>Ga0099364_10001901_pt1 | contig 33767 bp, 30 predicted proteins | sample TergutTh196P3_FD_73070 | JGI IMG/M metagenome (GOLD analysis project Ga0099364, IMG submission 73070) | Microcerotermes parvus P3 segment gut microbial communities from Pointe-Noire, Republic of the Congo - Th196 P3 | ecosystem: Host-associated > Arthropoda: Insects > Digestive system > Gut ... | reverse complement strand
ACACGAGGATATTGAACAGCCTGTTCAATATGGGCAAACCAGTCCTTTCCGGGGTTTTGAACCTCGGAGGGGGAAACCCCCACGGCATGATACACATTTGTTGCGGACTTCAGGTTTTCATAAACCCGGCCAAAGTCATGAAGACTGTTGCAAATAGAGACAATCCGGTTAACAGAAGCCTGCCGGGCTTCCTGTATAACAATTAACTGCTCAATGGGGTCTTCAATAATAAGCCCCAAATGGGCGTGAGTATCAAAATACTGCATAATATTATCCAAAAGGTATGATAGGAACTAACCAAACTGGTATAGCTTAATATACCACTATTTGACAGGGATTGTCAAGCCTTGGTTTGGTTCTTTTAAGGAAATTATTGTTGGTGTTGAAAGTTATTGCAGGCCGCCAGATCCTGCTAGTTCTTCCCAGCGGGAGGGTTCTAGTACATCTTTATCGATTCTGGGGAATATTTGGGGGGTATAGCCGCTTCCCGGGCGCAGGGCGTGGTGGGCGTTTAGGTAGCCTTGGTTAACGCTTGGGGCGCTGGGGGTATCAATTAAACCCATTCTTGTCATGGATACAGGATTGCGAGTTATGGAATCCCATGCGCGGGCGGATTCAGCGTATAGGGACATAGCTCTGGATCGATATTCACGGTTTCCGGTTTGGTCAGCAAGGGCTTCATAAACTACGCCCATATTGTTCCTTGCCATCATCAGCCGTTCACCCAATTCCAAAAATTGCGGGTTGTCATTGGGCAAGAGTACAGGCAGGCGGACTCTTTGGTTTTCAAGTATGTCCAGTAAGCGGTCATAATAACCCTGTGCGGCAAAATAGTCCCCTCTTCTGTATGCGGCATTTCCAAGCGCATACAACATTCGTCTGTTTAACGGCAGATCTGCGGAAGCCCTGAATAAATACTCCAGAGCGGATCTCCAGTTTTCAAGTTGATAATAGGCAGACCCCATGCGGTATTGAATTTCCGGCGGTGCATAGCCGTAATTCTCCGCTTTGTGATAATCAGCAAGAGCGGCTTCCATATTGCCGGATTTTACAAAATATTCAATATCACCCTTTCCGGCATAAAGCTGACCAAGCTGAGGTGTTGCTCTTATCAAATTCCTAGAAAGGAAATCTTCATATAATTCGATGCTTCTTACAATCTGTTCTTCTGCCGGGAAGAATTCTTTAGCCCCTATAAGCAGGTTGGAGTAACGGAAATGCGTATCAACGCGGTTGAGTCTGCAGCGGACGGTTTCAGTCTGTGCCAAATTAAACGCACGGATAGCATTTTCCAAAGCAAGCCGTTCTTCATAAGTATTATTTAACCAATGATGATACCGTGCAAGATGATAATGCGGTTCCGGTAAATTGGGATCTTCCAAAATTGCCTGCAAGAGCATTGCCCTTACACTTAAAATACCTTCCAAATAAGGATCCGGAACTCCCTTTATCTCTTCCAACTGTTTATCCAAAAGATAACCTGCCAACTCCGCCAAAGAGGGAGCGGACAATTTGCGTTTTCTATCGCTTTCAAACCAATGTCTAAGATATAAAACCTCTTTTAAATTATCTGTACGAATAAAGTACCGTAACATTCGCTCTACAATGGGTACTTGCCAACCTCTTAACTCTAAAAGCCTTGCGTAGGAGAAGCGGGCATCTTCATATTTGTCATAAAATCCTGATGGGTCAGAATCCGCCCAAAGCAGGAAGTTGTCTCCTGCTGCCAATAAACCTTCATAATCATTTGGGGAAAAATCCAGAAGCTGCTGCTGCAATAATCTGTTTGCTTTATCGTAATTTAATAAATAATATGTGTTTAAATTTGCATAATCTAATACGCCTTTTTTATCCCGGGGATAATGTAATAAAAGTTGATCGTACTTTTCTTCTGCAAGCATGTACCTGCGTTGATCCCTGAATGATTCCGCGTACAGATAAAACCATTTTTTCTTTTTATGCGTAGAGAATGCTTCATCAAAAAGTTGGTTTGCTCTTTGATATTCTCCTTCCGGGATCCGTTCATAGCCGCGTTTGTACAAATTCTCCGCTTTAACAGGAAGGTAAACAAACCTGTATCCAAGATACGCAACCGATGCAATAAATGCCGCAATAATTGCAAACAACCTAAGTACGGGCAGGAAATTATGAAAGAAAATATACGCAAAACTGGCCTGCTCTGCTTCAAAAGCAGCGCCGGTCATTTTTTCATAACTTTTTGGAATAATAACAGGTTTACCGGTTATTTCTTCTACAAGCGCGGCAGTTTCTTTAACATACGCACCGTTTATTAAACTACGGATAAGTCTGGATAGCTGCTGCGGAAGTATAACTTGTTCTGCTATTAATTCTTCACAGGCAATTCTTAAATTTAAGGGGTAAGAAGCAATCGTAGCAAGAAGTTTATCTACATCTTCCTGTGTCAGCTGTATTTCTTCAATATTTGATTCAGCTTCCGGAATAAAATCTACCTCTGTCGGTGCTTTCTTTCTTTTCCAAAAACTTCTTTTAGACTGAGGTTTTATGACTTGTTCAGATTTAGTTTTTTCAAATATATCTTCAATACCTTCCAGATCAAAATCACTGGAACCCTTTTCACTGCCAAAACCGCCCGTATCAAAATCTGCATGGGCTACTTCTTGTTCGTTTCCTAGCTCAATTGAATCTGTTTCAAAATCAGCGCCAAAATCACCAAAACCCATACCGCCTTCGGATCCCGTTTCTATTTCGCCGCCTATGTCATCAAAACCGCTATCTGCTTCCGGTGTTTCAAAACCCGCACTTACATCAAAATCTGTGTTACCAAAATCTGTATCGCCAAAATCGGCAATACCGGTGTCGTCGATACCAGTATCGGGCAAACTTTCATCAAAAGACATGCCACCTTCGTCCAAAGGCATAATATCTTCTTCTACAGAATCAATAGACTCTCCGCCTAAATCGATACCTTCGTCTAACTCAAAAGGATCGTCTATTATTTCACTACTACGAGGGGATGGCGTAGAGTCGCCACCTATGTCCATTCCGCCAAGTTCTACTAAATCGTCCACTGAGGGATCATCAATTGAAGGGGCATCCATCAAGGATTCGTCTGTGGATGGTGCTTCACCACCCATGTCCACACTACCAAGTCCTATTAGATCGTCAATTGAGGAGTCGTCAACTGAAGGTGTATCCATGGAAGGTTCGTCTGCGGAAGGTATTTCAGCATCTAAGTCCAAGCCACCAAGGAGGTTGTCCATGGAAGGTTCGCTCATTGAGGGTTCGTCTGCGGGCGGTGTTTCCCCACCCATGTCCATTTCGCCGAGCAAGTCTTCTGTAGAGGGTTCGTCAGCAGAAGGTTCACCTATACTGTCCATGTCTATGCCGCCAAGCAGGTCTTCTGTAGAAGGTTCATCCGCAGAGGACTCAGCACTCAAGTCTATACCGCCAAGCGTATCTTCCATCAAGGGGTCGTCAATTGAAGGCTCGTCTGCAGGAGGCGTATCCATCGAAGGTTCGTCAGCTAGAGTTTCACCGCCTATACTGCTAAGGAAATCATCCATAGAGGATTCTGGAGACGGTGAATCATCTCCTAAACCCATACTGCCAAGCAAATCGTCCATCGAACTATCTAAAGGCGACGGAGTTATATCGCCTTGAGGCAGACTGTCAAAGAAGGCCCCAAAATCAAACCCGTCCGAATCTTCTGCAGGTACGGTGTCCGGACTACGAGGCGGAAGATCCATGGGGGCTGCTTCTGTCGTTGGCAAAGGCATATCTTCATAGGGCAGTTTTACTGGCTGCCCATCAATATCCTTTTCTAACCCGATACCATTGAATGAGAATTTAAATTGTCCAAGGTCATTTAACGATGGCATTTTTTCCCTATATAAAGATAATTATATATCGACCGATAATTGTAAAGAATGTATGAAAACGATTAAAACATTTTTCTTATTATTGATTTTTGCCTCTTTTTCCCTGACTTCCGCCCTTGTTGGAGCTGACTGGGAGGCTAATGAGGCTGTAAACAGGCTATTGTCCATTCAAGAACCCAGCACCCCGATTATTCATGAAAATTCGGTGATTTTTACAGCAGATTCCGACTACAGAAGAGTGGGAGTCGCTTTTGCCCATGAGAGCTTTTCAACTGTGTATTGGTTCTCTAAACTCCTTGTCCCCCAAGATCGTATAAACCCGGTTATTTTACCGGGGCAAAAATTCCCTGATCCTTTAAAAGATTCAGGTATCCAATTCTATATTTACCCTGTCCCGGAAGAACTTAGCCAGCTTGAATACAGGTTGATCGTAAACGGTCTTTGGACAACGGATCCCGCTAACTCTCAAGTTCGCAGAGATCCGGTTTCCGGTCTTTCCATGTCAGTTATTAACCTTCCGCAAAGACCTGTAAGCCTTAACCCAATTAGAGGATTACCGGAAGGCTTAAGCTTTACTTTTAATGGACCGCCGGGAGAAATTGTAACAGTTGCCGGTAGTTTTAATGCGTGGGATCCCTTTATGTTTGAACTTAAAGAAGGTCCTGCAGGAACATATACGCTTACACTTCCACTGCCACCGGGAGCTTATCAATATGCTTTTTATCACAGGGGACAACGATTACTTGATCCGCACAACGGCCGCCGCGCCTACCTCCGAGACGGAAGTACAGTTTCTGAGATAGTAGTTCCTTGAAAAAATTACCTTGCTAATTGCTGCATATTGTACATACATACGAATGTATAAAAAAGGCGTAAGCCGCAGCCTACGCCCTCTTTTACCGACCTTTAAAATATCGATTTTAAATATCAGTCTTCCAAAGACCATGCAGATTGCAGTAGGCGTAAACGGCAAGAGGTTTGTCGTCTTTAACGGCAAATTCTGCTTTTGGCTCGTCACCTGCTTTTAGAGTTTTGCGCTGTCCGCCTTTCTCGGTTTGCAGGTAAATAAAACCAATAAAATGTTCAGCTTCCATAGGATGCGGTACGCTTCCAACCTGAACGCTGACATTGTCACCGGAAACTTTTACTTCCGGCAGATGCTTTTCTGTGCTTGCTTCCACCGTGTTGGGAACAAGTTCTGTCATTTTGTCGCCGCAGCAAACCATTGGAACTCCGCTTTTAATAATAAGTCCCGCTAGGTTTCCGCAATGTTTGCAGATAAAAAAATTCATTTTTCCTCCTTAATAATTTATAACTCTTAGTTCAAAGTAACTTTGCGGATGTGCGCAAACAGGGCATTTTGGAGGAGCACTTTCATTATCCAAAATGTATCCGCAGTTGCGGCAAATCCATACAGATTTTTCATTCTTCTTAAAGACCGTTCCTTCCTGAATGTTTTTAAGAAGTTTGAGGTATCTCTGTTCATGTTCTTTTTCGATATTGCCTACAGCTTCAAAAAGGAAAGCGATATCGTTAAAACCTTCCGCGCGCGCTTCTTCCGCCATGCGTTTGTACATTTCTGTCCATTCGTCATGTTCACCGGCAGCCGCTGCTTTAAGGTTATCCGTTGTTGCAGGAATTTCTCCGCCGCAAAGCTGCTTAAACCAAAGCTTAGCGTGTTCTTTTTCATTGCCCGCAGTTTCTTCAAAGAAAGCTGCAACTTGTTCGTAGCCCTCTTTTTTTGCCTTGGAAGCAAAGTAAGTGTACTTGTTTCTTGCCATACTCTCGCCGGCAAAAGCTTCCAGTAAGTTCTTTTCGGTCTTTGACCCTTTTAGGTTTGCCATAAAACCCTCCTCACATTGTATTTTGAAGCTGATTTAATAATAAATCAACCGCTTCTTTTGGAAAATCCTTGTCAGAATTTTCTCTCATTGCACTTAATAATTTACGAGCTTCCGCACTTTGAGGAAGCATATACCCGGACTCGCGCAGAATGTCCTCTGCCATACGGCGGTTGGATTTTGCCACCGCCCTGGCAAATTGTCGTGTAACGGCATTGTCGGATTCAACCGCAACAGCATCCGCAATATTTTCTTGTATCGATTTACTGTAACCCAATACTTGTTGAGCGGCAATGACCGCTTCTGTCTTTGGCTGTTGAGGCGGATATTTTTCCGGCAGCATCGATATAGCACCTGATGGGCAGGCCTTTACACATTCCATACAGCCGGGAATACATTTTGTTACATCGATTATACTGTTTTCTGTATCTGTTGCGCCTGTAGGGCAAACATAAAGACACATACATTCTTTGTCACAAAGACGAATATTTCTATAAGCCGGCATAACTACCTCCCTACCTGTAATATTTTATGATGCGGAACTTTGCAAACCGGACAAATATCCGGCGGAGCATCGCCAAGATAAATAAACCCGCAAATATCGCATACATATATATTGGTATTTTCAAGCATGGCGGTTCCTTCTTTTTCAAACCGTTCCAGCAAAGCTTTTAACATAGTGCTAACCTTCTCACTCCAAACCAAAGACCGTTGAGCCCCTCTGTCCGCATTTGCTTTTGCGGCTGTATTTGCCGCATTGAATCCCGTCGCAAAGTCATCATTCAGCATCTGCGCCGCATCTTTTAGTGTTTTGCCTCTTTTAATACCCGCTTTTGTTTTGTAATAATCCGCAATTTTAGCGAATGCTTCCATTTCCAGCGCAAGCCTTTGTTTTTCACAACCCTTGGCTAAGCTTGAGCAAATAGCAGATATTTCCTCACAAGATAACCCCAAAAGTTCATCTGTTTTGTCAGTATTAAAACTTTTACCGATTGTATTTTCCGTAGTTGGTTTTGGAGCAGATTCTTCTATCAAATTAAACAGCGATTTAGGCGCACCGCACATGGGACACACAAAATCATCGGGAAGGTCTTCCCATTTTGCGCCGGTGGACTCGTCATAAATATATCCGCAAATAGAACATTTATATTTCCGCATTTCAATCTCCATAGAACATATATAATTGTATCACAAATAATTAACAAGGTTAATAGCATCAAAAAGCGGTATTATATTTGGGTAATTTTTGCCGATTTTGTAGGGGGCGGGACACTATCATTAATTACCCATATTCCATCTTTTCTAGCGCCGTTGCGTTCAATTATTTTTAGTTGTTTTAATTTTTCAATGTTTCTATAAACCGTTGACTCATTGCTCTTTATTTTTTTTGCAATTTCTGTTTGGGATATGCTGTTGTCTTTGGCTATCAAGGCTAGGATTTTTTCCTGTGTTTTTGTTAATTTTATACCTGCATTTATACCTGCATTTATACCTGCATTTATACCTGCACCTTGATAGCTGGCATTTTGTTGTTTTTTCTTTAACTCTGCAATAGCTTCCTTTATAGCTTTTAGCATAAAACTTGTAAAAATACCGCTGTCATTTTTTTGAGTTGACCGTCTTATTGCCTGATAATATTCACTTTGTTTTTTAGCTATAATTGTTTCAACAGGCAGCCATGCAAAAATCGGATTTTCCTGATACAGCAACAAGGTTTGCCACATTCTGCCCATTCTGCCATTGCCATCGCTAAAAGGGTGAATAAATTCAAATTCATAGTGAAAGATACAGCTTTTTACAACTTGCGGCAAACTTGCACTTTTAGTCCAGTCTAATAATTGTTTCATTAATATGGGAACCCTTTTATGCTGCGGTGCTACATGAACGGGAGTTTTGCCGGAGAAAACCCCAATCCCGCCGCCGCGGTAAAGCCCCTCATCTTTTATTAATCCTTTCATTAGCAGTGAATGTTGTTTTAATAAATCCTTTTCACTGTAAGGGTTACATTCCAAAAGTTCATCATAGGCAATTATAGCATTCTTGGCTTCTAAAATATCTTTCTTTGGCCCTGTAACTCGTTTGCCGTTTACAATGTCTGTAACCTGTTTCAATGTCAGACTGTTTGCCTCTATCCATAACGACGAATGAATGGTTTTAATTCTATTTTCTTTTCGTAACTGCACTGATAAGGTTTCTTCACGGATGATATCAATACGCTCCAAATTGGCAGCAATTTCATAGACAAGGTTTAGAATATTTGGTGTTACGTTGAATATAGGGGCATATTTTTCCATACTAAAACCATTATAGCATGATGGTTCTCATGTGTCTATTATTGAAATTAAATTGACGCATTGCCCCCTACAACTCCTGCGCCTGATCACTTGTGAGTGGTTAGGCGGTTAGGATTCCCAAGAACATTAAAAAATTCTCCCAAAGAACACCAAAAGCGGCATGCCTTGATAATTCTTCAAAGGATCTAAGTCCAAGTAAAGCCGCATTTTCAGCTGGCAATATTAACGAATTTTAGGTTTGTTTTCCATAGAATTTAGTCCATATTACTTGACTATATGCAATACAGTGCATATAATATATATCATATGGGAAGTGTATCCAACAAAAGAATATTTTATAAAAAATTATTTATTTTAATGTTATTTATAATTAGTTTCATCACGGGATGCATATCATTTTATTGGCACGACTCATCTGTTATAAGAGATCATTCGTTTCCCACAACAGGTCAAATTACTGAAACTGGTAATATTGTAAGTGTAATTGAAAATTCAATAAATCCTCTATCCCACTTTCGTATAGGATGTATATAATTTAGAAGAAGAATAAAAGGCAAGCGGTGTAAAGGCTTTCCCCTACACCGGCAGAACCTTCACATCCACGTCCAGCGCTTTTGCCGCTTGTTCCGCGGTTTTTGTGCCGGCAATGACAACTGTTCCAATTGGCTTTCTTGCACTTATGGAGTCAAATGCGGCGGCAATGTCCTGCGTTGTTACGGAAATAAGGTGACCCAATTTTCTTTTGCGGTAACTGTCTTCTATGCCGTAAAGGTAGCGGTAAAAATCCACAAGCCCGTTTTCTGAACTAGTCCTGGGACGAGTTTCTTTTGCATAACAGCCAATTATGGATTTTACAAGATAATCTTCATCGCACTTTCCGTAAGAACTATCTTTAAGAATTTCAGAAATTGATTCCAGTGAACGCATTGGATTGGGGTCACGGTATGTTGCAAAAGATATACAGTTTTCTACACTATCACTGTTTACCACTGCGCCGTAAGCGCCGCCCTTCATGCGGATTGTTTCCCACAAAATCCCTGTAGAAAATTGATGCGCCAACACTGCTTCCGCAAGCTGCTCTTTTGTATCGAATGGCGCGGCATTCAGCGAATACCCCGCAAACCCCACTTGCAAAGACGGAGACGCAAACACCTCGGGTTTTTGTCCGTCAGCAGAATCATTTACTGTATCGATATTTTTGCCTTTTGGAACAGGAGCTCCAAAGCTGCTGAACCTTTGCGCAATTTGCGCGCCGGCTTTATCCAGAGTGTCGCTTGTAACATTGGCAATAAGCCCTGAACAAAGGATTTTTGCGCGCAGGTTTTCCAACTTTGCGGCAATTTCCGCAGTGCCGGTTTCTGCAAGCCGGTGGACAAATTCAATTTGGGATAATCCGTTCCATATTTCTTCATTTCTCTTTGGGCGGGAGCTAAAACGGCCTGACCTGCCTGCTGCGTGCATGTGTCCCATTGGCGCAAGACCGGAATCAATCTCATTTTTCATTTCCATTACAAGATCATTTAAACGGCGATGATCTTTAAAATCCGCTTCATTTATAAGCCTAAGCGCCAAATCCAATGACTGCGGTATTTTTTCATCAAGACATTTCAAACGGAAAATCATCCAGTCTCTTCCTAATAAATCCGGTTTAACAGAAGTTTTATCCATGCTGGTTCCCGTATGAAGCAGAGCGATAAACCCGCCCACTGTTCTTGCAAGCAAACTGGACACCTCGCCATAATCCATGCCGGGTAAGCCCACAGAAACAATCGCTCTTGTAAAAAACGGCAGCCACAAATAATCTTCCGGGGACATAACATCAACAGGGAAGGCAAGATCGATATATGTAATTCCGTTGGTGTAAAGATCATGATAAAGAGCCGGCACACCATTTAAATCTTCATGACGGCGGTGGATTATGTCCGCATCTGCAGAAAGATCCGCCCGTTCCAAATGCGGAATTGATGCAAGCGCTTCCGGACTGTCAGGTTCATTTTGAATTTTTTCCAGGATTTTATTTTTTTCTAAAATATCCTTGCGTTCTTCCGCGCTCATGGTTTTTTCTTTCTGAGCAAGGGCGGCGGCAAACTGTTCTTCTTGTTTTGGAAGAAAATCCTCTTTAGGTTCGATAATAACAAGAGCCCTGTGCTGATTATCCAAAAAGTATTTTTTAATAAGATTTTCAAAATACCTTTTATCTTGTGCAAGATTATCTTTTATTTTTGCCATAAGCGGATCTAAAAGCAGGCTTTCCCAAGGTTTACAGCCATGCAGCCATGTACGCAAAGAACGGCGCATCCAAACAAGAGAGAACGGCCCGCCGGAACGGCGAATCTCCCGCTGTGCAAACTCCATAGATAAAAGCGCGGCTTCTATTTCTTCTTGCGGAATACCATCGGTATAAAGTTTTTGCATAACGCCTAAAATAAGTTTTTCTATTTCCTTGCTTTTTTGTTCCGGGCTGCCATCCACTCCTCTAAGACCGGCAACAAACAATGTTTCACGGATTTCCCCTTCCAAGCCGGACACAGGCGTTATGTCCTCTCCAAGACCGGACTCAATCAATGCGCGGGTTAAGGGGGAGCCGTCATGTCCCAAAAGAATTTCCGTAAGCGCCGCAAGAGAGATATTTTCATATACATCCTTAACATCATTACAAAGCCATGAAAGAAAAATAGTTGACTTACACTCGCTACCTGCAGGACAAGGAATATGATATTTTTTTGGAGCATCCCATCTTTTAGTCAAGTTAATAGGATCACAAGCTTTTCCGGGTTCCAGTTTAGAAAAGAATTCTTCATTTAGAAAATCTAATTGTTTTTCCGTAGGAATATTGCCTGCTAAAAAAATACGGCAATTAGCAGGAGAATATCTAGTACGATGAAATTCCTTAAACTGTTCCCATGTCAATTCTGTAATATGTTCAGGATCACCGCCGGATTCAAATGAATAAGGAGTACCCGGCATAATTGATTTTACAGACCAATGCCCTGCATAAGTGTCCAGTGAAGAATACGCACCTTTCATTTCATTGTAAACAACGCCGGTAACAGACAGTGCGCCGTCTTTTGCGGTTTCCAGTCTGTGCCCTTCCTGCATAAAAGTCCACTCCGGCAGTAATGGGCGGAATACAGCGTTGCCATACACGGACATCAAATTAAAATAGTCATGCTCATTTATGGAGCTTGCAGGGTACACGGTTTTATCAGGGAAAGTCATTGCATTTAAAAAAGTTTGCAGACTCCCCTGTGCAAGAACAATAAATGCCTCTTTTAACGGATAGCGCTCAGACCCGCAAAGAACTGAGTGTTCCAAAATATGCGGAACACCTGTGTCATCGTCAACAGTTGTGGTAAATGTAAAAGAAAAAAGATTTTCTATGTCATCGTTTAAAACATGAAAAACTTCCGCGCCTGTTTTTTGGTGCTTTGCCCAAATACCCTTAGCTTTTAGTTCCGGCAAATCAACTTCTTCCAGAATTACAAATCCGTTGTTCATACAAATACATCCTCATCACTTAAAAGTATAATATCACCCTTTTCCCGGGCATCTCTAAACCATGCAAGAAATTCGCCGGCGGCTGCATCACAATCTTTTTTAGGAACAGCGCCCATTATTTCATATTCCTCTCTAATCAATTTTCTGCGGCTGGCGGATACGCAGGAGAGGATTTTATCACTAAAATCTTTTCCTCTGCCTTTTAATAATATGGCAATTTCTATATCTGACATTAATTTTAGCTTATCTTGAATAGGTCGATCAATAGTGTAAATAACATCATCCAGAGTGTAGAGCTTTTCTTTAAGGTCTTTGCCAATTGTTGGGTCTTCTTTTTCAAGTTCTTCTATAATTTTGTCGCCAAATGCAAAGTCGCCCTGTTTAAGAATTGCAGCCAAAGCCTGCATACCATCAATCTGAATATCGTTAGAGCTGCCGGCAATGTGCCTGACTTTTTCTTTTAATGCTGCAGATATTTGTTCCAAAACTTCCGGGGAAATTTCTTTTTGATACGCCATGCGTTTTAGAATATCCGGTTTTTTTTCCGGCGGCAGCTTACTTATAGTTTCCGCAGAAACTTTTGGCGACATTCTAGAAAGAATCACCGCGGTTGTCTGAGCATTTTCAGATTTTAAAAGCATAACTAGCTGCTCTGCAGAAAAATCTTCCAAAAACCCAAAAAGATTTTCTTTAGAAGCGGGAATTGCCTTATTTAAAATTTCTTCCCCTTTTTCCGGCCCCTTTGCCGCATAAAGAATACGGCGGGCAGCCTCCATGCCGCCTCTTGAAGAGCCGGTGTATTGATACGGGCGGGAAAAAATTTCATGAAACTCTGCAAAGATTTCATCCCTTTCTTCCGGTCTTATAATTTCTGTAAGAGCAATTTCCTTAGAAATTTCATCAACCTGATCCGGATCAAGCTCCGCAAGTATTTCCGCCGCCTGCTGACTCCCTATCAAAATAAGAAACTTAGCTATCTTACGGTATTTTGATTCTTTACCTACAGTTGCAACAGTTGCTGGTGAAGCTGTAGTTTGACGGGGCGTTTTGTTAGTATTATTAATTGTAGGAATTGTTCTGGGAGTAATAGTCTTTTTTTCAAAAAAAACCCCCTTAGGCTCACCGGAAACCTTCGGCGCATCTTTTAAATCAAGAGTTTGTTTATACATATTAGCGCCATGTTTTTGGAGGTTTCCCATATCAAACCAAAACAAGCTTTTCTGAATCTGTTTTTTCTGTTGCAAGTTTATTAAATATATTCAAAACAAATTCTTGAACTGCTTTTGCGTTTGCTATTGCGTTTTTCATATCTTCTTTTGTAATTTGAAGCTCATTTGGGTAACGAGGTAAAACGGCATATCCTGTTAGCATATATGCATTAGAAGTTAATTTTGAAAAATCTGCGTTAAATTGAATACAAACTTCCAAAAGATCTTTTAAGTCATGGGTTTTATCAGGTTCAATATCATTTGAATATATGAAAGCCTTAATATATTTTTCCGCAGACTGTTGGCATAGATAGCATATTGTTTCATCCGGGGTTGGATGATGTTTGATAGAAAGATATTCTGCGGATTCTAATTCTTCTTCGCCTCTATGAAGCCATTGCTGTAATATTCGTTCTTTGCTATCCATAAAGTTTTACACCTTCCCTTGCTATTTTCCTTTCAAGTGTTGCATATAATTTACGGTCATGAAAACGGTTTTGCTTTAATCCTAATAAATCCACATGGCTCTTTTTTACTGAATCTATGGCTATACGGATGGCGGTAAGAGCCTCAATTTCCCTCATTGGTAGTTCGTCTTTAAAAACAATGTATAAATCAACATCGGAATCCTTGTTTGGCGTGCCGTACGCATAAGAGCCGAATAGATATATAGATTCCACAGGCACAGTTTTGGCTATAACTTGTGAAATTTCGTCTAAATTCTGCCTGATCTCAGATATATTCTCCTGCATATTCCCTCAAATATTATTATACTATAAATGGGATATTTTAGCAATAAGAATATTTAACTATATCTTTTATGAGTTTGTCCTGTTATACTATATTTATGAGCCGTCTTTCATTTAAAACATTCTGTATTGAATTGTATGCAGACCGTAAATCTATACCCAGCAATGAAGTCTATTCTTTGTTTGAAAAAAAAGGCATTCTTAAGATGCTTGATGAAGACTACGATATTCTGCACGGCCACGGCTTTGATTATGTATTGGGCGATATTGACCAAATCTTGGAGAATGGTGGTTTATAATTATGGCTCATGGAACAATTAGGGCGGTTACGCTAAAAACAATAATCCCGCTTATCATGGAGCACTTTAACTGCGATGAAAATAATGCGCTCAAAATGTTTTACGAATCTCACATCGGTTCATGTTACGCCGATGACAGCACAGGGCTTTACGGCCAAAGCGCACTGCTTGTATTTGAATTGTTCTGTGAGGAGATGGGTGGGATCAATTTGAATCTTGCTTGTTGTAACCATGGAACATAAAATTATCAGAGAAGGTATATTGTTATATATATTATGAAAGAACCAAATTATATACATTGTTTTAATTTTAAGTATTTTTCTTTCCCGTAATATGTTTCATTTAGTCTATCAACTTCTTTTTCGCGATGTTTATTAATAAATTCATCAAAATCTTTATAACAAGCTAGAACTGTTATTTGTTTATGCATAGAATAACGTAGAATTTCACCATCTTCTACACGTTTTTTGATTCTTTTAACAAATAATCCGAATTGTTCTTTACTTTGAATCAAATTTCCCTCATCATCAATGTTAGGCATAAACCGATTTTTATATACCATTGAATGAATTACTTTTAACTTATCAATTATCCCATCCATTTTTTCACCTATTATTTTATCAAATAAGTTCTACCAACGCATCTGAGGTTTGGTAAAAGCTTCTTTTATTGTTTTGTTTGTAAAATCTTGATCTTCGTCAGACTTAGAATTTTCTTTTATATTACAGCTAAAAGAATTGCCTTTAAGAATATCACTCTCTGCTTGACTTCTACTCAACTCGGTATCATCCAAATAAACAAAAATATGGGTAGCTCCACTCTCTCGGATACATTTATCACTTCTTTCATTCCCGTTTTCATGCTCTCTAAGTCGCCTTGCAAGTTCGTTTGTTTTCCCAATATAAATATATTCCCAAGAATCATTTATCTTTTTAGAATAGACATAAACACATCCAACATCTTCAAATTTTGAATCAATTGGATAGACCTCAAATTGATATGGCTCCCTTATTTCACCATACAAAACAACTGTTTCGTTCATACTCTTCTCCTTAACAAAAAATATTTTCTCCCTCTATACAGAGGAATATCATACCTACTACTTAAGCATCACTCCCTACTGCCCAATATATGCAATAATAACCGTAATATTACTGTTCAAAGAACTACCAATAAAGCCAGTGCCATTCCAACCTCTGCCACGAAGTCCATTGCCCCAATATATTGTTGTATTTGTCCCACTATATGGTATACTAACCCCTGTGGGAACATAACCTTCCGCATCTGCGGGTATATACACAGTAATAGTTCTTTGTGTATTCGCAGTGCCAAAAATATTAGTACCAAGTATGGGTGCTATTCTTCCCATAATAATATCTTCCAGAGAAGTGCAACCAGAAAAGGCATCATTCCCGATAGTAGTCACTGTTGGAAAACCAATACTTTCCAAAGATGTACAGTAATAAAAAGCTCCCAAACCTATTTCAGTTACCAGTGGAAAATCTATGTTTTCCAGATTGGTACAACCAAAAAAGGCATAATTCCCGATAGAAGTCACTGCTGGAAAATTAACACTTTCCAAAGAAGTACAAAAATAAAAAGCACTATCCCCAATTGAAATTGCCGCTGGAAAACTTACACTTTCCAGATTGGTACAACCAGAAAAGGCATTATTCCCAATTGAAGTTACCAGTGGAAAATCTATGCTTTCCAAATTGGTACAACCGTAAAAAGCGTTAGAGCCTATATTAGTTACCGCCGGGAAACTCATATTTTTTAGAGAAGCAAGACCAGAAAAAGCGTTGGAACCTATTTCAGTCAGTAACTGGAAACTTACACTTTCCAAACTAGCACAATCAGAAAAAGCACCATCCCCAATTGAAGTTGCCGCTGGAAAATTCACACTCTCCAAAGAAGCGCAGTAATAAAAAGCACTATCCCCAATTGAAGTTGCCGCTGGGAAATTCACACTCTCCAAAGAAGCGCAGTAATAAAAAGCACTATCCCCAATTGAAGTTGCCGCTGGGAAATCCGCACTCTCCAAACGAAAGCAGTATTGAAAAGCACTATCCCCAATTGAAGTTGCCGAGGGAAAATCTACAATTTTTAGAAAATGAAGATCAAAGAAAGCTCTATAACTTATCTCAGTTAGTAATTGAAAACTTGCACTTTCTAAACCAGTACAACCAGAAAAAACATTCAAACCTATCTGTGTTACAGATGGAAAACTTACACTTTCCAAATTGGTATTACCTTGAAAAACACCATCTCTAATTGAAGTAATATTATTCAAAATAATACTACCAGATGCTGAGGGGTATGCAACTAATTCTGTATTATTTCGTACCAGAACTTTACCTTCCTCAATAGTACTCAATTCACCGGTACCTGTAAGAATAAAAGAAGCAAGAGATCTACAGCCTATAAATGGATTTCCACTAATTGTTACTGATGCCGGGAAACTTATACTTTCCAAACCAGTACAGCCAGAGAAGGCAGAAGAGCCGATGGAAGTTGCTACTGGAAAATTTACATTTTTTAAACTAACACGGTTAGAAAAGGCATTACTTCCAACGGAAGTAATACTCATACCTTCAATTTCTGAAAGTGCGCTATGACCTGTAAATGATGATATTGAGGTGGCTACAATTGGTAAGACAATAGATACAATTCTATTTGATGTCCCTGAACTAAATGAAGTACCCCCGCCCATTGGACACAAAGAAAGATCAAGGCTAACATATCTGCCTGCTGTGTTAATTGCAGCAAGTAATTGCTGCCAGCCGCTTCCTGATTGTGTCATATTTCCAAGATTAATGTTCATGAGAAGCAGTATTGGATCACTTGCAAAAAGGCCGCCTGTTTGAACCTTAAGAAACTCAGCCGCTTCATCAACGCTGTTAAAAAGTTCTACAGTCAGATTCCATCTGGCATATAAAATAATATCATCGGTAACAGAAGTATCAAAATTATACAATGTACTCAATGTTAAATCGGTGTACCAATTAATAAAAACATAGTTGTTTCTGGTTGGGTCAGCAGGGCGTGTGGCTCTTCCACCATGATTAATTGTTTGAGAATCAATGGGAGTTCCGCCATTACTTATAAAGGTAACTGTGTAAGTTCCTTTAGTTGGGTCGCCATTGTTATTTTCTTTATTGGGATTTTCATCACAAGTTGTAAAAGCTAGGGTGAATATCAATATAAACAAGAAAAAAGCGTTTCTTTTCATAAAACCCTCCTTTAAAATAATAGACCATGTCAATAACCTATATATTATATAATAGACCACATTATGAGCATTTTGTCAAGGGTTTTATTGTCATTTTCAAGAAAGAAGCTCAAATTCTGTAGAAACTTATTAAATCCTGTAAAAATTAAGGAAAAACCAAAAATAAAGTTAACTTAATAGACCGTAATATGGTCTATTAAAAATATCAATCTATACTTGTTATATGGCTAAGAAAACGGTCTCTCAAATTTTTGCTGAAAATGTTACCTATTACAGAAAGAAACAGGGGTATTCCCAGTATGATTTGGCAATGATGAGCGGTATAAGCAGAACCATGATTAGCCATTATGAAAGAGAAGGGATTTTACCTACAGCGGATCGTTTACAGGCTTTGGGGGATTCTTTGGCTGTCCCTGTTTACAAGCTTTTTTTAGAAAACAGAAAAGAAACAAACTCTGAAACAGACTTATCAAATATCGATCCTAGAAGTGTAAAAAAACTTCGTGACATTCTTTCCCTGCCTTCGGAAGATCGTAATGACCTTTACCGCATCCTGAATAAAATGCTCCGCAAGAATCAACTGGAGCAGAATAGGGTTTAATAAGGTCAAGAGATTCTTTAATCAAATTTAACCACTTCTCCCATTGCATGAACATTTAAATAACTTCCGGCATAATAACCACCAAAAACCATTGGTACAAATAAAAAAATATTCTTATATGAATATTGCTTTTCTATAACTATATTTACAATTTCAATATCTCTTCCGTATTCTCTTTGAGCAATTTTATATAGCTCAAAATGAGACCTTTCTAACAATGGCTCATTGTTAACGCTGCTAAGCAAATATTCATACTTAGTTTCAACAAAACCCAGTTTTTGAAATGTTTCTGCATTGGTATTAATTGTTTCCCCATAAACAAATGGATCGCTTGATACACAAGATGTGAACAGTAAAACAAATATAAACTGTGTAAATATAATTTTTTTATGCATACCTACTCTCCATTGCTCCCACCGGGATTTGACTGCTAAAATAGCAGGTTTCATATTTCAATTAATTATGGCATACTTTAGTAATATGAACAAGTTAATACTTTTGGCAGCAATGATTTTAGCTGTAACTGCAGGAAACCTTTTTGCAATGGGAGGGAAAGAAGTAACTCCCGGAAATGAAGGTGTAAATATTGCTCAGGTGCAGCCCGCTTCTCAGTCAGCGACGCAGACTGCCAATACGGTAACAAGGGCAGAAAATGTAATGAAAGCTCTGGCGGCGGCATACCCCCATCAAATTGACAGGGTAGAGTTTCGTAATGGAGACTGGGCTGTTCTTTTAAGGGGTACTTGGTATTATTTTGCGGGAGGAAGGCTGCTGCCGGAAAATCTTTTGGCAAGCGCAACAAACTATAATCCGCATGGGTTCTATAATTATCAGGCGGAATTGCCGGAATGGAGGATTCCAAGCGCGGAGGAACAGGAACGGCTTCGCAATGCATCCGCTGCAAGAAGCCAAACTCAAATAAGAAGATCCCCCCATTTTTACGATAATCTTTGGCGGGCAAGAAACCGTAATGAAGCTTACGACAGGGTAAAGACCATGCGATTTCTTGGAAAATCCTTAACGGTTCACTTTATGATTATGGAAGAACTTGCATTGGTTGAAGAAACCATCCTTACTGCGGCAAAAACGGACTCAACAATTCAAACATGGATAAACAATATTTCTGAAACAGCAGGATGGCAATGGCGTAACATTGCAGAAACAGATACTCGTTCATATCATGCGTATGGGCTTGCCATTGATATTACCCCAAGATCCTACGGCGGCAGAGAAACCTATTGGCTCTGGACACAGCGCAGCAGATCCGACTGGTGGAATGTTCCATATAGGTCAAGGTACCATCCGCCGGATGCCGTCATAAAAGCTTTTGAAAAATATGGCTTTATTTGGGGCGGGAAGTGGCTATTTTATGATACAATGCATTTTGAGTATCGCCCGGAAGTATTAATATTAAGCGGAATGCCGCCGGAAACAAGAAGATAACACAATAAACTCATAGTGTAAGCAAAAGTACTCATAATGAAAGAATATTCTTTCGTTATGTTAGGTGAAATATCAATATTTTTAACAAAACTATTAGTTTAAAAATTTAATCTGTCAGTTATTTGCAAATAACGCAAAATAAATTGAAAATTGAATTATGGGAAATAAAATAAACGAACAGTATGTTTACAAGCTGATCAGTAGCAATATGAAACGCCTAAGATCTCTTCAAAATAGCTCACAGTTAAGCCTGGCTATTAGTACCGGGCTTACTCACAACTTTATCAATGATATTGAAAACTGCAAGAAAGGAGTTTCTGCAAAGACACTTGCAAAACTTTCAATTGCGCTAAATGTAGAACCGTATCAATTCTTTCTGCCAGATTCGTTATCAAACAATGATATGATGATCTATGTGAAAGATTTTAATGATTCTTTACAGAAGGTAGTTGCCGACCTTACACAGCAGTACATAGGAAAGAAGTAGCCTCTAGCAAACTTAAGCCTGATAAACACGCCCTGAAAGAATAGCTTTGAATTCTTTTTCATCTAGGGTTTCTCTTTCCAGAAGCGCATTAGCTGTATTGTCCAAAACCGCACGCTGTTCTTCCAGAATTTTTTGCGCTTTGGCGTATTCTGTCTCTATAATGCGGGCAATCTCTTCATCAACATACTGCTGGGTGCTTTCTGCATATTCGCGCTGGAAAGAAGGTTCATGCCTTTCTTCTCCTGTCATGCTTATACCGCGTGATGTCAGTGCCACATTACGGAAACGGTCACTCATACCGTAATCCAAAATCATTTTGCGGGCAATGTCTGTTGCCTTGGTAAGGTCACTTGCCGCTCCTGTGGAATATTCGCCGGAGACCATTTCCTCTGCAATACGACCGCCAAGCAGAATGTCAATTCTGCCCAAAAGGTCTGATCTTGTTATAGTGTATCGATCTTCAAGTGGAAGCTGTAAAGTATAGCCCAACGCAAAGCCGCGCGGAATTATTGATATTTTTTGAACAGGGTCAGCGTTAGGTGTAAAGGCGGCAATAAGCGCATGCCCCGCTTCATGGTATGCGGTAAGCCTTCTTTCTTCTTCTTTTAATACTCTGGTCTTTTTCTGCAAGCCAGCAACGGTTTTTTCTATTGCTTCATCAAAGTCATGCTGGGTTACCAATTTACGGCCGGCACGAACTGCTAAAAGTGCGGCTTCATTTACAATGTTTGCAAGGTCTGCACCTGAAAAGCCGGAAGTAACGCGGGCAACAACTTCCAAATCAACGGCAGGATCAAGTCTTACAGGTTTAGAATGTATCGCTAAAATAGCTTCACGGCCTTTAAGATCAGGTTTATCAACAAGCACCTGACGGTCAAAGCGGCCGGGGCGGAGAAGAGCGGGATCCAAAACATCCGGGCGGTTTGTTGCAGCTAAAAGGATAAGACCGCTTGCGCCGTCAAAGCCGTCCATTTCTACAAGCAATTGATTAAGCGTTTGTTCGCGCTCATCGTTGCCGCCGGAAATACTGTTAATGCGGCTTTTGCCAATAGCATCTAATTCATCTATAAAAATGATGCAAGGCGCTTTGGTTCTTGCCTGTTTAAAAAGGTCTCTTACCCTTGCAGCACCAACGCCGACAAACATTTCTACAAAATCCGCGCCGCTCATTCTGAAAAACGCAACTCCTGCTTCACCTGCAACTGCACGGGCAAGCAAAGTTTTACCGGTTCCGGGAGGCCCCACAAGAAGCACGCCCTTGGGAATTTTTCCACCAATATCTTTATATTTTTGCGAGCTCTTTAAAAAGTCCACAACTTCAACAAGCTCTTCTTTTGCTTCATCAACTCCGGCAACATCTCCAAAACGAGTGGATACATCACCCTCTGCAACAATCACCGCACGGTTTTGCCCAACAGAAAGAAGTCCGCTTCCCATATTACCAAGCCGCCTGAAAAGGAATCGCCATAAAAAGACAAAGAACGCAATAGGTAAAATCCAGCCGACAATTGCATTTATAATTGAGTTTCCTTCGCGTGAAACTGCGCTGTATGCAACGCCTCTTTCATCCATTAATTCTATAAGACGACCATCATCCCATAATGCCACAGTACGGAAAACCCTTTCTCTTTCCTGAGAATCGGTATTGCTTGTTCGTGTAAGCAAAGAGTTACCCTGTTGTCTTACAGAACTTGTGTAACCAATAAAAAAAGAGTCTGTCATTTCTACTCTTTTAATAACCCCTGAACTAACAAGCTGTTTAAATTCAGAAAAATCGATAGCGGGATTCATTTTATTGGAAACAAAATTATTGAATAAACTTATCCCAACAAAAAGAATCAAAATATAAACCAAAAACAGCTTCCAGCCGCCAAAAGGCTTTAAATCCGGCAATTTTGGACCGCCTTCCCCGCCAAATGGAAAATGGGACTTTCCATCGTTTTTTTTGTCATCGAAATTATCGTTCATTGGTTAAGTGTATCATTTTTAATTAATATATGCTACCATAGTATCATGAGTTCAACCCCTCCCCCTCTTTATTTAATAGACGCTTATGGTCTTATATATCGATCTTATTTTGCTTTTATAAAAGAGCCTTTGCGGAATAAAAAAGGGCAAAATACATCCGCCCTGTTTGGTTTTTCCCGCACTGTTGTTTCGCTTATAGATGACGGCGCTCCTGCAGTAAATGATGACGATTCAAAAAGCAAAGTAGAAAAACCGCTTTGCCTTTCCGCTATTTTTGATTCCCGTACCCCTACTTTTCGTCATAAAATGTACCCTGAATACAAGGCAAACAGACAAAAAACCCCGGACGATCTTCATGCTCAGGTTCCGCTGGTAGAAGAGTTTTTAACCGCTCTTGGTGTTAAATGTTTAAAGGTCGATGGTTTTGAGGCAGACGATATTATTGCAACCCTTGCGGAAAAATGCCGTGCGGAAAAACGCCAATGTTATATACTTTCTTCCGACAAAGATTTATTACAGCTTGTTGGTAATGGTATTTATGAATTTCATTCTTCAAAATCGATGGGGGATTCCGCATGGGAAATTATCGGCACAAATGAAGTTAAAGCAGAATGGTACGTTACACCGGACAGAATGCTGGACTTGCTTTCTTTAATTGGTGATACTTCCGACAATATTCCGGGCGTTAAAGGAGTTGGAGAAAAAACAGCAATAAAATTAATGGCGCGTTACGGTTCTTTGGATGAGATTTATAAAAACATTGCCGCTATAGAAGGTTCTATTGGAAAAAAAATTGCAGAAGGAAGAGAAAGTGCGTATTTTTCACAGGAGCTGATTCGTCTGCGCAGTGATGTAGAACTGCCTATTACCAATATTGATGATTTATCTATAAAAAATATTAACCGCAGCGCAGCTGCAGAAGTGCTATTAAGAGAAAATTGTGTTCAGATTGCAAAAAAACTGGATCAAAATGCAAAAATAGATTTTTCACAAAATATGTCAAGTTCTACAAACGGGGCATTTGAGAATGTTCGTTTTCCCAGAGTGAATAAACCTCTTCTTGGAAATGGAGTTTATAAAACAATTCTTGATCTTGATGAATTAAGTTCCATTTTAGAGCAGGCAAAAAAGCAAAAATACATTGCCCTTGATTTTGAAACAAATTCCCTGGATGTGTGGAGTTCTGAAAGTACGCACCCGGTTGGTATTTCACTTGCGTTAAGACCAAAAGAAGCTTTTTACATACCTGTAGCATCACATAGCGGAAGAAGTAAATTTATTGAACCTGACAAAGTTCGTGCCCAGCTTGCGCCGCTTTTTGCGGACAGCACAATGACAATTATCGCGCATAATGCCAAATTTGATTACAAGGCAAGCCGCGGTTGGGGTATAGAACGCTGGCAATGCAAAATTATAGACACAATGGTTTGTGCATGGCTTGTTGACCCGGATAAAGGCAAATACACTCTGGATTCGCTTGTTAAATACTTATTTTATTATACTCCAATACAATACAAAGATATTGTCCCAAGAAGAAGCTCATTTGCAGCCGTACCCTTAGATACTGCCACTCGTTATTCCGGAGAAGATGCGGATTTTTGCCTTAGATTAAAAATGTATTTGGAACCTCTGCTTAAAAAAACGGATGAAATTAAACTTTTAGAAAATATAGAAATGCCACTGCTTCCTGTTCTTGCGGAAATGGAAGGCGAAGGTATCTTGATTGAACCAAAAACACTTGAAGAATTTGGAATAGAATTGGGCATCGAACTGGATAATATAAAAAATGAAACATGGAAGATAGCAGGACACGAGTTTAATCTTTCTTCTCCTAAGCAGCTACAGGAAGTACTTTTTATAGAACGCAAATTAACCCCCGGTAAAAAAGTAAAAACAGGTTATTCCACCGATGTTGCAGTACTGGAAGAACTTGTCCATGAAGACCCAATTCCCGGTTTAATCTTACGCTACCGGACATTGTCCAAATTAAAAACCACCTATGCCGATACTCTTGCCGGCATGACTGAAAACAATGGACGGCTGCATACAAGCTTTATACAAACCGGAACCGCTACTGGCCGCCTTTCTTCCAGAGAACCCAATTTACAAAATATTCCTATCCGAACAGAAGAAGGAAGGCATATCCGCAAAGCATTTATTGCAAAACCCGGCAGTGTGTTAATTTCCGCAGACTACAGTCAGATAGAATTGGTTATACTTGCTCATTTTTCACAGGATAAAAATCTTATTGCCGCCTTTAAAGAAGAAAAAGATGTTCATGTACGGACAGCGGCTCTTATTTTTGGAATAGATGAAAGCCAAGTAAACAGCGACCAAAGACGCATGGCAAAGACAATAAATTTTGGCGTAATGTATGGCATGAGCGCATTCCGTCTTGCAAATGAACTGAATATAAGCCGTACAGAAGCAAATAATTTTATAACCGCCTATTTTAATACATACTCTGATGTCCGCCGATTTATAGAAGACCTGATCAAAAAGACAGAACAAACCAGCTATGTTACAACAATTTTTGGCAGACGCCGCTACATTCCCACGATCAATTCATCTAATAAAACGGAAAAGTCCGCCGCAGAACGCATTGCGGTTAATACCCCCATTCAAGGGTCAGCGGCAGACATCGTAAAAACGGCAATGCTTAATTTAGACAAAAACCTTTTGGCAAAGCAAAATTCCGTCCGTCTTTTATTGCAAGTGCATGACGAACTTATTTTTGAATGCTCTGAAAATGAAGCTGAAAAAATCGCCAAACTTATAAAAGCGGAAATGGAGAATGCCGTAAGTTTGAGTGTTCCGTTACGAGCAAGAGTTGAGATTGGAAAAAGCTGGGGTGAGTTTCATTGACATCAATATCTTAACATCTTCTATACACCGCTGCCCCATAAGGGCTTAAATTAACACAGGGCTTAGGTCTGTACCCCTGAGAGCTTAACTCTGTGGTGTATGTTCTGTGAGTTTCATCATTTGCTATAAGCAAATTTTTTCCTGTAAAACCTGCTGGCAAAATAAAAGTTCTTTCTTCATTGGAAAAATTACAAACTACAAGAAGTTTTTTAGTTTGATACCCGCGCGTATAAACAAATAAGTCAGAGTGTTCAGGCAATAATAATTCAAAATCACCATAAGTTATGATGTCCATCTCTTTACGGAGCTTAATTAATTTTTGATAATAATTAAAAATCGATCCTGTACGATGTCTTTGTTCTTCAGCATTAATCTCTGTGTAATTTGGGTTTACCATAATCCACGGTTCATTTTTGGAAAACCCTGCAAAGGGGCCGTCATTCCATTGCATGGGGGTTCGGGAATTGTCGCGGCTTTTTAACCGTAAATAACGCAGCATATCTTCTTTTGTAAAATAATTGGATTCTTCCGCAAATATTTTATACGCATTAATGCTTTCTATGTCACGAAACTCACTGATGTCGGCAAATGGCGCGTTTGTCATGCCAAGTTCTTCCCCCTGATAAATAAACGGTGTCCCCTGCATAAAGTGCAAACAAGTTGCCAGCATAGTTGCGGATTTTTCCCGGTGTTCATCATTATCTCCAAGGCGGGAAACAATACGCGGCTGATCATGGTTGCACCAATATAATGCGTTCCACGCGCGGCCATGAAGACCTGTCTGCCATTTTTCAAAAACATATTTAAGATCGACTAAATTAATCTTGTTATCCGTCCATTTAAAATCGCCTTCTAAATCAAGATGTTCAAAACCAATTATCATGCTAAGTTCAGTGCCGTCTGAATTTGCATATCTGACAGCATCATCAACATTAGCACCTACAGTTTCCCCTATTGTTATCAAATTGTACTTTGAAAAAACATTGTTGTTCATTTCCTGCAAATACTCATGCACGCGGGGGCCGTTTGGAACAAGCAGTTTTTCATTGCCATCCGGGAAAATAAGCTCGCCTTTTGAATTCAAAGGTTTGGAAATATGACCAATAACATCCAAACGGAAACCGTCTATTCCCCTGCCCAGCCAAAAACGCATTATGCAGTAAATTTCTTCACGCATAACAGGATTTTCCCAATTAAGATCGGGCTGATGCGGGGAAAAAAGATGCAGAAAGTATTCGCCGGTTTTTTCATCATAAGTCCAAGCCGGTCCGCCAAACCACGCAATCCAATCATTGGGCGGTTCAAGATTTTTGCCAACTTTTTTAGGTTTGCGCCAAATGTAGAAATCCCTCAGTTGACTATCGATACTAGTCCTGCTTTCTTTAAACCACGGATGTTCAATAGAAGTATGATTGGCAACAAAATCCATGACAACTTTAATCCCCAAACTATGCGCTTTTTTTACCATACGATCAAATTCCGGCAGAGTTCCAAATGTGGGGTTAATAGAGCGGTAATTGCTTACATCATAGCCATTGTCTTTCATGGGGCTTTTGTTGATGGGAGAAAGCCAGATAACATTTGCGCCAAGCTCTTTTATATAATTAAGTTTTGAATAAACGCCGTTTATGTCGCCAATTCCGTCTCCGTTGGAGTCGCAAAAACTGGGGACATATATTTGATAGACGATGGCATTTTTCCACCAGTCACTTGCCATGTATACCCCTCATTTTTTGTATTATTATAACACATTTTTGCCGATAAATATATATGAAAACAAATATTCTCAGAAATTTTGTGGTTATTGCTGGAATTTACATTATTCTTTCATTTACAGCTTGTAAGTCGCCGCCGCCACCACCCCCTGAACCTGAACCTGCTGTAGAACTGCCTCAGGCTCCTGTATTTGCTCTGCAAGATATAAGGGTGGAAAGTATCAATAATACTATGGTGGAATTGTATATTTCTGTTAATGTGGAAAACCCCAATGGGTTTGAACTGCCTCAGCCCAAATTGGCTTTTGATTATCAGGTGTTTGAAACATCGATAATTAGAAGCAGGCTCAGAAACCACGGAGTACTTCCTGCTCTTTCTGCCACCAATATTGAATTCGGAATAATTGTTTATTACAGGGATCTTTATTTTGTTTTTCCGGAATTGCAAAGATTAAAATTTAGGGAAGCCTCCAGCACCCTTAAACTAACCTGTGATCTAGGAGTCCCAGTAAAGGACGATGAATTAACCAACCTGCAAGTTTCATACACATTGCCTTTGCGTTGGTAGCTGCGCTACACTGTTTTATTTTTTTTCAAAATATCTCTGAATATTTGATCCGCATCCAGTTTTTCATCTACGCCAAATAATGGGATAAGGCCCTCGTTCTTTACGCTTCTAAATGGTGGGCCGGGACGGGTTCCATAAGCCCAACTGGTTTCATAATTAATAAGATGATCCAATATGGAAACCGCAGACAATGTAAAGAAAATAATAGACGCATTAATTCTTCTTTCCGGCGGCAAAAGTAAATCCAGTCTTTTTGAAACAGGGTTAGGAACCTGAAAATTATAATTTTCCCACGGGTTGTTAATTCCATTGCATGATGCTTTTGCAGAAGCGCCTCCTGCGCGTATTCCCTGTTCAATACCCATTGCAACTCCCGTAAGGATTTTTCTAATTTTTCTTATCATACTGTAAATAGGAACAATCTCATTTTTTGTAAATGGCGGCGGCCCAATCGATTCAAATTTATAGTATGGGAGGAAGTAAAGTCTTTTTATCCAGTGAATCTCATTCAGAATTTTCCTAGCATAAGGCGATGCCCTAGATTCTTGTGAATTTTCCAAAATGCGGCAATATTCAGACAAACGCGGAAGATAATCTTTGGAAAAACTATCTTCTATGTATCGCCTCCAATTATTTAAAGTTTCACCTATTTGATCACTTACCCTTACAGAGTTTCCATCAGGCCCTGTTACAATACCAAAACTTACATAGCGCAGTCCAATAAAAAGATCATCTAAAATATTCATTAATACAGAAACCTGCTGTAATGGATCTGTAGGGGCAATTAATTCATAACCGTGCTTCATATTGTAAACATTTGCAAAATACGGGTAAAGATCCGGAAACTCATGTAGTTTTTCCCATCCTGCTTGCGGGAAGATAGCTTCCAATGCTTTACGACCCTGATCCATAACTTTTTGTTCTGCTTTTTCTGCTTCTTCTATTGCTCTGCGTTCAATTGTTTTAGGATCACTGGGGTCTTCTTCTGACTTTGCTTCTTCTTCAGAAACCTCATCAGACAACTCTTCCTCTTCATCTTCTGTGCTTAAATTCTTCTGAAGCGCTTCAACATCAATATTTTCAATTTGCTGAGGACTTAAATCAACAGCGTTCAACTGCTCTGCTTCTGTGGTATCCAAGAACGCCAGAAAACGCCTGCGTCTTTCTGTAAAGAATCGTTCATAAACAATGAAACGGTCCGATATAAGTTTCATTAAAAGCGGATACATTCCAAAATGAACATTTCTTCTTATATCCATTAGTGATGTTATAATATTGCGTATAATAACCTGATATTTATCTTTTGCTTCTATTGGACTTTCTATGTAAAGAACTTTATAAATTAATTTAAACGCAGATTTAATATTTTCAATACTTAAGTCATCCAGAATAAAAAGAGGTTTATAAATATACCTTAAAATATCAGGAAAATCTGAAACTTTTACAGCGCGCGGATGCGCCTGCAACTCCGCAATATTTTCCGCCAAACCTTCAATGTTCCAACTGCGCATGGTATCCAGAATTTTATATACAAAAATAGAAGCTCTTTTTAGTTGATTATTACGCTTATTGTTGGACTTTGGAAAAAGATTCCTTGTGGCACTAACCAATCTTTCAATTTTGTTGTAATATTCATTCATGCGCTTAGTTACAAAACGCTGGTTTACATAATCAACCGGCTCTTTAAAGAAAGAAAAGATCGATGTAACAACCTGCATGGAACTTTTAATTTCAAATATCATCTGGCTTGCATATTGATCAATTTTAACTCTTTCTATATACCCCAACCTTGCGGGAACTGTAGGATCGTCTCCGGGATACGGCCCTGTAGGTTTGCTTCTACTTCTGCCTCTATCTTCGTCATTACCCGTGATATCAACCCTGCGGCCGTGTCTTTTTACTGGGGCAACTTCTATAGGGTATGAACTCTGTCCGCGTTTAATCATTTTTTTACTTTTTGATATCTGAACTTCTTCAACGCGTTCAGAACCTATCTCACCGCCAAGAAGCTGCATCATTCTTTTTGCTTCACCTTCATCTGTAACACCTAATTTTTCCCGAACTTTGCTAAGTTCTCCCGGCGCGTAAATGGCGTTATTTTTCTTTGCCATAGTTATACCCGTAAAACAAGTTTTTCTCCAATTCCCAATAGGTTTTTTATTTCTATCCTTTCACCTTCTGATGTTACCAACATTCCATTATAATAACCTATGGGTGCATTAAAATCAGCATTTGTAAAGACAAGCTGCATACCACTTTTGTTCTGTTCTTTTGGCGTAAAAGTTAGATCAATCATTCCCTCGACATCCTGAATAACCCACACGCCATCAGGACCATTGGGCATGGTAATAAGCACAGGCGGCAAGGGTGTAAGCTTTCCATCGATCCATAAAGCATTCTCATTATTTCTGTTTTGCTCCCTTGTTTGATTTTCGGCAATATGAAAGCCAAACCGTCTATTTTCTTTAAAACTAATTGCATTGCAAAAAATCGCTTGCATACGGTAGGGGAAAAACCCCTTATAATCGCAAAAAAATCCGGAACAAGTATCCTCTTTAAAATTGGTACGCCGCCCCCCTAAAGCTATATCGCCGTGGACAGGAGATAGTGTTTTATAAGCGTACATTATGCGCCGTTCAGCTATCATTAGTGAAACCGCCATAGGGTCAGTATTTTGGCTGTTGACATTGTACGCAAGATGAACGGTCAATGAAGGTTTGCGCCTAGCCGCTGTAATATCGATATCAAGTCTTACTGTATCGGCCTCCAGCCAACTGTGAATACGGAAATAAAAGTTGGATGAGTGGCTATCTATGGATGTATTTGCCAAGCTTTGAGGTAAAGTCCAGCCCGTACCCGGTTTGATTTTTCTGTAAAGATGCTTTTCTCCGCTTTGTTTTTCGTAAACCAAAACCTGCGCCATTCTGAAAAGTTTTAGATCGCAGAAAAGGGCTTCCAGCATGATATTATCGTTCTGGATACTAAAGCTCTGCCATTCTTTAATCCGCCAATTTCTTGCCCAACGAGGAAGAGGCCAAGAGTAAGGCTTGCGAATTTCCAAAAGGTCAACCTTGTCAAATGCCCTATTCCAGGTACCTATAAGAGGGGTTCCATCTTCTATTGGCGAAGCTCTGGGAGCCTGTATTTCACGAGTATACATCTCTATTAAGTGTATCACATTTTTGGCAAATAATCGAATGATCACTGTCTTTTCAAGACCTCTTTTTTTAGGTAAAATAAAGTAATATGCGTATTCTGAAAGAAGGAATTCCGTTTATTTTACCCTCGTTATTGGTGTCTGTTGTGCTGGTAACCGCATCTTTTTCTATCTCCAATTATGGACTATCCAATATCTGCCTTGCTGTTGGTTTGATTTTTTTGGTCTTTGCTTTGTTTTGCGTTTTTTTCTTCCGAGACCCAAAAATTACAATTACCCGCGGAGACGGAATAATATTATCGCCCTGTAATGGTACTGTTATGGAAATAACAGAGGACGATGGAATGCAGGTTATCCGTATTTTTCTTTCCGTTTTTAGTGTTCATTTGCAGAGATCCCCTGTAAGCGGGACTGTTACTAACATTGTCCACAAGGACGGAAAATTTCTTGCCGCATGGAATCCGCGCGCGCATATAGAAAATGAACAAAATATTTTTACAATACAAAATGAAAACAGCATTTTCATAGTGCGGCAAATAGCCGGGCTTGTTGCAAGGCGTTGTGTCTCTTGGGTTAAAACAGGAGATGTCTTAAAAGCAGGAGATAAAATCGGTATGATAAAATTCAGCTCTCAGGTTGATCTGCACCTGCCCAAAACAGCGGAAGTACTGATCAAACTCGGTGACAAAGTAAAAGCGGGAATAACAATAGCGGCTAAGATATGAAAACAAAAAAAATAAGAGAAAAAAGATTAAAAAAAGTACGAGAAAAAAGACCTCGCATTAAAAGACCAATAAAAATCCCAATAAAAAAAGAAGAACTAAAAAAAGGCATATACATAATACCATCGCTTTTTACCTGCGGAAACATGAGTTTGGGGATTTTATCTATTTTATCTTCAGTTGATGGTGACTTCATAAGGGCGGCGTGGTTTTTAATTGGCGCACTTGCCTGCGACATTATTGACGGAAGAATTGCAAGAATGACAAATACAACCAGCGTATTTGGAATGCAATTAGATACACTAAGTGATCTAGTCTCTTTTGGAGTTGCACCTGCAATGATGATATATATGCTGGCGCTTAAACCAATGGGAAACATCGGTATTGCAATTGCCGTGCTGTTTGTGCTTTGTTCTGCACTACGTCTTGCACGGTTTAACACCTTGTCCCAAACCGGAGAAATTCACAAGCATTTTGTGGGGCTTCCTACTCCGGCATCGGCAGGCGTTATTATTTCTTTTGTGTTAAGCTATGAACTTTTAACCCCGGAAGAAGTATCGCTTACATTTAAAACAATTCCTGTGTTGATGGAAGCAATGCCCAGCTTTTTTAAGTTTATGCCAATTGTAATGGTGGTGCTTTCATTTTTAATGGTTTCTAATATTCCATATTTGGCATTTAAAAAAATTAAACTGACAAAGGTAAGAACCATAGAACTTTTAGCAGTGGTCATTGTTTTAATTACATTGATAGTTGTGTATCCTCAAAATATTATTTTTTTAATATACTTTGTTTATGCAGTATCAGGATTGTTGTCATATATAATTAGATTCTTTATAAGAAAAAAAGATAAACAAAAAATAAAGGCGGAAGACGATGAACTGTAACCCGGCAAATCCAAAGGAAGGCGGCAAATTTGATATTTGGGAAGAAACTTACCCTGTTCGTTTTGGCTCGATAGACGGATCAGACAGGCTTACTCTGGATGCGGTTTTTAATTATTTTCAGGAAGCGGCAATAAGCCATGCGGAGAATCTTGGAGTGGGGCGGGAAGCTATGGCGCAAACCGGTCAGGGCTGGGTACTTTCACGGCTGACGGTTTTAATAAACAGGCGGCCAAATTATTGCGAAACTGTCACTGTCCGCAGTTGGCCAAGGGGCGGAGAAAAACTTTTTGCCATGCGTAATTTTGACATTCGTGATAAAGATGATACCCCCGTGGCTGCCGCAAAAAGCGCATGGATCATTGTTGACATTGAAAAGCGGCGGCCATTGCGCCCGCAATTTATAATGGATCAACTGCCTCAGAATGAAGGGAATGAGTCTCTCCCACCGGAAGCAAACGCCGCCGCAGGTCTCCCCGAGCGGGACAACTTAAAATTAGCGGCAGAAAGAAAAGCGCTCTACACTGATGTTGATTACAATGGCCATGTCAACAATGTAAGTTATATCAAATGGATAGAAGACACCCTTAACCCTCAACTTTTAGAAAAAGCTGACAAAATGCGCATGGACATTAACTATCTAAGCGAGATTCTCCCCGGTGAAAACATTGAGATCCTATCGATTGAAATAAATGATGACCCTGACTACGCTAACGCCTTTGCTTTTGAAGGGCGGAAAAAGGAAACAGGGCTAACGGCTTTTAGGGCAGAGCTACGGTTTACTTCTTTGTAACTTGCTTTGTCCACCTGATTCCGGTGGAAAGACGGAGAGCGGATGAAAAATCGGCATTAAAATTATATTTATTGTTATCGCTAAAATATGACTGCCAGGCGGCTTCTGCATAAATACAAAAGTCCCCGGCATCGGTTTTAATTATAAAAGGGGCGGCAGTTATGCCTGCCGTTCCAAACCAGCTTGTCCCTCCGGAATAATGCCTTTCACCGTCATTCGTGGAAAGAGTTGCATTGCCAAAACTTATCACAGGCCCTGCAAATATCCTAAACTTATCACTAAACCCCCAAGACAATGTAAAAGGCAGGCGAAAAACTCCAAGAGCGCCGTCAAATTCAGGCCGCGCTTCTAATCCAAGAATCATCTTCTTGTAAAAAATGGAAGTATCTAAAGCAATCCTAAACTGAGAGGTAAACCCCCGCAGAATTTCGCCGTCTTTTAAAAACCCATTCCAAGTTGGCGCAAGAGCCACCCCTGCCAAAAAGCGGTTGCCTTCATTTGAGCTATTTGTAGTACTTGCACTTGTATTCGACCTAGCTCTGTTTGGGTTATTGCCGGCGGCGGGCATTTCTGTAGGAAAAAAGCCGGGTGTGGCTTCCGGGAAAGCCCGCCCTGCCCCGCCATAATTACGGGTCCAGTTCCCCTCATCCAACGAATTAATAATAACTCCCGTTCGCGGCCCAACAGAAGCCGCATGAATAAAACGGCGGTTTCCTAAATAAAGACCCACATGGGTAATATTGCCGGTACTGTCTGTCTTAAAAAAAATCAAATCGCCGGGCTGCACATTATCTAACGGGATTTTTTCCACCCATGCATAAAGAGCGGAAGTTGACCTTGGCACTGCTGCCCCAATCGCATCTCTAAAACTTAAATAGATAAACCCCGAACAATCCAACCCCGCAGCGGTTACCCCGCCGTATCTGTAGGGAGTATTTTCATAAGTTAAAGCTGTGGAAATAACCCTATTTCTAGCTTCCAAATACGCCCTCTGCTTCTCTTCCGCCGAAGCCGACGCCCTAGGCGCAATCGAATACCCACTCTCAAGCGGCGCAGTGGCAAACACCCCCATCGTAAAGAAAAACAGGCTTATACTGAGAATAAACTTCATATATATAGTATCGGCATATATTATGGAGTTTCGTACAGAAGCGGGGTCACGCATTAACACTGATTTGCGCAGATTATTTTTTTATTTTTTTATTTTATTTTTGATATGAATACTTTCATGTCTGCTTCCGAGCCGGGGCCGTTGGGTTGTAGTTCTTCTGCGCTGACATTTAGTTGAAAGGGGCGGCGGCCTATGTGTTCGGGGTAGTGTGCGTCTGATGAAGTGATAAGAGGGTAGTTTTTTGTGTCTAGCGGAGAGCCATCTATAATAGGCGGTTTACGGACACATTCAAGGGCAGTCCATGGACCGTCTATTACAACGCCAAGCTGACTGGTCATGGAAAATGCAGGGCGGTCAACATGGGCAGGAATTACAATGCCGCCGTATTCTATTACTTTAGCTCCTATATTATCAATAGATAAATCAAGCGGATTTACAAGATAATATTCTACTTCACCTTCTATATTATCAT
>Ga0099364_10001900_pt1 | contig 33775 bp, 29 predicted proteins | sample TergutTh196P3_FD_73070 | JGI IMG/M metagenome (GOLD analysis project Ga0099364, IMG submission 73070) | Microcerotermes parvus P3 segment gut microbial communities from Pointe-Noire, Republic of the Congo - Th196 P3 | ecosystem: Host-associated > Arthropoda: Insects > Digestive system > Gut ... | reverse complement strand
AACATGTCAACCCGCGCCCCCCCCCCACCCCCCCCCTCGGCGTTTTTTGTTTTGCGGGGGGGGGGGGGGGGGGGGGGGGATGGCTTCCAAAACAAACTCTATTTTGGGTAATGCAACACTGTTTACCCGCCCCTCAAATATGGTTTCGTCAACGTAAAGAGATGCCGCTAATGTGTTCTCATTAACATACAGTAATTTAATATCAGGCAAGTTTAATAAGACAACTGAACCACATTCCTCACACAGGTGGTAATGATAGCCTCTGCTAATCACAAACTCCCTATGCTTCAGGCTGTGGCAAACTCTGCAATCATATTGTTTCCGGTTATCATAAGGCGCTCTATTACATTCGCAAGAATCATGAATCACAGGTAATATGCGTTTTATGCATTCCAAATCTTGTTTTATGGAATTAATATCCATTTGTTTCCCATGTTTTTGTATAATGGTACTTTTCATTCGATACTCCTTATACAACTCATTACTTTGTTAAAACAAAATAATGGAACGTACAATCTTGTCCTTTTGCCTCTTTTTCCATCTCTAAAATAGGATATGCAAACAACTTTAATGTTTTAATCCACTCGGATTTTATTTCTTCGCGGTCAGCAGCGTTTAGTTTTGCAACCATTTTGCAGAGCGCCGGGAATAACGGGCGCAACCCTATATCCCACATACGCATCAGGTTTAGTGACAGATGATTTTTATGTTCAACGATTTGCAACCCGGCGTTTTCAAAAATCTCAGCCCATTCGCCATAGCTTTTAGTTGTTTTTATATTGCTGCTATGCCGCCCTCTGTCGATATATTTCAGCCATTCCCACTTAGGGTCGCGGGTCTTTGCATATAGTTGGTAATAGAATGAACTTTTGGTAAAATTTGTATCGGGAAGCATGAGGATTATTTTGCCATTAGGTCGGATGATTTTTGCAAATTCGTTTATGACAATTTGAGGGTCGTCAAGCCAGTAGACAATATTAGAGAAAATTGTACTTAAAGATTCCAAGTCAAAGTTTGCTGCCCAATTCGGATTGTTGGCGTCCGCACAAATAAAGCCCTTATGGAATTTCAGCCGTTTTGCCTTTTGCAATAAGCTTTCTTTGTGGTCCAAAGCATAGTCAAATAAACACGGGGACGAATCATTTAGAACTATCGTTTTTTCGGGAGCGGTATCATATACATCTGCATTTTGAAAGAATTCATCCGTCCCGGCAACATCAAAATACACATCATAGCCTTTATCTAATTTGCCTTTGCCAAAGCATAAAAACGAAAACAGCCCGTCGCCGCAGCCGAAATCAAGCGATGGAGCCTCAATTTTAACATTCTCCATGCAAATGCAATCAGAAGCCCGCCAAATGGCGGATTCTGGGCGAAGCCAGTAGATATTCAAAAACTGATCCAGATAATCGTGCATCATGATTTTCCTTTATATTCATGTTTTTAACGGGTTTCTTCCAGCCGCTTCCGCATCTTTTCCAGTTCTTCGATTTGCCCCATGTCCATCCAGGCATTTGCCCCGACAGGATATACGCCAATCTTTTCGCCCCGGCCAATGCAGCGCTGTATGAGTTCAGTGATATGTATCGCCGTGTCGGGCGGAACGGTGGATAGAAATTCAGGCGAAATTACATATATGCCGGTGTTAACGAGGCGTTCATAAGAAGGCTTTTCGGTTAAATTGAGAACTCTTCCGTTATCCGACATTTCTATGACTCCGTATGGGATAACTTGCTTTGTCATGGCGCAAATCATTGTAAGCAGGTTCGAGCTGGAAATGTGTTGATGGAGAATATTGACATAGTCCGTGTCAATCAGGGTATCGCAATTTGTAAAAAAGAAAGCCGAGCCGAGCTTGTTCGCAAGCAGCGACAAGCTGCCGCCGGTGCCGAGAAATTCTTCTTCTTCAATAAAATGGACGTTAAACGGAAGATTATCCATATCGGAAAAATAGGCCTTGATTAACCCCTTTTTGTAATTGATAATGATATAAAAATCGTGACATCCGGCTTCTTCAAAACGATTCATTATATGCTCTATAATCGTTTTTTCTCCCACCGGAATCAATGGTTTGGGCAGGACTTGGGTATAGGGGTGCAATCGCGTTCCTTTACCGCCGGCCATGATTACAACCGGAGCATTCAAGCTGCGCTTAACCGTCACCTTGCTTTGGTTTTGAAAAATGATAGAAATCAAATTCCCCTGGGAATCCGTTATCGGCAAGGCAATGAGTTTGTACTTTTGCATAATTGCCTGCGAATTAACAGGGGAATTGACATTGTTGGAAATAGGATGATAATTGGCAACTTGTCCAATTGGCGCCAAAAGGTCTCCGCGATTAATGATGAATCTGCGAATGTCTCCGTCGGTAACCGTCGCAAGCAGCTTGACGCCGTCACAAACAAAAGCGATTCCATGCCCGTTTTTGTCGATAACTCCCATCGCGTCGTATACGCTGGTATCTTCTTTAATCAAAAAATCTTCTATGTTTATTTTAGAATTTTTACTCATAGGGCTTGAATCCTTTTAACGATATTTTTGCAATTGATAATTTTATGGGCGGTTTGGCTCAAGCCATTTAACCACTTGAAAGGCCTCCGCCATTTCCACGCCGGTTTCCGCCCCGCAATTGCGCGCTTCCGCACGAAAATATTCAATCCATTTTTCGCCGGTGCGCCGCATTTCAGATTCATGCGCCCGCAAGGCTTTTTCTTTTGTCTTCCACACCGAGGTAATATCTACATAATACTGTTTATGGAAGGGTGCAGTGGAATGATACCAGTTGCTGCGGTACATCAGAAGCCGCGGTACATGGCGCGCTGCGTGCAGCGTAGAAAACGCAAGCGCGGCGTGGTCGTGGTGCACATCATCATTCCAGTGCGTGTAAATGGTGTCAATTTGATGATTGTGGATTATCTGGACAAGCTGCGAATTCACTTCGTCGCAAAACTCTAAAAAAAGTGTTTGATGCCCGCCAAGTATTAATTTCGCACCTATTATTTCCGCCGCCTTTTCTCCCTCCTTCCGCGCTTCCCCGGCGTCGCGCGAACCGGCATCGCCTGAAAACCCGGAATTCGTGGCAACATACATCGTGACCGCATCGCCGTTGTTAGCGTGCTTGCATAGGGAGCCGCCGCACCCCAATTCAATATCATCAAAATGGGCGCCTATTGCCAACACGTTTATTTCAAACACCTCCTTAGAATCTTGCGGGATTCATCGACCCCGCAGTTAAACAGTAAGTCGAGGCTGGACAAAAATGGAATAAACCCGTCATGCAGTTGGGGATATACGGGATGGGTAAAGTCTTGCCAAATCACTTCTACGCCCTTGCGCTTATAAAGCTCGGGGTCGAAATAAGCTTTAGCCCCCACGCCGGAAAGATACCTGTTGGCGCCAACCGCCTTTACCAGGTTTGCGATGCGTTCATTGCTTGTCCCTGCAACATTTAAATCGGAAGATAAAACCGTTGGGATTTCAACATTAAACAATTTCATTAAAAGCCTGATGGATTCCAGTGTAAAATCTATTAAGAGTGTAGCGTGCCTGTTATACAAAATCTCTATAGACGGATATATTTCTTTAAAATAAGGCGCTCTGCCATAATTGTTTTGTAATGTTATTAAATGGGTTCTTCTCCAGTCGTTAGCAGAGGATATCGTGACCTCGTTTATATTCGTATCGCGCGGACATTTATTAACTGGTATTGTAATCCATTTTTCCCCTTTTTCAGTTTTAATTTTGTCCCGGTTATTCATACTCCTGCTGCTGCTAACAAATTGGACATTGTCTAGAATAATATAAATATCGGCAATTAAAAACCTGTGGAAAAAGCCAAGATATGGCATGAAATCAGGCTGATGAATTACGACGATTTTATCATTCGGCTCCATTCTTTCTCCGCTTTCTTTATTTCTTTGTATACATTATTTATTCCATCAGGCGGAACAGCCGCCATTCCTGATTCGCTCATTGCTGTAATTTCGGCGTCGTTTGGGAAATCAAATTTATAGGGAACCTCATTTCGGAATCCCAAATACCGCGCACAGCCAAGGCTTTCGAGATGCAGCGCGGTAAACCGCTCATGCGGCTCGTTTGCGACAATCAGCGCCGGCAAGCCTGCCGCCGCGGCTTCTATAGCCGTGACGCCGCCGCCCGTAACCGCGCAGTCAAAATGATATAGCTCTTCTGTCAGCGAACGGACGCCTTTTTTAAATGTAAAATTATCCCCATACCGGTCGGGTAATTGGTCGCTGCCCGCATGGGACGGCCCTAAAAAAACGGTTGCCGTCAGCCCGAGCGTTGACAATCGCTCCATCATTTTTTCCGTCATCCCGTGGGTGTCGCTGCCGCCAAGCGTCACTGCGATTTTTTCAAGCCTGCGGCGATGCCTCCGATACTTTATTACCTCGGGGGATAAAATACAGTAGTCCAGTCCGCGCAATATTTTTCCCCCCTTGAGAATAATGCGGGTGTCAAATGTCATCGCGGCAAAATGAATCTCGGCAAAAGCGGCTCCCTCGCCCCAATCATCAATGAATACAAGCAAGGCTTGTGTTTTCGCAACTCTTTTCGCGCTGGCAGCATCCGTATACAAGCGGTCGTTTATCCAAACCGTAATGCCCCGCGACTGTATAAATTCTGTTTCCCAATCCGCGTCGCTTTCAAGGCTCTCAACGGCGTGGTAGGCGACCCCTTCGCGTTCCAGTACGCCTACGGCGCTTTGGTCGTTGTTTACGATTATGATTGCGCGCTCCCCTTTTTCCATTAAAAAACGGTAAAATACGATTGCGCGAAAAAGATGCCCCATGCCGCGGAAATGTGAGCTCTCTACGCAAATAGCAAACATAACCGAACCGCCTCCTGTGTTGTGATATATTCATTCGATGCGTTTTCGACGATACGGCAGGCAAGCTCATAATCCGCCCGCGTGTCAACTGTAAGGCGAACCCCCGGTCTGTTTTTTTCCTCGGAAACCTTCAATGTTTCGCATTTGAAATCTGTCTTGTTTTCTAAAATGTATTCATTGACATGCTCAAAGTGGTGTGGCTGCGTTGACAGCCTGCGCGATGTCTCCAACGCAGCGAGCGAAAAAACTTCCATTCCCGCCCCGACCGGCAGTACGGAGAAACACTCCGAATAGTCATTGCCGTGGGAGGCGTGCATTTCAATGAGCCGCCCCAGCTCCTCTATATCGGGAAAAGGGTTGTCTCCGGTCAGGCGCACAATATTTGTAAGCCCATAATGCAGCGCGCACTCGTAATAGCGGTCTAAAACATTACATTCGTCCCCCCGGAAGAAGTCAACCCCACGGGCGCGGCAAAAGTCTTTTACCGCATCATCTCTGTCGCTCACAGTAGTTGCTATAATAACCTTTGCCTCAACCGGCAAATAACCAAGCCTAAACAATATGTGTTCAAGCAGAAGACTTTTTCCTATCGGCATCAATATCTTCTGCGGCAGCCTTGAGGAGCCCATGCGGGCTTGTATGACGATTCCCGTCACATCAAGTCTCCCCATTCAATCGCATCATCTTCCTGCCGGTCGCAAGTTATTGTCCGACTATATAGCTGCTCAAGATAGCGTGGGTGGATACCTGTGCCCGAACGTTTTACATAGATGTTTTCTTCTGACAAAACATCCCCTTTTTTGACAGGCTTGACAGCCACAACGCTTTTCCGGTTGTTTTTCCTGTTTATTATCTCTGAACCATAAGGCATTTTTACATAGGAGCCTTTCATAGCTTCGATGATTCTGATTGTATCAACCAGACATTTCATCTCATCCGGAGTGGAAGACAGCATATGGTCAGGGCCATCCGCATTTTTGTCTAATGTAAAATGCCTTTCAATAACAGCGGCCCCCATTGTCGCGGCGGCAATTGAAGCCGTTGTCGTCAATGTATGGTCGGAAAACCCAATGTTGTAATACGAGAATTTGGATTTCAACGTTAAAATTGCATTTAGGTTCACTTCATGCGGGTATGTGGGATAGCCCGAAACAGCATGCATAATGACGATTTTATCATTTCCTTCCTCTTCAATGGCGTTCACCGCTTCTTCCACTTCAAGAAGCGTACACATTCCGGTGGAAAATATAATTGGAAGCCCTGTTTTTGCGATATATTTTAGGAAAGGCAGGTTTGTTGCGTCGTCAGCGCCCGTTTTAAAACAGCTAACGCCCAGTGACAACAGCATTTCCACATCATCTGGATGAGACGGCGTGGAAAACCAGTCCAAGCCTTTGCTTTGAGCATAGCCAAATACCTTTTTGTGCATATCTTTGTTGATTTCATATTTTTTAAAGTATTCCATCTGAGACATATTGCCGGTGTTTTCCATATCAAAAACAGCGGATTTTGAAGCAATCGTCTTGGCTTTATATGTTTGCAGCTTTACCGCATCCACATTTGCAGCGGCGGCGGCGTCAATCAAATCCTTTGCTTGTTCGTAAGTTGTAAAATTCCCGCCTATTTCAGCTATAACATAACATCTTTTGTCGGATAGTTTTTCATACATATCGTTTTTTCTCCGTTTTCATAAGCATTCTATATCGTTTGAAAGCCGGCATGGCTTTTTAAATATAGTTTTTAATTGTAATTACCCTGCCGTGCACAACGGCGGTTTCGTTTTCAACCGTCTTTCTTGGAATGTAACATTCTCTGCACGCTTGTATATTTTTGAAGCCATCTTTCTCTTTATGGAGATTTCTAATCCTTGTCAGATTTTCTCCATGCCAAGCGCTGTATACCGTTTCATTGTAGGCGTTCCCAATAATTTCGGTTTGATTTTCATCGTTTGAACACATTAAATAACTTCCGTCGGACGTTATAATAATTCGTTGATAAAGCTGAGGGCATGAAAAATTCTCCTCATATATAATCTTTGCCCCCTTATGGCTGCCGGAAAAGTCAATGATTGGATTAAACGCTATTAAATCAGCATATGCCAAAAACTTGTCATAAAACTCCCCGGGATTCCCGCGAATGGCAGGCCATATTGATTGGATTTTGATTACCGGTTTTTCCGAATAATGTGCCTGCTTTATGCGCTTTATCATTGCAACTGTTTCGAAAATGTTTTCAAATGTCATCGGCTTCCTTATACTCTCATAGGTATCATACAATCCGTCTATTGAGATTATAATCCAGTCAGCACCCGCAAGCATAATTTCCTGAAAGCTCTTTTCCGAAAGGTTGCTTCCATTAGTCAAGAATGATATTTCCCTGATACCTTTCTTCTTTGCGTATTCAACGCATTTAATAAAATCAGGGTGCAGGGTAGGTTCCCCGCGGAGACTTAGTCTAATTGCCGGCACATGTCCGGCAATCTCGTCAATAATCCTCGTGAACAAGGACCAATCCATGAAATTACAGCCAACCCTGCTCTTGAATTCTTCCGTTATTGTGTAGCACATTGGGCACTTCAGATTACATACGGTAGAAAGCTCAATGTCGACCAATAATGGATATTCCGAAACAATAGCGTTTTGGGGCAAGGCAGCCCAATTGTTTCGGTATGCGGCATACTCTTCTTCCCAACCAGCCCCGCGGATTTGGTTAAACCTCAGTTCCCGTTCATCTGTATCCAACGAATAATTCCCTTTATTCATTATCATGTTATTATTTGGCTGCTCCATATCAACTGCTCCATTTTAGAGTATTTAATTCTCTATGACAATCTAGCGCTTTATAGGTATTGGCTTAACCAACGATTCGATTTCAGTTTCATTTTTTATCATAAATTTTGATATAGTATTTATTATCGTCAATTATAAAGTATAAGGGATATTCGTCATTGTTTGCAATACGCAAGTGATTAAATTGCTGCCGCAACGTTTTATCAATATCCAGTTCATCATCTTTGCCGGTTCTCCTTGGGTAAAAGGTTTCCTTACCTTTTTGGGGTGTTCTGGTATAATTGGGATAAATATTCAAAAACGTGTTTATCAAATTAATAGTAAGAAACGCCTGTTTCTCGCGAATTTCAGGCCAAAGTTCGTACCCGCTCAAGCGCAGCGTATCCTGCAATATAATATCGCCGGAATCCACGTTGTCTGAAGCTTCTATTAAGCTGACCGCTACCTCCCTTCGGTTCTCCAAAATTTGCCATTGGATAGGAGCAAAACCTTTCCCTTTTGGCAAATTACTTTCATGAATAACCAGGTTAAGGCTATTATTTAATAACATCGCACTGTTAATAATCTTTGTGTAGCCTAAAATAAAAACGACGTCATAACCAATTATGTCTTGGTAATCGTAAAACACATCAAAAGAACATGTTTTGTTTAAGCTATTTTTGGTAAGGGCTTCTTCATTAACATACGTTTCTATCCATATGTTTTTTTTATCAAATAATAACGCTGCTTTCATAAAACAATCCATAAACATATTCACCTTAACCCGCCAATGCTTCTTTTAAACAATTGCTAATATAGGCAATTTCCTCCTCCGACAAGTCCCCATACATTGGCAAGGTTATTAAATTGTCCGCTACATACTCGGTAACAGGCAAATATGCGCCGCTGCCGGAATAAACAGCAAACCTGTGAACAGCCGGATAGTGTATGGAAGTTTGGATGCCTTTTTGCTGGAGATAATTTCTTACCGCATTTCTGTCATGCTCTTTTAATACGATTGGAAATATATAATTAGATACACGCTCTGTCCTGTCAACAAACGGGATGACAATGCCTTTTATGTGGGACAAAAGGCTGATGTACAGATTGCGGACATTTTTACGCTTTTCATAATCAGACGATATTTTCTTTATTTGTTCCAAAACCAAGCACGAACGAAGGTCATCCATCCTGTAGTTATATCCTAAATCAACAACATCGTATTCCGTGCTGTGCCCTTTTGAACGCTCATAAGAAAGCGTTGTCATACCGTGGGACCTCAGTAATTTCGCTTTGTTGTAGTCTTCTTCCTTTTTAAATGTCATCAACCCTCCTTCCCCGCAACTGATATTTTTATTTGAAAAAAAGCTGAAACACCCTATAGTCCCGATTGTTCCCAAAGCCTCTCCTTTATACATAGAAAAAGGTCCGTGGCAGGCGTCTTCTATTATACTGACGCCATATTCACCGCAGATAGCTTTGATTGCCTGCATATCGCACCCAAAGCCCGCGTAATGCATGACGATTACAGCCTTGGTTTTCTCCGTAATTGCTTCGCGGACGGCGTCGGGGGATATTGTTAAATTCTCAATACTGGAAACATCACAAAAAACCGGGGTTGCACCTACATAACGCACAGCATTTGCTGTTGCTACAAATGTTAGCGAAGGTACAATAACCTCGTCGCCCAGACCGATGTTCTCCAATATCATAGCCATATGCAACGCTGCTGTACAATTTGTTACGGCAAGGGCATAAGGCGAGGGCAGTAATTTACAAAACTCCTGTTCCAATAAGGAAGTCTTTTCCCCCATGGATAGCCATTTGGAATCAATGACATCCAATATTGCTTTTTTTTCATCATCGTTATAATTTAGCCTGAAAAGCGGAATGTTATATGGCATTATCGGGTACCTCTTAGCAGCTTTTTGGGGCGGGGCGCTATCGTTCGCAGATTAAAAATTTATATCCTCAAATAAAATAATCAATTTCAGCGGGAAGCCTGTCAATCATTTCTTGCATAATGTTGTTATATGCGATAGCCCTGCAATTTTTGCATTTCTGCGAAATCCATTTTTGATTGGAAGCTCTTTTCACCGCAGAATGCTGCGCGCCGTTCCACATATCCTCCAACGGGGAATGGTTCAAATCCCCAATGCAAAACGCTTCGTCACCTATCTCGACAATATTGGGATAAACCTTACCGTCAGAATCTACATTTGCTATTAATCCCATCTCGTTTGTCAAGCATCTATTTGCAGAAAAGGCAAAGGCTTTGTGCTCGAATATTTTGTGTAGATTTGTAAACTTCGAATCAATAGCGATTTCAGATACGATTTCCTTCAACGTTTTTTCTTCTGTTCCGCCTAATCCCAAGCCACGGTCCTCATAATCCCTCACGACCTTAAACAACGTATAATCAAAACGCCTATTTTTTAAAGTATTAATAAACTCCGGAATTTCGCCATAGTTGCGGTTTGTCAGGACAACCCGGGTGCCAACAACAGGTGATTTTTCTTTATGTCGCGCCTTAATTTTTTCTGCAATTTCCAGCACGGTCTCCATATCCTTTGATTTCGTGATGTATTGATAGTTATCAAAATCGACAGATGGCATAGATATGGCAATATAATTAAACATGTCGGCGATTTCAATGAACCCCATACTTTCAAGCAGCGAACCGTTTGTCAGTAAAGAAACCTCCACATTGTTTTCATAAAGCCGTTTTACATAATCGACAAGATTGGGGTATACGGTAGGCTCTCCGCCCCCTGAAAAACAAACTGCATGAATGCCCATCTTAATAACTGAACTTATCAATGCATCCATTATAACTTGCGGTAAGGATACTCTTTTTTCATTTCTTTCTTCATATGAACAATGAATACATCTATAATTGCATTTTGAAGTCGGGTGTATCTCAATTGCTACAGGGGTGCCGCCCGCCTTATCTCCACACATTTTTTGTCTTGAAAAAAATGGAATAATATTTTGTTTGCATTAAGCAAATCGTTGCTGAGTGAAAAATTCATTTTTCACCTTCTTACATTTTACTTGGCGTTCAGCTTGTCCGCAATATCGGAATAATGTCAGCTTCAACAATTTTATTATAGCAACAAAGCAAATAAAATGCAACTTCATGTTTCATTCGGAAGCGGGCAACCGTGCATTATAAGAAGGTTTCATATGAAGATGGGCATGGAGGAAAAATGATGAATATGTACGGCTCATCATAAATATTTTGACGAGAGCAATAAAATGCGGTACACTGAATATGACTTTATAATGAGAGGGATACGAGTAAAATGGGCAAGGCAAAAATAAGAAATCAACGAAAAAACAGAATCATGCCACCTGCTAATATGATGATTTGGGGAATTTTTGGAATTTTTCTGATTTATTCTATGAGTTTTGTGTTTATCTATTTTGATGATTTTGGTTATGGAAGCTTAAGCTATTTTTATACCCAGCCCGACGTTCATGGAACCAATTATACATTTTCACAATTAATCAGCTATCTTCAGCAAATTTACTTGGAATGGTCGGGGCGCGTTATCTTTCCCGGGTTTAAAATATTGATGCTCAGGGAAAACCTATGGATTATCCGTATTGTACAAAGCATATCCGTTCTTATCAGCTTTATCGCCCTACATCATTTATCTGCCAGAAAAAATTCCAGTTGGGCCACCACTCTTTTTTCATGTTCGTTATATGGCGTTTTCTCATTCCCTATGTTTAGCGTTGGGTTTTATTGGTTTTCCGCTTCAGCCACTTATGTGTGGCCATTGGCATTCTTTTTCTCAGGGTGTGTTCTTATGCGCCATATTGAAAACAATGAAACCATGCGCAAGCCGGCGCCGATTGCTTTAGCGTGCTTTTGTTTTTTTATGACCGGCATTTCGCAGGAACAAACGGCTTTTATGTTAGCAGTTTTTATGTTTGTTTTTTGTGTTTTTGATTACATCCAGTCCTCCAAAATACATTTCTACCGCTTAGCTTTTTTGATATCATCTGGGATAGGATGCGGATTTTTGCTTTTAGCGCCGGGCAATTTCAACCGGTTTCATGACGACAATGCGAAGTTGTCTTTGTCGTTATTTCCCAGGATAGCCCAAAATATGAACACGATGTCTGAGCAATATTTAAATTTGCGTCGGAATATTATTTTTATCATTATTTTCACTTGCTTTATTTGCTATATAGCCCATAGTCTTTACAAGACCGGAAAACTGGATAAACGTCTATACAGGGCCGTATTTCCACTTAGTCTATTTTTTATTTTGATGCCGTTTCTGCTTCACCTTCAGCCAGCGGTAAGCAGAGGAATCACAGTTGCGTTTTTTTATGCTTACTTCACACTCTCTATCTATTTTATTATGAAATATTTGATATGTTTAAGGGATAATTATTTGACCGCTTTCTTTATAGGGGCGCTGTCTTCACAAATGGTGATGCTGTTTTATTCTCCCTATATCGTCGAGCGCATGAAAACGATATTTTATTTTTCTTTGTTTGCAATTTTTATCCGCACGTTTGCTGATATGCAGTCAATTATACCTAAAAAAAAGCTGATGGTTTGTGTGTTAATTCCAATCGTATTGGTATCATCAGCAAATTTAGCCTATATAACATATGGCTACTCCCTGAATAAAAAAGACAATATCTACAACGATCAACTTTTGCGGCAGGCGTCGCAGGATATTAAGAAGGGCAATCCACCTGAATCAATCGTTCTCAGGCCAATGACTGACGGGCGTTTCGCAAGCGATTTTCCAGATTTTGTGCGTTTTTGGATGCGTGAATTTTATGATATTCCTCATAGTATTGAAGTGCATTACCCCCCGTATTGGTAGAGCTGAGCAGATAAGACAGGCGGCTGGCCTTTAGGAGTAAAGCCGCATTCATAGTTGGCGGCATTGCATACATTTTATCATCGGCGAGGACAGGTTGACAAAACTCTAATTGCAATGTATGATTTATCTAGAAAATGCGAATGAATGTTGTATATGGGGATATGTAAAATGAAAACCACAGCAGTCATCATGGCGGGTGGCAAGGGCGAGCGTTTTTGGCCTAAAAGCCGGGGAAGTCTGCCCAAGCAATTTTTATCCTTAACCAATGATAGGAAAACCATGATTCAGCTTACTGCGCAGCGCTTGTTGCCGATGGTGACTTATGAAGATATGTTTATTGTCACCAATAAAGATTACGTGAGTCTGGTAAAGGAGCAGTTGCCGGAAATCCCGGTGGAAAACATTCTAGCTGAACCAATGGCCCGGAACACCGCGCCATGTATTGGTTTTGCGGCAGCAGTTATCTCCCGCAAATACGAAGATGCCGCCATGATGGTGTTGCCGTCGGACCATCTCATTAAGTTTGAGGATATGTACGTTGACACTATGTCCCAAGCTGTTGAAATTGCCAAAGAAGGCGACAACCTTGTTACAATCGGCATCACGCCTACTTATCCGGAAACCGGTTACGGTTATATCAATTTTGCAAGGGATGGGAACGAGGCCCGATATCGCAGCGTTTATGCCGTTAAGCGGTTTGTGGAAAAACCTGATATTGATATGGCGAAGGAATACCTGGCCTCGAGCCATTATCTGTGGAACAGCGGCATGTTTGTATGGAAACTCTCGACGATTTTACAAAAGTTTAATGAATTTTTGCCGGACACTTATAAGGGTATCATAAAAATAGGACAAGCTTTCGGTATGCCGGAATATGAGCAGGTGCTTGAGGATTGTTTTGCCGCATTTAAATCTGAATCCATAGATTATGGCATTATGGAACGAGCCGCGCATATCTATACCATCCCCGGCAGCTTCGGATGGGATGACGTTGGCAGTTGGCTGGCGCTGGAGCGTATTAATAAAACGAATGAAAGCGGCAATATGCTACAGGGCGACATAATCACAATCGGCACAAAAGGTTCTATTATTGTGGGCGATAAAAAACTGATTGCTGCCGTGGGCTTGGAGGATGTGGTTATTGTCGATACCGAAGACGCGATACTTATATGCGCCAAAAACTCCACACAGGATGTGAAAAAGGTCATCGAAAACTTGAAAATATGCAATCGTGGCGAATTAATTTAACGGGGGAGCAAAATGAAAAGTGCATTGATTACCGGTGTTACAGGACAAGACGGCTCTTATCTTTCGGAACTGCTTTTAGAAAAGGGATATGAGGTCTACGGCATAATGCGCCGTAAGAGCGTTGTAGACTATGGTAATGTCGAACATCTAAAGGACAAAATCCATTTTATTTATGCCGATATGACCGATGTGGTGTCCCTCATTGGAGCTATGAAGATTTCTCAGGCGGATGAGGTCTACAATCTAGCTGCGCAAAGCTTTGTAGCCACCAGTTGGGAACAGCCTATTGCCACGGCGGACATCGACGCGTTAGGCGTAACCAATATGCTGGAAGCGATTCGTGTAGTGAAGCCGGAATGCCGGTTCTATCAAGCGTCTACATCTGAAATGTTCGGTCTTGTGCAGGAAATGCCGCAAACCGAAAAGACGCCCTTTTACCCTCGGAGCCCCTACGGCGTGGCCAAATTATACGGACACTGGATTACCAAAAACTATCGGGAAAGCTTTGGGATGTATGCCTGCTCGGGCATCCTGTTTAACCATGAAGGCGAACGGCGTGGCAAAGAGTTTGTGACGCGTAAAATAACGGACGCGGTTGCACGTATTAAACTGGGTGCGCAGGAGTATCTGGAACTGGGCAACATGGACGCCAAACGGGACTGGGGGCATTCCAAAGACTATGTAAATGCCATGTGGCTTATGCTCCAGCAAGACAAGCCCGACGACTATGTTATTGCCACGGGTGAGACGCGCACTGTGCGGGAATTTGTAGAAACAGCCTTTCGCCATGCGGGCATAGATGTGCAATGGCAGGGTGAAGGCGTAAACGAGGTCGGAATCTGCAAGAAAACCGGCAAGACCATTGTAAAAATTAACCCTAGATTTTTCCGACCGGCCGAGGTAGAGGTGCTGCTGGGCAAACCGTCCAAGGCGGAAAAAGAGTTAGGGTGGAAACGGGATATTCCATTTTCAGAGTTGATAGAGCGGATGGTTAAGAATGATTTAGCTTTAGTGGAGCGCGAATTGAAGATTCAGTCGCTTTAAATTTGGCAATGAAAGGCGGAAAATTACATGAAGGCCTTCATTATTGGAGCGGCCGGATTTGTCGGAAAACATTTGATAGACCATTTGCGGGATGACCGCAAATGGTCTATCAGTGTTTCTAAGCTTCCTCATGAACAATTAGATGCGCGGGACGTCGAGATGCTTGATTTAGATATACTTGATTCGAACGCCGTTATCAGGGCGCTGCAAAGCGTGGACGCGGATTATGTGTTTCATTTGGCGGCGCAAAGCTCAGTAGGTTTTTCCTGGAAGGAGCCGGGGGTGACGATTGACGTCAATATTAAGGGTACTGTTAATATCTTGGAAGCATTGCGTGAGGTGGAGCCCCCCCCCAGGATATTGCTGATTGGCTCCGGGGAGGAATACGGACATGTACTTCCGAGGGAAATTCCAATCCGGGAAGATACAATTTTACGTCCCTCTAATATTTACGCAGCTACTAAAGCCTGTCAAAGCATGCTGGGAAAAGTCTACGCCGACGCATACGGCTTGGATATCATTGTTGCCAGAGTTTTCAATCATATCGGTCCGGGGCAGTCGCCGGCTTTTGTCACGAGCGATTTTTGCAAACAGGTGGCAGAGATAGAAGCAGGGCTTCGCGAACCTGTGATTCGGGTGGGCAACCTTTCCGCTAGGCGGGATTTTACCGATGTGCACGACATTGTGCGTGCCTATGGGCTTTTAATTGAGCATGGGAAAAAAGGCGAAGTCTATAATGTGGGAAGCGGAAAAACGGTTTCGATTGATGAGCTTTTGCAGATGATTATAAAGCTGGCTCGTGTGAAAATTACAGTGGAGACCGATGAAGGCAAGTTCCGGCCGGTAGATGTGCCGATGATAATGCCGGATATTGAAAAACTGCAAGAGGTTACGGGTTGGCGTACGGTGCGTTCTTTAGATGATACGGTGGCCGGTGTGTTGGAATATTGGCGGGAAATAACAGGAGGCAAATAAATCATGGGAATCAGCGCTGTTTTATTGGCATACAAAGAAGAAGAGAATTTGAAAATCTTGCTCCCAAAGATAAAGAGTGAGTTGTCAAAAACGGGACAAGACTTTGAAATCATCGTGATTGATACCGCAACACCTTTAGATAATACGGAGCGTGTTTGTAAGGAATTGGGAGCAACTTATATCAATCAAGAGGAACCGCATTTTGGCGGAGCGTTCCGCACGGGAATCCGCCACGCAAAAATGGATAAATTTTTAATCCTTGACAGCGATGGTTCCCACAATCCAAAATATATCTCCTCAATATATGAAGTTTTTTGTACTGGAGCCGACGTTGTAATTGGTTCACGCTATATTAAAGGCGGTGAAACCCATGCCGCCGCTTTGTCTAAAGTGATGTCGTTTTTATTAAATACGGCATTTCGTATCGTATTGGGAATTAGGGCAAAAGATATCTCAACAGATTACCGTATGTATCATACCGAAGACTTAAAAAAAGTCAATCTTATCTGTGATAATTACGATATATTGCAAGAAGTACTTTTAAGATTAAAGATAGCCAAAAAGGAAGAGGCGGGGGCGGAAAATCTCTTAATAAAAGAGATACCCATATCCTTTAATAAAAGGCTGCATGGGGAATCCAAGCGTCGTTTGCTGCCTTTTATAATCAGCTACATCAAAACGCTTTGCCGCCTTGCTGCCATTCGCGTTCGATATACTGTCCAAAGCGATAAAGGCAGATTGTTTTTTAGACAATTACTGCTTTATGGCATCATAGGCGTGTTGGCTGCGGTTATTGACCTATCTGTTTTTATTTTTTTAAACCGGAGCATTCATTGGACAAACCCCATACTGTCAAATATAACAGCCTCATTTATTGGGTTTTGTTTCAGTTTCACCTGCAATACTGTTTTTACATTTCGTAAGAGAGACAGATGGATAAACAGATTTTTATCTTATCTATTCATTTGCGTATGCGGCATAGCGCTTTCATCCACCATTATTTATCTATTACAGAATCTAATTAATCTTACGCTGCTTAAAATTACCTGTATTGCCCTGATAGCCTTTTTACAGTTTTTATTCAACAAGATGATTACTTTCAAAAATTAATCTCATGCATATTTGCATAAGATAATCTTGCATGATGGAGGAACGCGTTACTATGGGAAAAAAAAGAACACAAAAACATTCAAAGCCCAAAACGGCTAAAAACAACCAAAATCAAATGATTTCAAATCAAAGCTGCGGGGACAATACATTATTGAAAACGAAACAATCCGCATTTTCAATATCACTTCAAAATAGCGGCGTCCCAAATACAATCTTGTTATTGTCAAGTTTAATGGTTGGCGTTGTGCTGACAATCATCTTGCATTCTCATCAGGTTTTAAATCCTGCAAATGTAGATTGGATTTTAATAAAAGGCGAAAGTGATTTAAATCAACATTTTCTCGGCTGGCATGCGTTCCGGCTTGATGACTGGCGGTTTCCTTTTGGAAAGATGACAAATTTACTATATCCGGATGGTACCTCCATTGTGTATACGGATTCCATTCCGATATTCGCGGTGTTCTTTAAAATTTTCCGCAGCTTTCTTCCCCATCATTTCCAGTATTTTGGGATATGGGCTGCAATTGCATATGGCTTGCAGTTCTTTTTCGCCATGAAAATCTCACGGCGCTATAGTGAGAATATCATACCTGCTGTGCTAACAGCTCTTTTTTTTGCAACGTCCATCATAATGATAAGCCGTATGTTTATCCATACGGCATTATCCGGGCACTTTCTTATTTTAGCGGCAATTTATTTGCTGCTGACAAGGAAACATAACAATAAACAAATCTTATTCTGGACACTTGTAAACGTCGGTGCGATATGCATTCAAGCTTACTTTTCCATGATAACGCTCGCATTGTGGGCGGGCTTCCTGATTGATGATTATTTGAAACATCGTGATATAAAATATATTGGCAAGCATATTGCCGTTAATTTTTTATCTTTGTTGTCTGTTGCGTACCTGCTGGGATATTTTTTGTTTTTCGCGTCTGCCGGTGCGGATTCATCTATATTCAGTTTAGGGTCTATGAATTTAAACGCTTTTTTCAACCCCATGTTTGATTCTGTTTTTGCAAAAGCATGGAGCAATTCCCCGATTGTGTGGTTTCATGAGGGAAGGCTCTATCTTGGAGCCGGCATGATTTTGTTAACCGCGTTTTCGGTTATTTTAACGACAGGCAATAAATTTGACGTCTTTCGAAGCAAAAGAATAACTGGTATATCATTCGCGGCGGTTGCAACGTGGTTCTTTGCTTTAGGTACAAAAGTGTACTTTGGAAGTACGCTTCTTTTCGAATATGCTTATCCGGGATTTATAATACCCGCACTGTCCCTCTTCAGAACGAACGGGAGGATGGGATGGCTTATGTATTATATGATTTTCTTGTTTTCATTCTATATGTTTTTTCGTTTTTTTCGGGGGAAAACGCTTGCGGCGTCATTGATTTTGCTTGTCCTCTTAGGCGTGCAGACAGTCGATTTTTCTACGGAGCTGACAGCAAAAAGAAAGAATACGAATGATATAGAAAACATCGTGTATGCATCGCCTTTAAAGTCTTGCTTTTGGGATACGGTGACCGAAGACGTCAACCACTTCATTACCGTGCCATATAATCATAATTGGGGTAACAACGACCTTGCCTACATGGCATTAGAGCGTGGTTGGACATATAGCTCTTTCAGACCCGCCCGCCTTGATATCGAAGGCGTAAATGAATATGCAAACAAGGAGATGCAAAAGCTGTTGGATGGCTCTGCCCCCAAAAACCATCTTTATAGAATCGGGCATAACATACATCATTATAAAGCATTTTTTAATACGGGTGGTCATGACCATTACTATATTGATGGGAATGCGCTTACTCTTGCTAAAGGTATCGTTGAAGACAGCGTTCACTATGATAAAGTAACCGACGTGACGGATATATTGCTTACCGAATTTTTATCTTCTTCGAAACAGAGGAACAGCATATATGCTTTGGCAATAAGCGACAGATTTGAAGACTTTAATAATGATGAGGAAATATACAATGCGTTCACTGAGGCAGGGCTGAACATCTTTGACCGAAATGAAAACGGCAGCTATATCGCTGTTTGGGGAGCTTCGCTAGGCATTGCATATCAGTCGAAAGATACCGGAATGATAGAATGGTCTGCTTTTAAGGGGCAAGAAATGAACGGCGAGCAGTTTCCTTTTGATTTAAACATATTAAGCTCTAACGGGGGCCACAGTAGATTATCCAATATTTTAATAAATGGTGTAGAATACTCGCCAAACTTTTCTGGCATCACAGTCGCAGAATACGACGTTGATTTGGATAAAGTGTCTGCAATATATGTTTTTGATACATGGTGGGAACCGAATAATGGTACTGTAATATTTTTCTAACACAATATTTTGGCTATCGTTGCCTCTAGCGCATCCAGACGCTTTTGGGCAATCCGCTTTTCAAGTCCCGAAGCGCCTATGTACGCTTTCATTTTTGGCTCTGTTCCCGACGGCCTCAACACCATCCAGAAATCATCCTTAAAAACAAACTTAAGCACATTAGACTTGGGAAATTCAATTTCTGTCTCTATACCGGTTGGGCAATCCCTGCGCAGTGACAGCTTATAGTCTTCTATAAACGCAATGCTGTCATGCAAAATGTATTGGCTGTAATCCTTACGTAGCCCCGCGATGATCGAGGCAATTTTTTCTTGCCCGTCCACTCCCGGCATATGAAAGGACAACAGCTTTTCTTCAAAGTAGCCATAGCGCTTAAAGAGCTCCTCCAGTGCATCATAAAGGGTTCGGCCATTTTCTTTATGCCAAAGAGTCATTTCTGCAATCAATACAGCGGCAATCACCGCGTCTTTATCTCTGGTAAATTCTCCGGCCAGATAGCCATAACTCTCTTCAAATCCAAATTGGAAGCTGTATTGGCCGCTTTGTTCCCACTGACCAATTTTTTCGCCGATATATTTAAACCCTGTAAGCGTATCGACAAGCTCTGCTCCATAGGCTTTACAAACAGGCGCGGCCATATGTGTTGTTACAATCGTTTTGATAACCGCCGCGTTTTTCGGCAAAATACCCTTTTCCTTTTTTGCGGATAAAATATAGTCACATAATAACACGCCTACTTGATTTCCGGTTAAGATGGAAAAGTCTCCGGTATCATCTTTCACCAGTACGCCAATGCGGTCGCAGTCAGGGTCGGTTGCGAAAATCAAATCGGGAGTGGTCTTTTCGGCAAGCTTTTTCGCCAATGCAAATACGGATGGCTCCTCCGGATTTGGATAAGGGGCTGTCGGGAAGTTGCCGTCAGGCTTTTCCTGTTCCGGCACAATATCCGTTTGAGAAAACCCCAATTCTTTTAGCACTCTTCGAACCGGGACATTGCCGGAGCCGTGGAGAGGAGAATATAGAATTTTTAATGTAGCCGATTTTTTCTTTAGGAGCTCCGGGCGTAAAACGAGGGATTTTACCTGTTCATAATAAGCCGCATCAACTTCTTCGCCCATTAATGAAAGAAACTCCGTATCGCCCGGCAAAACGCGCTTTACTCCTTTAAAAACATCAACAGCATTGATTTTATCCAAGATTTCCGCTGCCATAGCGTCAGTAATCTGCCCGCCATCCAAATCGTAAACCTTATAGCCGTTGTATTCCTTTGGGTTATGGGAAGCGGTTATGACGATACCTGCATCGGCTCCTTTATGTCGTACAGCATATGAGAGCATAGGCGTAGGGCGCACATCCTCAAACAAGCAGGTTTTTACTCCGTTGGCGCAAAAAACTTCGGCGGCGGCGGCGGCAAACTCTTTTGACATATTGCGCGTATCATAAGCAATACAGACAGACGGGGCTTCTGAAATAGAGTTTAGATAATCGGCCAGCCCTTGGGTCGCCTTTGAAACGGTATAAATATTCATACGGTTCGTTCCTGCTCCGAGGATACCACGCAGGCCGCCCGTGCCGAATTCAAGGTCGCGGTAGAAGCGGTCTTGTATTTCTGGCTCGTTGCCCTTTATAGAGATTAGCTCCTTATGTAAAATAGTATCTTGAGGAATCATTGAAAGCCATTGTTGATAGGTTTTCAGCTCATTCATAAGTATTACCTCACCCGTCTCATAATAGAAGTTTATCGCGATTACAGAACTATTAATCCGCCTGTAATTATAACACATTCCACCCCATTATAAAACCCTATAATCAATTGAGAGACTGCGGACATAAGGTTGCACGTTTTCTGTTATTCTGCTATCATAAAGTTTAGCAGATGATTTTGAGAAGCAGTATAGAAGGTGGAGTAAGATTGCCTAAAATATCGGTATGTATTGTAACTCACAATAACATTGGCTGTGTGGCAAAAGCTGTCCAAACGTTGTTTTCTCATACAAAAACAACCGAGCTTACATTATATATATCGGATAATGCTTCTACTGACGGTACTGTAGAGTTACTTACACAGATGTTTGAGAATGACGGCAGGGTTAAAATAATACGCAACGGCAAAAATATTGGCTTTGGAAAAGGGCATAACAAGATTCTGGACAAGCTTGATTCGGATTATCATTTGATATTAAATCCCGATATCGTTTTGATAGAAGATGCTTTAACAACGCTTGTTGCATACATGGAGAACAATAGAAATATCGGAATTATAACGCCGAAAATTCTCAACCCCGATGGCAGCGAGCAGTTTTTACCCAAACGGAAACCGACGGTAAAATATTTGCTTGGCGGTAGATTGGAACGATTCGGCGGTGTTTTCAGGAAATGGCGAACGGAATATACAAGGCGCGGCGAGAGGATTGAAGAGCCTGTTGATATCGAATTTTGCACCGGTTGTTTTATGCTCATAAGAACAGAAGTTTTTAGGAGGATTAGCGGGTTTGACGAGCGTTATTTTATGTATTTTGAGGATGCCGACTTGACGCGTGAGGTTTTAAAAACCCACAGGACAGTGTTTTTCCCTCATATGTCTGTAGTGCATGAGTGGACGCGAATGAGCAGCAAAAACCTGAAATATTTTTTAATACAGCTTAAATCAATGTTTATTTATATGTTGAAGTGGAGAAAGCAGTGATGCCCCGGGGCATTCGCCGGTTGCTTTTTTCAGCCAAAAACTGTATAATGATGTTCGTGTATAAAAGTAACAAACTGGGGTTGCCTTATGAGAATCATTGACTATATCAACAACTTTAGAAAATATCAAGACCTCCTGAAAGAGCTTGTAGTTCGTGACATTAAGGTTCGTTACCGCCGCAGCGTGCTTGGCATACTATGGAGCGTGCTGAACCCGCTTTTGACGATGACTGTTATGAGCTTTGTTTTTTCAACTCTTTTCCGCAACAATTTACCGAACTTTCCGATTTATGTTTTGACCGGTCTAATGATTTTTAATTTTTTCAGCGAAGCCACAAATCAGGCGATGACCTCTATAGTTAATAACCGGCAGCTTATTTTAAAGGTATATATCCCCAAATATATCATGCCGCTGTCGCGCATTACCGCCAGCCTTGTCAATATGCTGTTTTCATTCATTGCGCTGATTCTCATGCTGCTGATTTTACGCACTCCTCCCTCGATTACGTTTATTCTGATTCCGGTTGCGTTTGCCTATGTGTTCATTTTTTGTGTAGGCGCCGGTCTTTTTCTTTCGACGCTTGCAGTGTTTTTCAGGGACATTCTTCATCTATACGGTATAGTGCTTTTATGCATTATGTATTTCAGCGCTATGTTTTATCCTGTTGAAATACTGCCGCCACTCGGGCAGTTTTTGATTCGATTCAACCCTTTGTTCCATTACATCAGATATTTTCGGTTTGCGGTATATTTTCAAGAATGGCCGAATTTGGTCATGAACCTATACTGCATTTCGTTTTCGCTCATTATGCTGGGTCTGGGCTTGTTCGTATTTTACAAGAACCAATATAAGTTTGCAGAAAGGCTATAGGAAGAGCTTATGAGTATGGTAGTTGATGTGCGTGAGGTGTCTATGCGGTTTTGCTTGAATCAAGAGCGGGTAGACAGTCTAAAAGAATATATTATCCGAAGAATAAAGAGAGATTTGCACTATGATGTGTTTTGGGCATTGACCGATATTTCTGTGCAGGTCAAAAAAGGCGAAAACCTCGGCATTATCGGTCTTAACGGCAGCGGAAAATCCACGTTGTTGAAGATTATTGCCGGTGTATTGAAGCCCACCAAAGGCTCTGTTGCCATCAAAGGCGAAATGGCACCGCTGATTGAACTTGGCGCAGGCTTTGACTCGCTTTTAACAGCGCGCGAAAACATTTTCTTAAACGGCGCTATTTTAGGTCACAACAGAGCGTTTATGCAGGAACGCTTCGATGACATTATCAGATTTGCGGAGCTTGAGGAATTCGTGGATGTTCCGGTCAATAATTTTTCTTCCGGCATGACAGCGCGTTTGGGGTTTTCCATCGCAACGCTTGTACGGCCTGAAATTTTAATTGTAGACGAAATCCTTTCGGTGGGCGATTACAAATTCCAGCAAAAATGCAAGGACAGAATGAAAGAAATGATGGGCGAAGGCACGACAGTTTTATACGTCGGGCACGGCGGGATTCTTGTGAGGGAAATATGTGATAAAGTGCTTTGGCTGGAACGTGGGCATATCAGAGAGTACGGAGATGCGGATGATGTTGTATCAAAGTATGAAGACGGGCAGAACAGCGAAATTTTTTCGCTGAAAAAGAAAAAAATGTAATTGTGAACTGTTTTAACATGGGGGCCAATCGGCCAGCCATTATATACACCTAAAGATTGTTTTTTGACTATTATAATTAATATAAAGGTGTGACATACATGAAAGGTATCATTCTTGCGGGCGGCTCGGGTACGCGTCTGTATCCGCTTACCATGACAATCTCAAAGCAACTGCTGCCAATCTATGACAAGCCGATGATATATTATCCCTTGTCCGTGTTGATGCTTTCGGGAATCCGCGATATTTTGATTATTTCCACCCCACAAGATACGCCGCGCTTCCGCGAGCTTTTGGGCGATGGCAAGAATTATGGGATTAACCTTTCATACGCGGTGCAGCCTAGCCCCGACGGTTTGGCTCAGGCGTTCATTATTGGCGAGGATTTTATCGGCAGTGACAATTGCGCGATGGTTTTGGGGGACAACCTGTTTTTTGGCAATGGCTTAAGTGCAATGTTGAAATCCGCCGTCAATGCGGCTGAGAAAGGGCAAGCTTCAGTATTTGGGTATTACGTTGACGACCCTCACCGTTTTGGTGTGGTAGAATTTGATAATCAAATGCAAGCCGTGTCAATCGAAGAAAAACCTTTGCAGCCAAAATCCAACTACGCGGTTGTCGGTTTGTACTTTTATGACAATACTGTTGCGGCAAGGGCGAAGAGCTTAAAGCCAAGCAAACGCGGCGAGCTTGAGATTACCGCCTTGAATAATCTTTACTTACAAGAGAAAAAATTACAGGTTCAAGTTATGGGCCGCGGGTTCGCGTGGTTGGATACCGGGACGGCGGACAGCCTTCTGGAGGCTGCAAATTTTGTTCATGTCATTGAAAAGCGGCAGGGCGTGCAGATTGCGGCGCTGGAAGAAATCGCATATTATTCCGGCTGGATTGATAAAGAGACTTTGAGTGACTCCGCAATGCGTTACGGCAAGTCTAGCTACGGTGAATATCTCGTCAAAGTTGCAAAAGAGGGAACCCGCATATGAATAAATACATAAAAAAAGCGGTTTTACTCATTCCCCCTGTTAAAAAGCAACATGAACATATCAAAGAGTTGCGTAATAATATTGAAAAGTTGTGCGCTGAAAGGGAAGAGATGTTATCCTCATATCAACTTCAACATAATCTTTTGGCAAGTATGGACAGTATTTTCGAAGATAATGTTGAATTATCTTGGTCTGGCGATGTCAGCAGGGAACAATATCTATGTATGCAGCCTTTTACTAATATGGATATATACCACGATGGACGTGTTTTTACCTGCTGTCCGACCAGCTTAAAACCTAATTGCTATATCGGAGAAGCTTATAGCCAGACTTTTGATAAAATTTGGAATTCAGATATTGCAAAAAAATTACGTTATTCGGTTGCAAACGGTAATTTTGAATATTGTAGTAAAACATATTGCCCTTCTCTTCAGGCGCAATCAGAAGACTCCTTGCAGTGGCCTATGGTATTGAGGGATGTCGCGAAAGGAGTAACCAAGCACGAACATTGGCAGGCCTATTGTCTTGATACAACTCCGCTTGCAATATCTTTGTGTTGCGACTTAAGTTGTAATTTGCACTGCGTTTCTTGCCGAAATGATGTAAAAATTTCTTCGAGCGAAGAAAATGAAAAAATGGCCTATATGTTGGAAAATTTTGTCCGCCCCGCTTTGAAAAATTGCGAATCACTTACTGCCAGTGGAGAAGGGGAATTTTTTGCGAGCAAGCCGATTTTCCAGTTTTATCAGACGCTTTCCAAAGAAGAATTCCCTTTATTAAAAGTTAAAATAATAACGAACGGTATGCTGTTTACACCGGAGCGGTGGGCTAAATTATCCAATCTAAAAAGGATGCTAAGTGGGGTTCATGTTTCCATTGACGCGGCGCAAAAAGAAACATATGAAAAGCTTCGCAGGGGAGGAAAATGGGAAACGATTTGTAATAACATGGAATATATTTCTTCGCTAAAACTTTCCGGTGAAATTGATAGTTTAGAAGTATCTTTTGTGGTACAAAATGAAAATTACCGGCAAATGCAAGATTTTGTTGCGCTTGCAAGACAGTGGCAGGTCGGGCAAATCCACTTCAGGCGGCTTAGTAATTATGGCACATTTTCTCCTGATGAATATATGGAAAAAGATGTGTTTGACCCGAAAAACCTGTATTATGAAGAGGCTGTGCAATTATTGTCGGAACTCAAGCGGCAGGAAAAAGATTTAGAAATCGTTGAAAATTGCTTGGGACAAAATTTAAAATTTGCAAAGGGGAAAATTTGCATATGACAGCCGAAAAAAAAACATTGTCTGAGGTTCTGCTGATAAAGACTCGCGTATATGGCGACAACCGCGGATGGTTTATGGAAACTTATTCCACACAGGCGTTTGAAAAATTGGGCATAACCTGTAATTTTGTACAGGACAATCATTCGTTTTCGATGCAAAAAGGCGTCCTCAGGGGGCTGCATTTTCAAAAGAATCCTCGGGCGCAGTCGAAGCTAATTCGCTGTACACACGGGGAAATTTTGGACGTTGTTGTGGATATTCGCAAAGGCTCGCCGGATTATTTGAGATGGCAGACTTTCGGGCTATCGAAAGAAAACAAAGATATGCTGTTTATTCCAAAAGGGTTTGCCCACGGGTTTGTGACGCTTACCGATAATGTGGAGATTCAATACAAGGTCGATGAGCTTTACAGCCCCGAGCACGACCGTTCTATCCGTTGGGACGACCCGGCAATCGGGATTGACTGGGGAATAGAAAATCCTATCCTTTCCGAAAAAGACAGGAACGCGCCTTTTTTGACGGATAGTGATTTTAATTTTGCGTATGGAGGTTAGATGAATGAAACTAATTGTAACGGGCGGCGCCGGGTTTATTGGCGCAAATTTTATCTATTATCTTCTTGACAAATATCCGGATGACAAGGTGATTTGCCTTGACTGCCTGACATATGCGGGTAATATTGAAACACTTGAAAAAGCAAAGCAAAATCCCAGTTTCAAATTTGTAAAGGGCGATATTACCGACCGCGAAACGGTATTCCGGCTGGTTCGGGATGAAAAACCGGACGTTATCGTCAATTTTGCGGCAGAAAGCCACGTTGACCGCTCGATTGAAGACCCTGCGGTCTTCTTGAAAACAAATATATTCGGAACGCAGGTGCTGATGGACGCCTGCCGCGAATACGGAAATATACGTTTTCATCAAGTTTCGACCGATGAAGTCTACGGCGATTTGCCTCTTGACCGCCCCGACCTGCTGTTCACTGAGGAAACGCCGCTGCATACTAGCTCGCCCTATTCGGCCAGCAAGGCGGCTGCGGATTTACTGGTACTTGCGTATTTCCGCACATTCGGGCTGCCCGTTACGATTTCAAGATGCTCAAATAACTACGGGCCATACCAGTTTCCTGAAAAAATGATTCCTGTTATGATTTATAAAGCTTTGAGAGATGAGAAACTGCCGGTGTATGGTAAGGGGGAAAATGTACGCGACTGGCTGTACGTCGAAGACCATTGCACAGCGATTGACAACATTGTACGTAAAGGTCAGATTGGTGAAGTTTACAACGTCGGCGGGCATAACGAAAAGGCAAATATTGAAGTTGTAAAAACTATCCTGCGGGAATTGGGCAAGTCCGAAAATTTAATATCGTTCGTGCAAGACCGCAAAGGGCATGATTTGCGCTACGCCATCGATCCCACAAAGATGGAAAAGGAATTTGGTTGGCTGCCGAAAATAAATTTTGATACCGGCATTGAAAAAACCATCCGCTGGTATGTCGATAACCGCGTTTGGTGGGAGCGGATTCTCAGCGGGGAATACCGCGGGGAGGCATAGCTTTGACAGTTTTAGTCACCGGCGCAAGCGGCCAGCTTGGAACGGATTTGGTTGAGGCGCTGAAAATCCGGAAATTCAATGTAATCGGCATCGACCTTAAAGACGTGGATTTGACTGACCGCGCCGCTATGGGACATTATTTGAAAAACAAGGCTTTTGACGCGGCAATACATTGCGCGGCTTATACCGCGGTTGACAAAGCCGAGGACGAGCTGGAGCTTTGTTATTCCGCAAACGTGACGGCAACTGAAAATATCGCGCAAATATGCGCCGAAAAAGACGCGAGGCTTATTTATATAAGCACGGATTATGTTTTTGACGGCATCGGCGAAGAACCTTGGAGAGCAGATAACCCTAAAAACCCGATTGGTGTGTATGGCAAATCCAAATCCGATGGCGAGGACATAGCGAAAAAACTTGTTAAAAAACTTTTTATTGTCCGCACATCTTGGGTGTTTGGCAAAAACGGTGGCAATTTCGTCAAAACTATGATAAAGCTGGGCGCCGAGCGGGAAACCCTCGGCGTTGTATGCGACCAAATAGGTTCGCCCACCTTTACAGAGGATTTATCTGTTTTGCTGTGCGATATGGTTCAAAGCGAAAAATACGGAACATACCACGCCGCGAACGAGGGCTATTGCAGTTGGTACGAATTTGCGCGGGAAATCATGCGGCTAAAAGGATTTATATGCGAAGTGAAGCCGCTTCGCAGCGAGGAATATCCTACAAGGGCGGCAAGGCCGAAAAATTCGCGGATGGACAAAAGCTGCCTTGACGCGGCGGGATTTTCAAGGCTGCCGGAGTGGCAGGACGCTTTGGTCAGGATGATGGCGCGTCTTGTGTAGCATGATGTTAATAATTATATTTTGGATGTGAAGCTATGGAATACCCGTATTATCTGCCACAGGAGCCAAAGGAGCCTCTTGATGAGAAGCTTATGCTTTTTTTCAGCATACCGGATTTTGGAATAAGTCCGCTCGCCTTTTGGAAATTCGTCAAGGAAAAAGGTTATAAAACTGCATGGATTGTGCAAAAAAGAGAAATCTTTGAAAAAATGCGTGATATGGGTATTGAATGTGTATTGCTTGAGGATACAGAAAAGGTGCGTCATTATTTTTCTACTGCTAAATATTTTCTCTTTAACAGGGACATTCCCTATGGTTACCCGAAATTAAAAGGACAAATATATGTGCATTTATTCTCTACAGTAACCCTTAGTGGCGAAGGTTTTGCCGGCAGCAGCGGCATTTTCGACCCGCAAAAATTCGAAAGCACTCTTATTGGATATATTATGTACTATAAATGGCTTGTAACAATGACTGATATAAGCATAGTCACATCTGAATTATGCCGAAGGGTTTATGCCAGCGGTTATTATGCAAATGCACTAAAGGTTTTTGCAACCGGTTCACCTCATCATGACACCATGCTTTTAAATGACGGAAAAAGCATTTTATCTAACAATATGCCGCAAATAAAAAAATACGCATCATTAATCGGGTATTTCCCAACGCATTCCGCCGGTCGGGAACGTTTAGGTTTAAAGTGCTTTGAGGAAAACATTTTTAATATAAAAGGTTTGGATATCTGTGCGCTCGAAACCTTTCTGGAGGAAAACAATATTGCAGTAATAATGAAGCTGCACCCTGTTGATGAAAGGAATTTTTTAGAAAACCGCATTAAAATTCCCAACCATTGCTATTTGATAAACAGCAATTCATTTTTTAATTATTCGCATTTGGATATTCTGAATGCTTTTGATATTCTTATTTCGGACAGGTCAACAATCAGCAATGATTTTTTACTTCTTGACAGGCCTTTGATTTATTTTCCAGAGATAGCCGATTTTACGTGGGAGCGATTACGGGCTGGATATCAAAACCCCTATTTAATTGAAAGAGATATATATTTCCCGGGGCATGAGGTATATACGCCGGATGATTTTTTTTCTGCAATTATCGAATCGCTGGCCAATCCCGGAAAATATAGCGCCAAAAGAAAAATCTTGAGAGATTTGATGTTTAAATATCAAGACCCGGATTCTTGCAAACGGGTTTTGGATGTAATCGAAAATTGCAGTCTCCTGGAACAACCCATTGAATACGAAATGTTCACAGCGCCGCTCACGAAGCGTTATGAAGCACAAATTGTCAAACACGACCAAACCATCGCCGAATGCGGCCAAGCCATCGCCGAACGCGACAATGAACTAGACAACATCAAAAACTCCCGCGCGTATAAACTAGTGCTCATACCCTCCAAAATCTTTTACCCCGAAGGCAGCCGGCGGCGGGTACTGTATATTTTAATGAAAAAGACAATCAGGCATCCGGTTATGATGCTCAAAAAATTGAAGCCGGGCAACATAAAGGCGCTTGTAAGCGAACTTCGCAGATGATGAATATAAACATATTTATTCTAAATGTTGCTACTCATTATTATATTTGGGATGTGGAGTTATGATATTTCCGTACTACCCGCCGCAGGAGCCAAAAGAGCCGCTGGATGAAAAGCTTATGCTTTTTTTCAGCATGCCGGATTTTACAGGCGGCTCACTTGCCTTTTGGAAATTTGTTAAGGAAAAAGGTTATAAAACCGCATGGATTGTGAAAAAAAGAGAAATCTTTGAAAAAATGCGTGATATGGGTATGGAGTGCGCACTGCTTGAGGATATGGCAAAGGTGCGTCATTATTTTTCCATTGCTAAATATTTTCTTTATAACAGGGACATTCCCTATGGTTACCCCAAACTTAAAGGGCAAATTTACGTGCACTTAACACAGTACTCCGCTCCATTTGGCGACGGTTATAATATCCCTAAACTGTTTGGCGATGTTCAACCTCTGGCAAAATATCTTATGTACGATAAATGGCGTTCGGCAATGTTTGATATTGGCACGGTAACTTCTGAACTGTTGCGAAATTTATATGCAAGCGGTTATTACGCAAATACACTCAATGTTTTTGTAACCGGCGCCCCCCAGCATGATTCCTTGTTTTTAAGTGCGGGAAAAGACATATTGTCCGACAATATGCCGCAAATCAATAATTATACATCATTGGTTGGATATTTTCCATCAGGTACTACAGACTTTTTTAAGGGGAAAGGATTTGCAGATAACATTTTCAATATAAGCGGTCTGGATATACAAGCGCTTGAAGATTTTTTAGAAGAGAACAAGGTCGCAATAATAATCAAACTACACCCAGTTGATGAAAATTATTTTAATATAAAAAATGTAGTTGTTGATATACCCAAACATTGCTATTTAATAAACAGCAATTCATTTTTCAATTATTCATTGTATGATATCGTAAATGCTTTTAGCGCCTTGATTACAGACGTTTCAACGGTAGGTAATGATTTTTTGTTGCTTGACAGGCCATTGATTTATATGATGGAACAAGCTGATTTAGCATTTAGAAAACATCAGGACAAATATCAAAGCTTTTATTGCTTTGATAAAAATATGCACTTTCCGGGGCATAAGGTATATACGCCGGATGATTTTTTTTCTGCACTCACCGAATCTATAACGAACCCCGGCAAACATAAAGCCGAAAGGAAAATGACAAGAGATTTGATGTTTAAATATCAAGACGCAAATTCCTGCGAACGGATTTTAGATGTAATTGAAAATTATAAACCCTTGGAAAATATTAATGCATATGAAATGTATACAACACCTCTTGTCGAGAGTTACGACGCGCAAATCGCCGAACGCGACCAGCAAGTCGCCGAACGCGACCAAACTATCGCTAATCTTAATAGCCGCTATAACACGCAAATCGACAACCTTAGCACACAAATTATGATTCTTAATAATCGTTACGGTACGCAAATCGACAGCCTCGGTATGCAGACCGGCAACATAGACGCGTATATTCACAGCATTGACATGTTTATTGACCGCCTTGACACGCAGATTGACGGTCTTAGCGCGCAAATTGACGGCCTTAACGAGAGTTATAGCGCACAGGTCGCCAACCTCAATGCTATCATAAGAAACCGGGAACATGAATTATCCGAAAGAGTCAACGAGTTAAACGCAATTAAAAATTCCCGTGCGTATAAGCTTGCGCTTATACCCTCTAAAATTTTCTACCCCGAAGGCAGCCGGCGCAGAATCCTTTATATTTTAATGAAAAAAACTATCAGGCATCCGATTCTGATGCTTAAAAATGCAAATCCGCGCAATATAAAGGCATTTATCCGCAAACTCCGCAAGCATGAGCTTGCCCGCGTGGAAGAGCTTGTCAATTATTCTGTTCAACCTGTAAATGATTATGTCGCAAAACTTATACTGGATTATGACGATTATAAAGGCAATTATCCCAAGTTGACACTGCCTGTTTTTGACGAGCCGCTGGTTTCGATTGTCATACCTGTTTACAACCAGTGGGACTACACTTACAAGTGCATCGCCTCCGTATTGAAGCATACGGAAATTCCGTATGAGGTTATCATCGCGGATGATAATTCGAATGACGAAACGCGGCGACTGGAAAAAACAATTGAAAACGCGGTGCATATCCAAAATAAAAAAAATCTGCGCTTCCTGCTTAACTGTAACAACGCGGCGAAATATGCCAAGGGTAAATATCTCTTCTTTTTGAACAACGATACGCAGGTACAGCCCGATTGGCTCCGTGCGCTTGTAGAGATTATGGAGCACGACGAATCTATCGGTCTTGCGGGCTCCAAGCTTGTGTACCCGGACGGCAGGCTCCAGGAGGCTGGAGGTATATTATGGAAAGACGGCTCGGCTTGGAACTATGGGAGATTAGACCACCCCGAAAAACCGGATTACAATTATGTCAAAGAGGTTGACTATATTTCAGGCGCGGCAATTCTTGTGCGCAAATCACTGTGGGATAAGTTGGGCGGCTTTGACGAAAGCTTTGCTCCTGCCTATTTTGAGGACGCTGACTTCGCGTTTACCATAAGGCAGGCAGGATACAAGACAGTCTATCAACCCAAAAGCGTTGTTGTTCACTTTGAGGGTATTTCAAACGGCACCGATATGACCGGGGGTCAAAAACAGTACCAAGTCATAAATGCCGAAAAATTTTATGATAAGTGGAAACATATTTTAGAAACCGGACATTTTACAAACGGGGAGGATGTATTTTTAGCCCGCGACCGCAGCCGAGGCAAAGAAACAATTTTGTTCATTGACCATTATGTCCCGATGTTTGACAAAGACGCAGGTAGCCGCAACACTTTCAGCTATGTGAAGCTCTGCGCGGATATGGGATATCATGTAATTTTTTTAGGCGACAATTTTTTTCCACATCAGCCATATACCGATATTTTGGAACAAATGGGCATTCAGGTTTTATATGGCCCGTGGTATCAAAATAATTGGAAGAAATGGCTTGAGCAAAACGGGAAATATCTGGATTATGTATATTTAAACCGTCCTCATATTTCAGAAGTCTATATTGACGTTATACGGAAAAATACAAACGCGAGGATTATCTATCATGGCGTTGACCTGCACTTTATGCGTATAATGGCGCAATATGAAATAACAAAAGATGCGGATTTGTTGAAAAAAGCTAAAACTTGGGAAGCAAAAGAAAAAGCCCTATTCTCTAAATCTGATGTTATCCTGACTGTGAGCGAAAAAGAGCAGATTGTTATTTCAAAAATCTCCGAAGCGGAGGATAAAAAAGTTCTCGTCTTGCCAATTCTATTTTTTGACGACTTTCCAGAAATAAAAGATTTTTCTACCCGAAAGGATATTTTGTTTGTAGGCGGCTTTAATCACCCCCCTAATGCCGATGCGGTACAATGGTTTGCAAGCGAAATTATGCCGCTGCTTCCGGAAATTAAACTTATTGTTGTAGGCTCAAACCCTCCGGATTCAATTAATGCTTTGGCATCTTCAAATATTGAAATCAAAGGCTTTGTTTCAGACGAAGAATTAAATCATCTATATGCAACAAGCAAGATTGCGGTTATGCCGTTACGCTTCGGCGCCGGCGTTAAAGGCAAGACGATTGAGGCTATGCATAACTTGATTCCGTGCGTTTCGACTTCCTTTGGCATTGAAGGCTTGCCAGAGCTTGATAAACTGATTCCACCACATGATAATGCGCAAGAATTTGCAGATGAAATCAAACGCTTTTTAGAATCGGATGATTTATGCAGACAAACTGTCGAAGAGTACCGCGAATGGCTTATGAAGTGGTTTTCGACAGAACGCGCAAGGCAATTGGTGCGTGAAATGACAAGCAATTGATAGAATGGTATAAGACAAACCCGTCGCCGGTTGTGAAGGCAACGGGTTTGTTTTATAAAGAATAGACCTGTCCTAAAACCTTGACAACCGGCAAAGCATTATGTAAACTACCAGCATGGACAACAAAACAAGAATCGCCAACTTGGCGGAAGGGAAATATCAAGTATTATTCGGGGTACACAAAGCGAC
>Ga0099364_10001899_pt1 | contig 33782 bp, 24 predicted proteins | sample TergutTh196P3_FD_73070 | JGI IMG/M metagenome (GOLD analysis project Ga0099364, IMG submission 73070) | Microcerotermes parvus P3 segment gut microbial communities from Pointe-Noire, Republic of the Congo - Th196 P3 | ecosystem: Host-associated > Arthropoda: Insects > Digestive system > Gut ... | reverse complement strand
GAGGTTCCTTTGTCGTTACATCGCCAAATTGCCGGCGCAGCATTTCTATCTCTTTCATACGCTCATTATATTGACCGCAGAATATTATGTCAACCAACAGTGGTTACAAAACTAAATCGCCGTGGCATAGTCGGTGATGGTCTTTACAATCCCTCCTGTATGTTGTATAATGCCGTACATCAAGCATAAAAAAGTAGGTGTAAACATTGAGCAGGGAAATGCGATATGATAACGATGCTATATCCTCGCTGCGCGGCGAGGATCGTGTGCGCAAGCGTCCCGGTGTTATTTTCGGCAGTGACGGATTAGAGGGTTGCCAGCACGCCGTATTTGAAATTTTATCAAACTCCATCGATGAGGCACGTAAGGGTCACGGCAAAAAAATTCTGCTTAAAATTTTCCCCGACTGCTCTATGGAGATAGAGGATTTTGGACGCGGCTGCCCGGTTGACTGGAACGAACGAGAGGGCCGCTTTAACTGGGAGCTTGTTTTTTGCGAACTGTACGCTGGAGGCAAATACCACAACGAAACCAACGGAAACTATGAGTTTTCCTTGGGGTTGAACGGATTAGGTGCCTGTGCCACCCAATACGCCTCCCAATGGATGGACGTTGTAATTTGCCGGGATGGCTTTGAGTACAAACTTCACTTTGAAAAAGGAAAAAACATTGGCGGACTGTCAAAAACCCCCCTATCCGTAAAAAAAACAGGAACGAAAATTTTATGGAAGCCCGATTTGGAGGTTTTTACAGATATAGCTATTCCCAAAGAGTATTTTTCTAACCTGCTGAGACGACAGGCTGTGGTCAACTCGGGCGTTGTATTTGCCCTGGACTATATGGGTGAAAAGTCAAATTTCATCTATCAAAATGGGATCTTAGATTATGTCACCGAGCATATAGGTGATACCCCTCCGGCTTACGAGGGCAGTGCAGGGGATAAGCCGGGATTGGTTAAGGATGCGTTATCACACCCTGTGCTTTGGGAGGCAGAGCGCCGTGGGCGTGACCGGGCAGACAAAGCTGAATATAAGGTCAAGCTGTCAGCCGCTCTCTGTTTTTCCCGGAGAGTCGCCCTTGTTGAGCATTATCATAATTCCTCATGGCTGGAATACGGCGGCTCCCCAGACAAAGCCTCTCGATCAGCATTTTTGTCGGCGATAGATGCTTGGTGTAAAAACTCAGGGAAATACAATAAAAACGAAAGCAGGATCACCTGGAACGACATTGCTGACTGCCTTGTTTTGGTGACCAGTAATTTCTCCACTCAAACAAGCTACGAAAATCAAACAAAAAAAGCTATTAACAATAAATTTGTCCAGGACTGTATGAGCGAATGGCTGCGCGACCGCTTAGAGGTATATTTTATCGAAAATAAAACAGAGGCAGAGGCTATTGCCGCTCAGATTTTGGTCAATAAACGCAGTCGTGAAATGGCAGAGAAAACACGCCAAGGACTGAAAAAAAAGCTGTCAGGTGCCATGGACATTACCTCAAGGGTGCAAAAATTCCACGACTGCCGCACACGAGATGTGTCAAGGCGTGAAATTTACATCGTTGAAGGAGACAGTGCGCTTGGTGCCTGCAAAATGGCGCGGGATAGTGACTTTCAGGCCATTATTCCGGTCAGAGGAAAAATCCTTAATTGCCTTAAGGCTGAATATGGTAAAATTTTTAAAAATGAAATCATTACCGATTTAATAAAAGTACTTGGCTGCGGAGTTGAGGTTTCAGGAGGCAAAGCCCAAAAGGATCTGTCGTCCTTTAATATTGAAGGCTTGCGCTGGAATAAGGTTATCATATGTACTGATGCCGATGTAGACGGTTTTCAAATCCGTACCCTGATTTTAGCCATGCTTTACAGGCTTGTGCCGACCTTAATCAGCGATGGTTATGTATACATCGCAGAAAGCCCGCTATATGAGCTGTTGCATAAGGATAAAACCGCGTTTGCCTGGTCGGATGCCGAAAAAGACAGGATTTTAGAAGGCTGGGGCAGACCCAAGGGCGTGACTGTCAACCGCTCTAAGGGTCTAGGTGAGAACGAACCGGATATGATGTGGCTGACTACAATGAATCCCGAGACCCGACGTCTCGTGCAGGTGCTTCCCGAGGATGCGGCTGAAACTGCGGCAGTCTTCGATATGCTCCTAGGCGATGATTTGCCCGGTCGCAAGGAATTCATTACAGTCTTCGGTCACGAGTATTTGGATTTAGCAGATATATCTTAAAGAAGCAGCCTCCTATCTGCCTCCGAATGAACAATTACGAAGAAATCTCTCGTCCTTTAATTCCAGGTAAATTAATAAAAGCGTCCTCTCAAGGCTCCTTGCACCCCGCCCAAAAATGGGCGGGGCTTTTTATCTTCAGATACCTGCAAGCCTTACCTATTATCTCCGAAAACTTTTACAGAAGCTTTACTCTCCCCTGAACGCGTTTTTTACAATGCACAGATATACTGAGTACCGTGAGTTCACTTAAAAGGGAGGTGCGGGAATTATGGCAAATCAGACTTATACCTCAAACAGCTCCCCGGCACAAAAAAACAGGGTCATGCTGATCGCTGTTTCCCTTGTTTTCGCATCCACCGTTATCGTGGTTTTTATAATAAACCACAATAACCCCATCAACTATTCGCTTCATAACAACAGCGGCATTACATATGAAAAGGCCTCTGTAACTGCAGTGCTTGAGGAAAACCTGACTGCCGACCCTGATTTACCCGGCCAGGTGCTGGGAATGCAGAAAATCAGGATAAAGTTCAAAAACGGCCAGGAAAAAGGGCGGGAGACCGAATTAGAGCACAGCCTCTTCACAACCCACAGCGTTTTAGCACGCAAGGGGCAGTCTCTTGTCATCAGAGCCGAACGCCTGGAGGACATTGACCCTTACTACTCAGTATACAGCTATGACCGTACCCCCGGATGGATTCTTGCAATAATTATTTTTACCCTTTTCATGCTTGCGGTCGGACGCATAAAGGGGCTGCGGAGCGTTTTGGGGCTTGCCGCATCGCTGTTTTTTATAGTAGCCCTTCTATTGCCGTCTGTCTATCATGGGCATTCTCCGGTGCTGATGTCCATGCTTACCGGAATTATCATCGCTACATTCTCCCTCATCCTGCTCAACGGCTTGAGCCGCAGGACATTTACCGCACTGGCAGCCACTGGGGCAGGCATACTGCTGTCGGGGCTGTTTTTCGGCATTGTTTCATCTGCAATGAGCCTGACAGGCTACGATATCACCGAGGCAGAGGAGCTGATTATGGTTTCAAGGCAAACCGGGCTGGGTATCGGTCAGGTTCTCTTTGCCGGAATTATCATCGCCTCATTAGGTGCGGTTATGGATACTACTGTTTCCCTTACCGCCGCTGTATATGAAATCAGGGAGAAAAAACCGGAAATAGCGGCGGGCGAGCTTTTTATTTCGGGTATGAATATAGGCAAGGACATAATCGGGGCCAACTGCATGACACTGATTTTAGCCTTTGCAGGCAGCTCCTTTGCAACCCTGCTTTCCCTGACGGCCTACGGCACACAGTTTGATCAGCTTATGAGTTCCAATTACATAGCCGTTGAGATTGCCTATGGGGTTACCGGAAGCCTTGCTGTTGTGGCCTCCGTGCCGGTAACCGCCGGGCTGTGTATTTTGAAGTCCGTGAATAAGCCGGGGCGAGCTTGAGAAAACACTGCGGGGCAAAACGCTTCGCTTTATATATATATAAGCAGTCAAAAAACAAAAAATTTAAGGAGTGACCTAAAAATGAGAAAAACAATTAGCGCAAAAGCAAAGAAAGCCCTTGCATTGTCCTTGTGTGTCCTCATTCTGCTTAGCATGATACAGCTAGTGCCTGCTCAAGAGAGCATTATTCCCACTGCCCTGGCGAACACAGTCGATGAAGACATAACCGGGCTTACCATCCAGCCTGGGTCCGATGAAAGCGGGCGGAGCTTTTCCTGGATGGCACGCACAACTGTTGACCCAGCGAGCAACGGTGTGCTGACGGTATGGAAATCCACAGACACTAAAGGCGCTGCAGGCACAAAAACTGCCAACGCAACATCAGGAGCTGCCACAAAAAGCGGGTACAGATTCCATAAGGCGGCTGTGGATGGTCTGGAGCCCGGTGTTACCTACAAATATACCGTAAAAAACAACACGGTGGAATCCCCGGAATACAGCTTTAAGACCGATGCTTCGACTGAAGCATATAACTTTTTATTTATGGGAGACCCGCAGATTGGGGCAAATTCTACAGCTGTTGCAGCCGACCAGAGCAGATGGAACAATTTGACTTCAAAGGTCCTTGCCGCTTTTCCCGGAACAAGCTTCATTGTAAGCGGAGGCGACCAAATTGAAACCAGCACTAACGAGACTTATTACGCCTCCTTCAAAAGCAACCCGGCACTCACCTCAAATGTATGGGCACCAACTGCCGGCAACCACGACAATGCAGGCAACTACATCCAGCATTTCAACCAGCCCAACCATGACACAACCTCTAACATTACAACAAACAACAACGGCGACTACTGGTATACCTGGGGCGAGGTGCTGTTCATGCACCTTCACGCAAATGTCACCGCCATAACCGGCCACAAAGCCTTTATGGAAAAAGCCATCGCCACCTATAAAAGCACCTACAGCAAAGACCCAGCCTGGAAAATAGTTGTGTTCCACCAGGCCCCCTTCTCTTCAGCCAACCACTCCGGTCAAAGCGGATCTGCTGCCACATACCGGAGAAATTGGACACCGGTTCTGTCAGAGCTTGATATTGATGCCGTAATGGCCGGGCATGACCACTCCTACACACGTTCTTACATGATGAACGGAGTCATGTACGGAAGCAGCTCATGGCAGGGAACATCTCCTATCACAACAGGCTATACCGCCTCGGGGGGCAATGCTACTGCCGCCTACACCAAAGAGACCAAGGGTGAAACGGTGTATATTACAGCAAACTCATCCTCCGGCAGCAAATACTACAGCGTTGTGACGCCGACCTATCCATACACAGCCACAAGCAACCAGAACAGCCGGCCGCAGGTCACTAATGTTGAGGTGACAAATTCAACATTAAAATTTACCACCTATTCCATGGACGGCACAGGAGCAACCGCAGGCCTTTCCACATCCAGCCCTATTGATACATTCACGCTCAATAAGGCATCCGTTCTGGCTACACCGGCTCCGGTCCCCACACCGTCACCGTCTCCGACTCCGTCACCCACTCCTGAGGGAACCAAGACCGCCACCGTTTCCGGCTTCGGCGATGAGTATTACTACTACAGCAGGAGCAATGATGCGTTCCTTGACGATGCGTTTGACATGAGCAAAACCTCCGGCTGGGGACAAGGCAATACCGCTATTGGTTTCGGTCAGGCCGGTCCTGTCCAGGCTCCTGTAGAGGCTGAGAGCCTAACGCTTAGCACCACCCTTAACAGCACCGATACTCCCACCGGAGGCGGCACAGGCAGCGCCAGACACAAAACGCTCTACTTAAAAAAGAGCTTTACCCTTCCCGGAGATATCAGCGAAGCCGATATAATCGGGGCATACGGCACACACCGGATCGATGATGTTCTTATCATGTATATCAACGGAACCGAGGTATACCGATACAACACGGCGGCTAGCTCGAGCATAAGTATAGGGGCAGCGGTAAACTGGAATGCCTATGTGGGTTACAATTCGGATGCCATGAGCCGGAAATTTGACATCAACAGCGACTACAACAGCCGCCACACAGGATATAAAGGCAACGGCAGCACCGAGGTGTATGATGCGGCAAGCCTGACCAACCTCAAGAAGGCACTGAAGCCGGGTGAAAACGTTCTGACCTGTGTAGTTATGCAAAACTCATCTAACAGCTCTGACTGGTGGTACGACCTTCAAATGAACGTAGCATATGTGCCAACATTGCCCGATAGTGCTAAGGCAGCAGTCGCCTCCAGCTTCGGTGACAGCTACTACCGCTACGGTCAAACAGATGCCAACTTTAAAAGTGATGCTCACGATATGACATCGCTGACAGGCTGGACACTGTCGCCGAATGCCGTTTACCTCGGAACGGGAAACGGTGTTAAGCTGGATGGAGAGCCGGACTCACTTACAGGTACGACCCAGCTTACTACCACAGATGGTCCCGCAAATGCCGGTTCGTCACGCCATGCCTGGACATACTTCAAGAAAAGCTTTACCATGCCCGGGGACTTTAATGGCTACGGCATTACCGGCCTGGCCGGAACACACCGGATTGACGATACGCTTGTCATGTACATCAATGGGATTGAGGTGTACCGTTATAATACTTCTACCTCCGGAGTTACAATAGGGGCAGCAATAGACTGGAGTGCCTATGGCGGGCGTAACACAGATGCCACAAGCCGGGGATTCACCGTCACCAGCAATTACGCTAACAGGGACACCGGATTTAAAAGCAGCAACTCGGGCACCCCCAGCTTGCATGATGCCGGAAGCTTCGACAACCTAAAGGCGGCTCTAAAGCCGGGAGCAAATGTACTAACCTGCGTGGTCGGGCAAAATACTGCCTCAAGCTCCGACTTATGGTTTGACCTTCAGATGAGCATAGGCTACGAGCCAAATGCCGTTATACCGGTAACGCCAACGCCAACACCCACTCCCACGCCAACTCCTACACCGACACCTACACCCACTCCCACGCCTACACCAACGCCAACTCCTACCGCTGAGCCCACGAAGGCACCGCCTACCACTGAGCCCAGCACTGAACCCACCGAGAACCCTTCGCCTGATCCCAGCACTGAACCCAGCGATGATCCTTCGCCCAGCACTGAGCCCTCGAAGGCACCGCCGAGGTTCGAGCCTGAACCAACTAAAGCACCCATCGTACAAAGTTTCACTGTCACATTCAAGGATGGCAGCAAGGTGCTTAAAACACAAGCGGTCGCAAAGGGCAAAAACGCACAGGCTCCAGCCAACCCAAAGAGAACGGGTTATAAATTCGCCGGATGGAGCCGAGCCTTCAGCAATGTCCAGGGTCCCATAACGGTAGCTGCCAAATGGACACCAGAGAAATATAAAATCACCTGGAAGCTGTACAAAGGCAAGCTGAAAGCTAAATCAATGCCAAAGAGCTATATCTTTGGCAAGGGCTTAAAGCTCAAAAAACCAAAGCGTGCCGGCTATAAGTTCAAAGGCTGGTACACGAGCAAGAAAATGCTCAAAAAACTCAAGAGCATTTCAAAAAAGCGTACCGGCAGAATAAAGCTGTTTGCCAGATGGTCTAAAATCAGATAAAATGCTTCAAGCCGGGCATCCGCCATAATGGGGATGCCCGGCCTTCCTTATAAATCAAAGCCTTTCCGGGGCAAGAGCAGCTTTTTTAACAGCCAGTCCAATACATTGACAGCCTCACCCTCATTGTGATACTCTCTCCAAAATGGGCGGGGGGTCAGGCTATGAGAATTACGGCGGTACGGGGTGCGGCACGGCGGGCAGGAGTGCGTGCCGGCGACCAATTGCTGACGATTAATGGTCATATTATATCAGATATGCTAGATTACCGTTTTTACAGCGCAGATACACGGCTAACATTGCGTTTGCGTGATCCTAATGGGGTTGTACGCTTGTGCCGCGTTGCGGGAGAGCTCGTTGGGGAATTGGGGCTTGAATTCGACCGCGGCTGGATTGACAGTCTGAGGGTTTGCTGCAACAAGTGCATATTTTGCTTTATAGACCAAAACCCTCCCGAATGCCGGAAGAGTATGTGTGTAAAGGATGACGATGCCAGGATGAGCTTCCTGCTGGGCAATTATATCTCAATGACTAATTTAAGCGAGGATGAAGTACGGCGGCTGTGTGAAATGAAGTTTTCCCCTCTTGGCATATCAATCCACACAACCGACCCGGAGCTGCGTGTGAAAATGCTAGGCAATCCTCAGGCCGGAGCATCCCTGGGGCTTTTGCATCGGTTTGCCGATGCCGGTATTACAATGAATGGACAGATTGTTCTATGTCCCGGCATCAACGATGGTGAGGCTTTGGAAAAAACCTTGCGAGATTTAGCTGAATTGGGCGAGGCTATGCACAGTGTGTCAATCGTTCCGGTTGGAATTACAAAGCACAGGCAGGGGCTGTATCCGCTCTCCCCTGTGTCTCCTCAGTTAGCCAGAAGGATCATTGAAACAGCTGATAAATTCCCGGGAGTCTATCCCTCTGATGAAATTTATTTGAAGGCGGGTCTGCCTATACCTCCCGCCGAATATTATCACGATTTCCCCCAACTCGAAAATGGGGTGGGAATGCTGGCTATGTTTGAGCAGGAGTGGAGTACCCTGCCCATCTTGCCCCCTCTCCCTAAGCAAACGATAGCGACCGGTACAGCCGCAGCCGGCTTTTTAAAACGGCTTTTGGGCGATTCTGGGGTATTAGTCCGGGAAATTGTCAATAACTTTTTCGGGGAAAGCGTTGACATAGCAGGCCTGCTAACCGGCTCGGATTTAATACGTGGCTTGGAGGGCAAGGATTTAGGCGGCAGAGTTCTTATTCCCCAGGTAATGCTGAAGGCACAGGAAAATGTGTTTTTAGATGATATGACCTTGCCGGAGTTGGAGAAGGCCTTAGGCGTCCCGGTAATCGCCGTCCCGGCAAACGCAAATAGCTTGCATAAGGAGCTATGGAATCATTAGCAAATAACTCCGGCCTTGAATGGGGGGCGTTCCGCCCACATAAAAATACCGTAAAGGCCTGTGTTTACAAGGGGTTATAAATCTTCGGAAGAAAATTAAAGAGTTTTTTTCAAAAAAGACTTGACGAGGGCAAAAATACCGTGTATTATAACGTTGTTACTTTTTTGTAACTAGTCTGAACCGGTCATTAATTCCTGTATATCTCATTCGGAAGGAAGTTGCAAGTCACATGGCACAGCATATATTAAAGCCCGGCGTTCTCGGGTACTACCCTCCTGGAAAACCCAAAAGAGAACCGCGCCGTATTGCCTCCGGGGTTACTGTTAAGAGGTATCGTTTGGCCTGTACGCGGGCCGAGCGTCAAGCCCGGTTGCTTCGCTTAGAACATAAAGCCTCTCTGCTTTCGTTCCTGTTAACCCAGACATTTTGGTCGCTATATCAAAAAATATCCGGCGTTGCCTATGCCATTGCCGGTGCGGGAATGTGGATGCGCGGGTTCCTCACACGCGAGGGGATATACACCGCCGCATGGGATGGGGATGCCATTCCCGGAAAAATAGTGAAAAATCAGCGGCGCATAGTCACCGCTTTGTTGTTCTGCGTCACCGGCTCCTTGTTTTTTAGCCTCTCTGTTTTTAGGGTAAGCCTTGAAGTTACCATGGATGGTGAAAATATAGGGTATGTTGCGAACCAGCAGGTGGTAAGGCAGTCTCTGGATGCCGTATCTGCGGCGGCATCGGATATTTTGAATAAGCAGTACTCCGTACCAACAGATATTCGGTACCGTTTTTCCATCGTAAATAAAAAGCACATCTTTGACCAGAAGAAGGTTGAAAACCGTCTTCTGGCAGAGATCCCCGAAATAGAAAGGCTGCATGTCGTATATGCGGACGATGAGGCCATAGGAGCAACCCGCACCAAATGGGAGCTAGATTTTGCCTTAGACTCTATCTTGGAGAAATATGCCGGGAGGAAGAATGAAAATCTTCGTTTTTCAAAGGAATATGAGACCGTTGAGCAATTAGCCTCCGTTTCCCTCATACACAGCAAGGAGGAAATACATCAAGCTCTTACGGAGGTGCTGAGCAAGGAGATTAGTCATACCGTTAAGAGCGGTCAAAGCGCGGAAAGTATTGCCGACTCTTATGGTCTGACGAAAAAGGATATTTCATTTATGAACCCGGGGGTCAAGCTGAATAAGCTATCCAAGGGCGACACTTTGCTTGTAAAAAAGGAAACCCCGGTGCTATCTGTGAGCTATGACCGCAGAGAGGTTCATAACGAGCCTGTTCCGTTTGAAACAAAATATGTTGAGGACGACAAAATGTGGCTAGGCTTGACTGCTGTCGTCAAAGAGGGCAAGGAAGGCAAGGAGAAGGTCTATACTGAGCAAACATTTACCGATGGCTATGCCGAACCAGTTCGTGAGCTGCGGCGCAAGGTCATTGACAAGCCGGTAACGCGTGTTATTGCCAGCGGAACACGTGTACGGGTAACTACCGGTTCGTTCATCCGTCCCCACACGGGAAGATCAACGAGCGGCTTTGGGTACCGCACCCTGAACGGACGGCGCGGATTCCACTATGGCATAGACTATTCGGGTCATGTTGGTCAGCCCATCATGGCATCTGACGGCGGTACTGTAGTCGAAGCCGGGTGGCGCAACGGATACGGAAATATAATCGTAGTCAAGCATGACAATGAATTTTCAACCGCCTATGCCCATTGCTCTAAGTTCGTTGCCCGGGTTGGCCAGAAGGTAGGTCAGGGTGAAACGATCGCACTGACCGGCAACACCGGGCGTTCCACCGGACCGCATCTGCATTTTGAAATACGAATCAACGGAAAAGCGGTAAACCCGGCGTTGTATTTAAAATAGCAACGACACACCTGAGTAATCAATAGACGCAACGATGACCCTAAAACCCGCGAATTGCCCTTACCGGTGTTGTAATTTTTGTATTCCGCGTCATTGTCAACACCCCAACAAATTTGGGTGTTGACAATGATTATTTTTAGTGATATACTCTGGGTAAGTAAATCGGCGGGGACATTGTGAGTCCTGTGCCGGTAATAAAGAAAAGGAGAGATACGCATGAAAAGAACACTTGCTATCGCGCTTGTCCTTACGTTCGCATTATCCTTTACATCCGTTTTCGCAGCGGATAAGCTCTGGTTTGACGACTTCAAGACCAAGGGGCGTCCCCAGGGTAACCGGATCGATGATGTGTCTAACCCTGATGGAGTCAGGGGGTACTGGCAAAATGTCAGCAAACGCGTCAACGGTGCGGAGGCAACATTCGCAAACGACCAGGTCAACATCAAATACCACTGGGGCGGACCGGACGATGACGAGGGCGAAGATGGCTGGGCAAAGAAAAACTGGGGTAGCCGCTGGCTGTACGGATACTGGGGCGAGGCCTTTAGGAACCCCTGCGCCGGCATCAAGAGCCAGGATGAAGACACTGTATACTACAAATACCTCAACATCAAAATGAAGGGTGCCAAGGGCGGCGAGGAAAAGTATCTTATTCTCGAAAAGGCTCCAAAGGACGAGGTTTACTGGCACAAATACTTCGAGGATTTGACCCTCAAGGGTGGCGGCAAGCCCAAAATCACCACAGGCTTTACAACCCTCACCATCGACCTCAAGGCCTCAGGCTTCCCTCAAATGACAGACCGCCTTCAAATCCTGAGTGCATTGAAGGATGTTGAAATTACTATTGACGAAATTTATTACACAGAGATTGACCCTTCCGGCGTTGCCCCAACCAAAAAAGGCACATACTATGCCGACTTGGAAATCAAGAACCTAAACAAAGACGGCACCCCGAAGGACGGCTCTTCTTCTGCTTCTGGCAATGAATCCGCCAGTGAGTCCGGCAGTGTGGAGGGTACAAAATCAAGCCCCAGCACCTTTGATGGCAGCTTCCTTCTCTATGCACTAGCTTTCCTTCTTATTTCAGTTGGTGCTATGACATTTGTTAGGCTTCGCAAAAGTAATTCCTAAGTATTATACTTAAACCTAACTTAGGGCCGCTCTAAATGAGCGGCCCTAAGCTTTTGCCTCTGGCAAGACGGAGAATAACGCAGACAAGGGCAAAAATCTCTCTCAAAGGAGTCAAGACTTTAACGTGGATTTAGTATGGGGTACCGTTTTCGCCGTTTGAGCAACCACTTATGCTAAAGCTGTTGACAACTTTGTATGTGTACCGTAAGCTTAGACCAAGCAGGGAATGGTGGGCTATACCTGGGGAAGCCCAAAAAAATAAAAAAGGAGAGATTTACATGAAAAGAACACTTGCTCTCGCGGTCGTCATCGTGTTCGCATTGTCCTTCACATCCGTTTTCGCAGCGGATAAATTTTGGTTCGATGATTTCAAAACAAAGGGTCGTCCCAGCAGTCACCGTATTGACGATGTGTTAAACCCCTCTGGGGTCAGGGGTTACTGGCAGAATGTCAGCAAGCGCGCCAATGGTGCGGAGGCAACATTCGCAAACGACCAGGTCAACATCAAGTACCACTGGGGCGGACCGGACGATGACGAGGGTGAGGATGGCTGGGCAAAGAAAAACTGGGGTAGCCGCTGGCTGTATGGTTACTGGGGCGAAGCCTTTAGGAACCCCTGCTCCGGCATCAAAACTAAGGTTGAAGACGCCGTTTACTACAAATATCTTAACATCAAAATAAAGGGTGCCAAAGGCGGCGAGGAAAAGTATCTTCTTCTTGAAAAGGCTCCAAAGGATGAAGCTTACTGGCACAAATACTTTGAGGATTTGACCCTCAAGGGCGGCGGCAAGCCCAAAATCACCACAAACTTTACCACACTAACCATCGACCTTAAAGCTTCCGGCTTCCCGCAGATGACAGACCGCCTTCAAATCCTGAGTAATCTGAGCGGTGTTGAAATCACCATTGACGAAATTTACTACACAGAAATCGACCCTTCCGGCGTTGCCCCAACCAAAAAAGGCACATACTACGCCGAGCTGGAAATCAAGCACGTAAACAAAGACGGCACCCCGAAGGATGGCTCTTCTTCTGCTTTCGGCAATGAATCCGCCAGTGTGGAGGGTACAAAATCAAGTCCCAGCACCTTTGACGGTAGCTTCCTTCTCTATGCACTGGCTTTCCTTCTTATTTCAGTTGGTGCTATGACATTTGTCAGGCTTCGCAAAAGTAATTCCTAAGTATATACTTAAACCTAACTTAGAGCCGCTCTAAATGAGCGGCCCTAAGTTTTTGCCTGTGCCCAGCTGTACCCGGTATGCGCCTCGGCTTTTAACGGCGGATCCATGGGAAAGGCATGCTCCATCTCATAGCTTAAAATTTCTTTAACTCTTTCGGCTTCATTTTCGGGGCATTCGGCAATCAACTCATCGTGTATCTGCAAAATCAAATGGGCATGCAGTTTCTCTTTACGCAAGCGCCTGTCAACCGCAACCATAGCCGCCTTAATAATATCAGCGGAGGTACCCTGTATGGGGGTGTTGAGAGCCACCCTTTCCCCAAATTTGCGGATATTATGATTTCTGCTTGATAATTCGGGAATGGTGCGGCGGCGGCCAAACAAGGTTGTGACATACCCCTGTTCACGCGCTTGCTGAACTATCCTCTCCATATAAGCACGTACCCCCGCGTATTTTGACAAATAACTCTCAATATACGCCTTGGCCTCGGCACGGGATACCCCTATGTCCCCTGCCAGGGAAAAATCTGAAATACCGTAAACAATACCGAAATTAACAGCCTTGGCATGATGGCGCATCAGCGGAGTTATATCCTGCGACCGGGCATTAAAGACCTGGCAAGCAGTTGCCGTATGAATATCCTGTCCATCTTTGAATGCTTGGCGCATGACAGCATCGCCGGAAATATGCGCTAATACCCGCAGTTCAATTTGGGAATAATCAGCATCGCACAATACCCATCCCGGCTGATGGGCAATGAACATTTCACGTAATTTCGCGCCAAGCGGCTGGCGTACCGGGATATTTTGTAAGTTAGGTTCTGTGGAGGACAGCCTTCCGGTAGCACTTGCGGTCATCTGAAAGGTTGAGTGTACCCGGTTGTTCCCGTCCATTGCCCTAAGCAGACCATCGGCATATGTAGATTTGAGTTTTGAGATGGTTCTGTATTCTAAAATAAGCTGTACAGCCGGATGCTCCTGCCGCAAACCTTCTAAGGTATCGGCATCGGTAGACCAGCCTGTTTTGTTCTTTTTTCCGTGAGAAAGCTCTAGTTTTTCAAAAAGAACCGAACCTAACTGTTTGGGCGACAATATATTAAATTCACACCCGCAAACACCATAAATCCTCTCCTGCAAGCCTTCTATTTCAGCACAGAGCATATCACGGTAAGCCGTAAGCTTGTCCTTGTCAACGGTAACACCACAGTACTCCATCCCCGCTAATACCCGGCAGAGCGGCACCTCTACTTTTTCATAAAGCTCCCAGAGTCCATCCTTGTGCATTTGCTCTTGCATATCCTCCCATTGTCTTTCAGGGGTGCCTAGCATCCATGCGGCTAAGGCAATATCATGCTCATAATGGGTAAGGGGTTTTCCGGTTTCAAGCTCTTGTCTCCAGTGCTCCTTGATATTGCGACCCACCTCTTGAGGAAGCTCAAGCTCGGGAGCAAACAAAGATAAGTTCACACCTTCAGTTAGCGTGTTTTCGCTGGGGAGCCACGTTTCCAGCATTTTTTGACTAAACTCAAGCCTTAAAAAAACATCCCTTAATTCCGTTTTATCAGGCTTGTGCCGTACTGTTTGCCCGGGGTCGAAATATATCGGCACATTTTGATTGATTTCTCCCAATTTACGCGATAAGTATGCCAGCTCTTTCCCTGGTTCTAATTTTTTGCGAAACTTTTCCGGTATGTTTCCCAGCGATTGATATATTGCATCAAGACTGCCGTATTCCTGCATAAGGGCTATTGCCGACTTTTCACCTATGCCTGGCACTCCCGGAATTTGATCTGAGGCATCTCCCTGCAAAGCTTTGAGGTCGATTAACTGGATTGGGTCAAGCCCATATATTTCCCTGATAGTTTCCGGCGTGTGGGTTTTCCACTCCTTGCCTCCTGCATGAATCACACCGACATACTGATTAATAAGCTGATAACTGTCTCTGTCTCCGGTAAGTATATGGCAAAGCCATCCTTTTTCAGCGGAGATACGACCAATCGTACCTAAAACATCATCTGCCTCATAACCCTGTGCCTCATAAACCGGAATTCTCAGGGCGGCAAGCACCTGGCGGGTCAGAACCATCTGATCCGCCAAATCGTCCGGCATAGGCTTACGAGCGGCTTTATAGCCGTCATACATTTCGTGACGGAAGGTTTTTCCCGGCAAATCAAACGATACGCATACCCCCCCCGGCGACAGCTCATTCAGAAGCTTTTGAAGAATATTCAAAAACCCATAAACAGCATGAGTTGTCTTGCCGTCTTTAGTTGTTAACGGACGGATTCCGTAATATACACGGTTGAGAATGCTGTTTCCGTCTATTGCCGCAAGACTATTCCTGCTTTCTATATTCGCTTCCATGTAACCCCATCCTTTGTAAATTATTTATCTGCCAAAACTGCTTTGTAAGCATCTATCTCCCTGTTTTTCCATTCAACAAGGTCTTTTATAGCGAGCTTTTGCTGTATACGGATAAAATCTGTCATATAGCTGTAATCCGGGTTACCGCTGCTGTCAATAGGAAGATGTATGCTAACCGACTCCAAAACCTTGACACTAAAAGAGGTTTTCCCCCAGCCGGAATTAGAGAACGCTTTTCTCATACAAGCAATTAGAAAATTGGAAATCCCCCTATTTAACGGATGTTTCTTTAAGGTAAAAACTTTGATTTTATCGCCTGTAAAATACGGTTTATCCTGAAAGAAAATAGTTGCTGTATCTTGCCCGAAGCTAATTGTATTAGCCGGGTTAAGGTATTCTGTGGACTCAGTTATATACCCCCTGACTCCGTTGTTTCTTTCCCCTCGGGCAACATACCGATATTTACCGCCAAATTTCACGGTATTTGCGTTAAATCTCCTCTTTGGCGTTTCTATATCAAACAAACCATCATCTCCCCCCAAGCGGAAGATTTTATACATCACTTCACCATTGCGCCAATTGGCAAGAAGCCGCTCCTCGTCTGAGGTCAGACGATACTGTTCCAAGCCTTTGGCTTTCAAATATGTTTCGAGCTTGTGGAGACGTTTGAGTTCAAGTTCACGGATATAATTTCCCATATAGCCGTAATCCGGGTTGCCATCATTGTCAATGGGCAAGCTAATTGCTAGAGCATCAGCATCTTTTGCATAGAAATTATTTGAATAATCCCACAGGCTATTATGCGACACTTTGTGAATTGCGGCAGTTACATATATTACAGCGTGTTTTTCTATACTTTCAGTATGAACCACAGCGATATGGTCGTCTGCACCATAACTATAATTTCTATATTTTGCTGAACCAAACATATCTATGGTGATTGTGTTTGCTTGAAACACCTCCACATTGTTTCCAATAAAGGCAGAAATACCAGTATCCCGCTCTCCTGCCGTAACAAACGGAAGATTGCCGTCAATCCTGTCAAGGCTTTTGAGCCTTTTGCCACGCGTAGCATTTCCAAACAAATCGCCTAACCTAAACGTCTTATACTCAGGCATCGTGCTCACCCCTCAAAACCTGCCCGACCTCCCATGCAAGATAATCGCTGATAACCTTTACAAAGTCCTCTTCGGTTGGCACAGTATCAATTTTTTTGTGTTGTGTAAACGTCCAGTCATCACCGTTGAGGGTTATGCAGTCCTCAATATACTCCTCCTCTGTAAAATAGTGCAGATAAGACTTGTTGAATTTCACAAGGTCAACAACCTCTTGATAACGCCCCGCCGCATTGTTTGTATCACGCAGATTTACGTCAGGTCCGGATTTTCTGCGGTCTAATCGTGTATAGCCATCGTTGGACATATCAATAAATTTAACAGGATATTTCTCTTCGTGAGGTTTGCCTACTTCAAACACATACACAGCAGTTTGCACCCCAGCCTTGCCCCTGAAAATATCCGCCATATGTATACTTGCCAGAAGGGTATTGTTCTCCAAAAGTTCCCTTGTGTACGGCAACCCATTTCCCGACCCGGCGTTTTCTTGAATCAAAACAACTGCCCGGCCGGTTGTCATTCTGGCCAATGCTTTTTTGACAAACACAAGCCCTTTGCCGGAAGCCGAATACGGCGGATTGAGCAAAAACACATTAGCGGGGAAAGGCTTGTCCTTGATCTCTTGACCGCCTTGCTCATAATTTCCTCCGTATTCAGTGAGGGAATCCATGTGCAGAATATTTGAAGAGCCGTCTTTCATCAAAATCATGTTTAAAACGGCGAGCAAATATATGTCGTGGCGTTTTTCGATGCCCAATAGCTGACGGGTTTTTATGTTAAGAATTTTTTCCTGCCGCTCTTTAGGGCTTTTGATGCGTTCCGCATCCTCAAGCATTATCTTCATGGCTGAAATCAAAAAGCCTGCCGAACCCACTGCATAGTCCCACACAAACGAATTGCGGTCAACCTTTGCGAGCTTTGCCATCATTTCTGTAACATAGCGCGGTGTTAGAACAACGTCATTTCTTTCAGAATCGGGGATTGCGACCCATGAGTTCAAAACATTAAACAGCTTCCCTGCAAAATCAAGGTGATGCTTCGACTTAAAAAGCGACAGAATTTCATCCTTAACATCCTTGTATACTGTTTTTAACTTACTCTCTTTGTTTTTTGGTCTCCAGAGTTCAGCGTGTATGAATACATCGGATAAATTATTTACAATCATAGCCTTTTTTTCTTGAGGCAAATCCTTTCCTGTTAAAAAACTCGAAATTTTTCTAATGATAATTGCACCATCGTGTTCCTCTTCTGTTTCTTGCCCTTTGAGATCATATGCTTCTAACGGAGCAACCTTGCCCTCAACGCCAAGACCTGCCATAATCATCCCGGCAACGAGCGGCACACGAAGACCTACAGCAATATTCAAATCGTCCTGCATAGCCTGATTCAGGGTTATCAAGCTATGTTCAATACGTTCCTCGGTTTTTCGGCTCTGTGCCTCCAGCTCTTGGGGAGTTAGCTTCAGCTGCTCAACTTTTTTCACAAAGCCCTCGAAATGCTCAGGGGCAAGAAAAGATAAATCAGAGTATTTGCCGACTTTTTTAGGCAAGGATAGGTTGTCAGATGAAACATAGTATACACCCAGCTCAATTTGCAGCTCTCCAGCTTCTATGTAACCGTTGATACCAACGGCAATAACTTCCCTGTAGGTTTTCGTGTACTGAAGTACAGCCTTTGAGTAATGCACTGCTCCATTCACCGCATAGCCGTTTATTGCAGAATACTTAGGATCACCTTTTGCCGGCATATCGTCAATCTGACCATCGGTCAGCTTTTCAAGCCTTCCCTTAACGCCCTTACACTCTATCATAACAGGAAAGACTTTTTTACTTTTGGATTCCATCAATAAACGAATATCAGGATAATTGCCGCCGCTCCCCCCGCTCTTAGAGGGAGCTTTTTGCATTGCTTCATCTATCTCTGAATTAATGCTCTCGTTTTTAGCAAAATACCTGAGCTTATAAGCATTGAGTTGTTGTTTTATACAATCCTCAACCCGCTCCTCAGCTGATTTTTTATCCGGCATAACAGTACCTCCTGATTGAGATATATTGAATTATATCCGTTTCCATGTAACCCCATCCTTTGTGTCGGTTAATTCAATTCCCCGGTTCCTCAATTCACCCCTTATTTTATCTGCCTCGGCAAAATTTTTGTTTTTCCGGGCGGCTTGGCGCTGTTCAATCAGTTGGGCAATCTCTGCATCCGGAGTTTCAGGCTCCGGCAGGGCTGGTTCACTGTCAAGGCGCAGACCTAAAACGGAGTCTATTTCCATAACCGTATCATATATTTCTCTGGATTTACATGGGGATTTGCAAAGTGTCCACAGTGTTCCTATGGCCTTGGGAATGTTGAGGTCGTCAGCTATGGCATCCCTCATTTCGGCACGCAGCTTCTTCAGCACCTCGGCATCGGGGCAATCAGTGCCGTTTTTATGTGAATGAATAAGTGTTAAAAGACGCTCATAAGAAGTTTTTGCGGCCTCCATGGACTCAAAAGTAAAGTTCAGCTTATTCCTGTAATGCCCCCCGGCACAGAAATACCGGAAGTGCATCGGAGAAAAGCCGCGCATTTCCAAATCCGATATAGTATAGGTATTGCCAAGGCTTTTAGACATTTTACCGTTATTAACTAACATGAATTCGCCATGCAGCCATATATCAGCGGGTTCATGCCCTAACAGCCCCTCTGACTGAGCTATTTCGTTTTCATGGTGTACAGGAATATGGTCAACTCCTCCGGTATGAATGTCAAAGCGAGGACCTAAATATTTTCTTGCCATGGCTGAGCATTCGATATGCCAGCCCGGATAGCCCTGACCCCAGGGCGATGGCCACTGCATAATGTGTTCGGGGGGTGCCTTTTTCCAGAGTGCAAAATCCTCAGGGCTGCGTTTTTCATCATTTATCTCAACCCGCGCACCTGCCCTCTGACCTTCTAAATCTATTCGTGAAAGTTTGCCGTATCCCGGAAAAGCCCCAATATCAAAGTAAATTCCGTCTGAGGTCTCATAGCCGTATCCCTTTTCGCAAAGAGCCTGCACAAACTCTATCATCTCACCAATATGATCTGTGGCTTTACATATTATCTCAGGGTGTTCAATATTTAGAGCATCTAGATCTGACATAAATGCCTGTGTAAACTTTTCGGCAATTTGCCAAGGGGTCAGCTTTTGCTCACGAGCCCCTTTTTCCATTTTGTCCTCACCATCATCACCATCCGACACAAGATGCCCCACATCTGTTATATTCATCACATGGTTGATGCCAAAGCCCTCAAAGCGCAAAACCCGGCGCAGCCAGTCCATAAAAATGTATGTACGCATATTGCCTATATGGGCATAGTTATACACAGTAGGACCGCATGAATAAATTCCTGCAACATTGTTTTGACGTGGGATAAAATCCTGCTTTTGACGGCTTAATGTATTATACAGCTTCATAGTATCCTCCTAATAAATAATTTTGCGTATAAGCTGAACAGAGTGCGGCGGTATATCCTCTATAACAATGCTGTTGCTCAAGAGCTCCAAGGCCAGGTCACATTGCTCTACTGATGACGTATGCAGCTCGGCTATAACAGAGTTCTCGGAAACTTTATCCCCTGTTTTCGCTAAAAATACTATTCCTGCAAGTGGGTCAACCGGTGCGTTTTTGACTGCTCTTCCAGCACCCAGGCACATTGAAGCCTGGCCAATTTGCATGGTATCCATTGAGGAGATATACCCGCCCCGGCCGGCTCTCATAGTTCCAAAAGGGGAATGCTTAGTCTTTTCAAATAAATGTCCGGGGCTGCCGCCTTGTGCTTCTATCATTTTGCAAAAAAACTTCAGTGCAGTGCCGTCATTCAGCTTTTCACGGGCAAGTAAAAGGCGGGCTTCCGTAGAGCCGGGGAATTTCCTCGGAGAGCGGCAGGCGGCTAATCTAAGCAATTCCGCGGTCATCCTTAGGCAAAGCTCCGTCAAATCCTCGCTGCCCTGACCACTTAGAACCTCAACAGCCTCTCGCAATTCAAGTGCATTGCCAACGGATTTTCCTAAAGGCTGGTTCATATCGGTAATCAATGCGGCACATTCCCTGCCTGCCAGCTTGCCTATATTGACCATAATGTCTGCCAGTGCTTCTGCCTGCTCAGGAGTTTTCATAAAAGCCCCGGAGCCAAATTTGACATCCAACAAAATACAGTCCGCCCCGGTGGCTAGCTTTTTGCTCATTACCGATGCCGCTATAAGGGGAATACTGTCTGTCGTATCGGTAAAATCGCGCAGGGCATACAGCTTCTTGTCTGCAGGGGTTAATCTGGTGCTTTGTGCCGCAATGCAAAGACCAGCTGTTCTGACAATACTAAGAAATTCATTGCCGTCAAAGCTTGTTCTCATGCCTGGAACAGACTCTAGCTTATCAATAGTTCCTCCGGTATGCCCTAATCCTCTTCCTGCCATTTTTGCAATAAAAAGACCGCAAGCCGCCGCCAAAGGTGCAACAATTAATGTGGTTTTATCTCCTACTCCTCCTGTTGAATGCTTATCGCCCGATACCCCGGGCAAAGACGATAAATCCATTTGCTCCCCGCTCTTTGCCATGCCCAAAGCCATCCAAAGGGTTTCATCATGGCTGAGACCTTTGAACATAACCGCCATCAAAAATGCCGCAAGCTGCTCTTCCGGTATTGATTCATATGCCGCACCGTTTACAATCCATTCTATCTCTGCATGAGAAAGAGAATCCCCACACCGTTTTTTACGGATTAGTGTACGCATATCCATTATACTAACCCTCCTGCAATGACTCATTTCCAAAGCTGTATGGGAGAAGCTCCTCTAAGGTATATTGCGTGTATCGTTCAGGATCGCCAGAGGCTAAGGCAACCACAAAAAAACTCACAGGGTCACAAAACTCCCTAAAGGTCTGACGGCATACCCCGCATGGCATACATTGACCGTTTCCCCCGGAAGCAACTGCTATAGATAAAAACTTTCGTTCCCCGGCGGATATGGCTGATGCAAACGCAACTCGTTCGGCACATATGCCTGGGCTATAGGCTGCGTTTTCAATATTACAGCCAATAAAAACCTTCCCGCTATCACACAGCAGTGCCGCTCCTACCTTAAACCCCGAGTAAGGTGCGTAAGAGTTTTCCCTCGCCTTCAGGGCAAGCTGATACAGCTCTGGATTTGTCATAAATCCTCATCCTTCCGGTTTCGCTTCTATTTGAGCCGGGTGTGCTTTAAAAAAATCAACTTTTGGCTCCAGAAATTTCAAAATATGGCTGTCTGTGCAATCAATAAAATGCTCAAGCGGCTCAAAAATATCATCCCAGCAGAAAAAACGATCATTCATATTAAAATATTCGCATATCATCTGGGCACCCCCGGGGGCAATCGGGTGCAGCAATACGGCAGCTACTCTAACCATATGAAAACAATCGCGTAATACCATCAGACGTTTTTCGCTGTTATCTTCAGCATCTGCCTCCCTCATGTGTTTTGACCAGTATTTGTTTATCATACGGATATAGGTATCCAAAACATTCATCGCCTGGTGGAACCGGCAGCGTGCCATCATGTCCTCATAATCAAGCACAGCTGATGCGGCAGCCTCAATCGCATATGCCGAAGTTGTTGCAGCCGGTATTTTGCATTCAGTATATTTTTGCGCAGTGTAGAAGCAAGAACGTGTAGCACGATTCATTACCCCTGTTAGCAGATTACCTTCTTTGAGTACAGGGTCGGCATCTGTATCTTTTGCATTGGGGTTAAATGGTTTGGGTTGGAAGCTGACACTGCGGATTCCCAAGCCTAGGCCTAAAAAATGTGCCCTGAGCTGTTCGGGGGTATAATGATCTAAAAGCTCATTTGCGCCAGGGGGCTTAATTTGACTGCTTGAGCTTGCCTTTTTATCTAGAAACAGAACATGGTTGTTAGCAATAAGATTGGGAAAACAGAGACCGTTTTTCAGTGCCATAAACAGTGCCGATTCAACAGGTCCGTAAAAATAAATATTGTCTTGCCCGATAAATTGATAGACCTTGCAGTCGTCGGATGCCCACCAATCCCGCCAGTCTCCTCTTTGGGCGTTCTCTTCAAGGTAAGTTTTTACAAAAGATATAGGTGCCCAGAGGGATTCAGGCCAAACCCATATGGTCTGTCCATCCAAGCCTTCTAATGGCGGCGCATCAACACCCCACTCTACCTGACCCGTCATGCGGAATGGGGTAAGGGTTTTTCCGGGACGAAAATGAATGCCGTTTTGCGTTAGCACGCTACAAGCATCTTCCCTGGCTTTCAAAAGAGAAAATTTTAGAATAACACTGGGCTTATTAAATTGGTCAATCATTTCAAAATGCGGCATACTATCTTTCAGAGTCTCCAGTGCTTCCAAATATTCACGTTTCAAGTAAATAACAGGTGGTTCTAAAAATTCCTGAACAGCCTTTACCACAAATTCACGGCTTTCAGGACGCATTGAGAATTCATTAAGCCACAGTGAAAGTTCTTGCCCATATTCATCAAGTTTGAAATAAAAGCTTACAGCCTCCCGCATTTCTGGTGTTTCGCCGGTCAAAACACTTTTTGGGGCAATCAAATCCTTAGGATCATAAGAATGCCCTAGCGAACACTCATCGGCGTAGGCTTTCTCCGATTTGCAGCCGGCAATCGGGCAACGCCCAACAACCTGCCTACCATTGAGGAAAATCCCCCGGGCAGGATCCCAAAACTGTAAAACAGAACGTTTTTCAAGTTTTCCGTTTTGATAAAGTGTTTTGATAATTTCATCGGAATATTCGGCGTGTATTTCAGCCGCCCTGCCTATCGCTGAGGCAGCGTAAAGGTTGAGGGATATTTGATAGAGTTCCAAAACCTCCTTTTGCTTGTTATGGTTGCTCTCAACAAACTCCTCAATTGTTCCTTCAAAATCACCCTTTTCACATAGCTCGCGGTAATTTTCAGTAATAGGAGAGCCGTAACAATCTGTACCCGAAACAAAAATCACATTGTCATTTCCTATACGGTCACGCAAAAAACGGGCAAAGACATCGGCATGAACAAACACCCCGCCTATATGCCCTAAGTGCAGATTCTTGTTGCCGTAAGGCATGCCTCCGGTAATCACCGCCCGCTTGGGGAACCGGGGGCGAGAGGATATTTTCGCGTTGATTTCAGCCGTCATAGGTGCTTTATCTCCTTCCGGTACTCTGCTTGTTTGTGACGTAAAATATCTTGTGGACAATCACATTATAACCCCTCCCCACTATTTAAGCAAGAAAACTTTTTAACATGTCCGATATCAGTAACGATTGCATAGCCTATTGACGCTACTCTTTTCCGGATACACCTCAGACACTCAGCCGCTTCCTCTCCTGTACATATTTTATTGTCGTACAACTCATATTGGTTTCTGAATTTAATGGGTGATAGGTTCGGCATTACCACATTTGCCCCTGCCTTCAGACCTAATTCACGACCTTTTTTATCAACCGTGCCTAGTGCTGTTGTCGCTGGAATCAACGCGCAGGGAAACATTAGGCGCAAAATAGCAATTAGACGCAGGCACAAGCGCATATCCCCGCTCTCACAATTAGAGAATGGGGTGCTTTGGTGCGGAATATATGGCCCTATACCAATCATATCGGGTTGTAACTCCTGCAAAAAGCGTAAATCCTTGATGATGTGTTCAGTTGTTTGTTTGGGTGTTCCCACCATAAAGCCCGACCCAACCTGATACCCGATTTTTTTCAAATCCCACAAACAGCTTATCCTGTTTTCAAGGCTCATGCCGTCAGGATGCAGGATGCGGTAATAATCTGAATCCACAGTTTCATGTCGTAGCAGAAAACGGTCGGCTCCCGCATCAAAATACGCCTGATAGCTGTCATGCTCTCTTTCTCCTATTGACAATGTAACTGCACAATCGCGATATAGGGATTTAATCTCGGCGATAAGGCCGCAGATCCACTCATCAGTGAAAAAGTAATCTTCCCCGCCCTGCAGAACAAAGGTGCGGAAACCGAGTGCATGACCCTCCCTGCAGCAGCAAAGTATTTCCTCTTTAGTGAGCCGATAACGCTGTACGGTCCGATTGCTGTTGCGTATTCCGCAGTAATAACAGTTGTTTTTACAATAATTTGTAAATTCAATCAGGCCCCGGATATACACATCCGTACTGTAATGCGCTCTCCGGACGCTGTCCGCTGCTTCAAAAAGTGCCTGATCATCGCTACTGCTTTCTATCATGGCTTTTAATTCTTCATCGGACAAATTACCGTTTTTTCTTAGTCTTTCAATCAATCCCTCTGTTCACCTCCAGAACAAGCTTCACACCGAATGTTTTTTTGACATTTTTTCCTTCATTCCGTTTAAACGATTCAAAGCCTCAAGCAGGGTTTCATTTCTTTTTGCAAAATGAAAGCGTATCAGATGATTTACATTTTCCCTGAAGAAACTTGAGCCGGGAACTGCGCCAACGCCAACCCTTTCCGCCAGCCTCTCACAAAAGTCAAGATCACTCTCATACCCATATTCAGATATATCCAGCATTACGTAATAAGCACCTTCCGGCGTAGTGTGCCGTATTCCTAAATCATCCAGCCCTTTCAAAAACAGCCCTCTTTTTTCGGTATACTCTCGTAAAAGGGCATCATAATAAGCCTCTGGGAATCGCAGTCCTGCGACTGCCGCTTCCTGCAATGGTGCAGCCGCTCCCACGGTCAGAAAATCATGCACCTTTTTGGCAACTTGCGCAATTTCGGCGGGAGCAATGATATATCCTAGCCGCCAACCGGTAATAGAATAGGTTTTGGAAAGCGAGCTGCATGAAATAGTACGCTCGAACATATCCGGCAGGGAAGCAATGTAGATGTGCTTGTGCGGTGCATAAACGATATGCTCGTACACCTCGTCCGTTATGACGTAAGAGTCATACTTTTTAGCTAAATCCGCGATTACACTCAACTCATCATGGGTAAATACCTTGCCGCTGGGATTAGACGGATTGCAAAGAATCAGTGCCTTTGGCCCTTGCTTGAACGCATATTCCAGTTCAGCGGCATCAAAATGGAATCCGGGAGGATAAAGCGGCACATAAATAGGCTCAGCACCAGATAAAATCGTATCTGCTCCATAGTTTTCATAAAACGGAGAGAAGACAATCACCTTGTCGCCGGGATTTGCAACCGTCATCATCGCCGCCATCATTGCCTCAGTGCTGCCGCAGGTTACAACAATTTCGCTATTAGCATCAATAGGCCGCCCCATCAGCCTTGATTGTTTTTCTGCCAGAGCCTCACGAAAATTCTGCGCTCCACATGTGATAGAATATTGGTGAGGCCCCGTAAGCGCGACTTCAGAAAGACGCTCCAGCAACTCCCGGGGCGGGTCAAAATCAGGGAAGCCCTGCGAGAGATTCACTGCACCGTATTTCATTGAAATACGAGTCATGCGCCGTATGACTGAATCGGTAAAATGGGAGGTTCTTTCAGATAATTTTTGCATATCGTTCTCTCCTACAGGCTTAGTTGCGCTCATCGGTGAGGCGTTTGGCTTTATGAGTAGCTCTCGGCAGTTCACCGTCTTTGCGTATCGTTACAGAGGCAGGCTTTACGCCAACACGAGCTTTAAGAGCAGCCGAGATGCGTCCGGCAAGCGTTTCATCCGGCTCGTCACTTCCGGAGTTTTTTTCAATCTCAACAGCGTATTGGGAGGTGTAGTTCTTTTCAAAGACCCGAATCTGATATTCTCCCGTAATTCCGTCAAGTCCACGAATTACGTATTCCACATCACTGGGAAATATATTGACACCGGACACAATAAACATATCATCCAAACGACCGGTTATATAAATCCGGGAATGAGTACGCCCGCATAAGCAAGCTTCGCGGTTCACACAGCCAATATCTCCAGTACGGAAACGAATCATCGGACGAGCACGTTTACTCAGGGCAGTCAGCACAAGCTCGCCCTGCTCTCCATCCGGCAAAGCCTTTCCCGTCCGAATATCCACCGTCTCGACAAGTATGTGATCCTCGGCAATATGCAGGCCGTCTTTTATCTCGCACATTCCGGCGCAAGCCCCGAAAATATCTGAAATACCAAAAAAATCATATAAATCCGCATCCCATAATTTTTCAATGCACTGACGAGTCGCGGCAATTGAGCCGCCCGGCTCCCCTGCAACTATGATTTTCCTGATAGCTAAATCCTTTGCCGGGTCAATGCCGTTTTTCCTTGCCGTTTCGCCCAGGTGCCATGCATAGGAGGGTGTTGTCCAGATAATGGTGGGCCGAAATTCCTTTAATATAAACAGAAGACGCTCGGATGGGACTGTCCCTGCCCAGATACACAACGCGCCCAAATTCTGAGCACCGATTACATCAGGGCCTCCCACAAACAATGTGAAGTTCAGCGCATGGACGTAACGATCAGTATTACGCATACCTGCCATATAAAAGAGCCGGCTCTCTACCTCCTGCCATTCATCAAAATCAGTCTTGGTAAAAGGGCTAAGGGTAGGTACCCCCGTAGAACCGGACGAAGCCGAAACAAAGACCACGTCCTTTTCATCAACGGCGCACATTTCACCTAAAAAGCTGCCAACGCCTTGAGTATCGCGCTCGGTCTTTTTATCCACAAAGGGGATTTTTTCAAGATCGGCAAGACCTTGAATATCCCCCGGCTTAATACCAGCGGCATCAAATGAGCGTTTGTAATAAACAGAATTTTCATATGAAAAGCTGATGATTTCCTTCAGCCGTTCCAATTGTAAATTCTCTATTCCCGACCGGGGAAGCGTTTCAAGTTTTTCATTCCAATATTTTTGATTATTCATAAGACTTATTCCTTTACTGTTTTTTATCTAAACTCTTGGCAATCAAATCTCCGGTTAGCTGAATACCCTGTACAAACAGGATAAGTATTGCAACGCATATGAGCATAACCTCAGGCTGATAACGCTGATAGCCGTACCGGATGGCAAGGTCGCCAATCCCGCCGCCGCCCACTGTACCTGCCATAGCCGAAAAACCAACGAGCGATACCGCTGTAACTGTAACATTCCGCACAAGGGAGGGCAGTGCTTCAGGCAGCAGAATCCGGGCAATAACAGACCATTTACTTGCACCTGTAGAGATATATGCTTCTATAACGCCCTGATTCACATCGGAAAATGATGCATCGGCAAGCCTGGCAAAAAAAGCAATTGCGGCAATCGAAAGCGGAATAACTACAGCCGCCGGGCCGATGGTGGTATTCACCACTGCCTTTGACAGCGGTATCAGTAGCACCAGCAATATCAAAAATGGGATTGAACGCACCACATTTATAATAACGCCAGCTGTTTGATTTATAATTCTATTCCGGACAAACAAGCGGCTGCTTGTGGCGTATAACAAAAGGCCAAGCACTCCGCCTATGACTACGGCTGACAGCAATGAAGCACCGGACATAAGCGCAGTTTCTTCAAACGCCTCCAGCAGAGCCTGCCTTAGATCAAACCCCATTATCAATTACCTCCACTTCCCTAACCACTTCTTTTAAATAATCCAATGCGTGACGGACGGATTCAGGATTTCCCAAAGGATTTACATACAAAATGCCCAGCGGCTTACCCCCGATGTATTCAACACGCCCAGCTAAAATATTGAAATTAACCCCAAAACGCACCGTGGCATCAGATATGACTGGGGTGTTGGCCTGCCAGCCCCGGAAGGTCAGCCGGACCAGCAGCCCATCCATGCTCCTGAGTGCCTTTAAAGGCAATTCATGCTTGTGTACGTGGCCTATAAGCTGCCTCGTGTAATCATGCTGTGGCTTGGTAAATAAATCATAAACATCCCCTAACTCTATCAGATTCCCTCCGTCCATAACGGCACAGCGGCTGCAAATGCTTTTAATAACCTCTAGTTCATGGGTGATAATGACAACAGTGATACCCAGCTGCTTGCTCAGGCTCTTTATCAGGTTCAGGATGGATATTGTAGTTTCGGCATCCAGCGCGGAGGTCGGCTCATCGCAAAGTAATATATTCGCGCCGCCCGCTAATGCCCGAGCAATTGCTACACGCTGTTTTTGTCCGCCAGACAGCTTGCTTGGATAAGCACCAGCCTTTTCCGAAAGCCCCACCAAAGAAAGATATTCACAAACAGCTTTTTCTGTTTCCGCTGGAGTTTTTCCAGCTGTTCGCAGTACAAAAGCAATATTCTGATATACCGTCAGGTTATCAGCAAGGTTGAAATGCTGAAAAATCATACCTACGCTTCTGCGATGATCCCTCAGGGGCTTACCCCGGTATTTGGTAATGTTTTTGCCGCCGACTAACAGATGGCCGGATGTGGGGCTTTGCAGCAAATTGATGGTTCGCATAAGTGTACTCTTTCCCGCTCCGCTAGAGCCAGCTATGCCGAATATCTCACCCTTTTCAATTTTGAAAGAAACCTCCCGCACGGCCGTTAGTTTTCCTGTTTTCTGCTTGAAATCCACAGACACATTTTGAAATTCAATCATAACCTTCACCTGTTTGAAAGGATGCGGATGGTGTGCTGGCACCACCCGCGCCCAATAATTTTTTACTGCTCGTAATCCTTAGGCCGGAAGAATGAAACATACTGCTTTGAGTCATCCTCAATGACACTTCTGAAAGCATCAGAATGGACAGTCGAAACAATATCCTTTGCGAACTCAGCGTTCTCGTCCTCTGCTCTGACCGCGATGACATTTACATAGCCCTCTTGCAATTTTTCATTAAATAAAGCATCGGACAGGTTCAGTCCCGCGTCAAGGGCGAAATTACCGTTAATCACCGCTAAATCCACACTTTCGAGGCTTCTTGGGAGCTGTGGTGCCTCAATCTCCACAAATTTAAGATTCTTCGGATTTTCGGAAAGCGTATATTGTGTCGCCTCCGCGGGATCCACATCCGGGTCAAGCCTTACAAGACCGGCCTGTTCCAATACACGAATGGCACGAGCCAGATTGGTAACATCATTGGGGATAGCTACCTCCGCACCATCCTGTACTTTATCAATGGAGGCGGTGCCGTCCGAGAAAATGCCCATGCCCGCTGTTGGTATTTCGGTGATGTGAACCAGGTCAAGGCCGTGTTCCTCAGAAAAATTTTTTAAGTAAACCGAATGCTGGAAAATGTTCACGTTAATCTCGCCCGCGTCCAGAGCCCTGTTCGGCTGCACATAGTCTGAAAACTGTACGTATTCTAGTGTGTAGCCCTTTTCCTTCAGCGATGGCTCGATGGCCTCACGGAACATATCCTCGTATGGGCCTGCGCATACCCCGACTTTTATCTCAACAGCGGACGTATCGCCTTCATCAGGTATCTGCCTAGAGGTATCGCCATTATTGGAGCAACCTGCCAGCAGGGCAAAAGAGAGCGTAAGGCTAATAGCGAGGGATAGGATTTTTACCAGTTTATTTGTTTTCATAATAAATCACCTTTCAAATTTTAATTTTTTGGCCTGGAAACAATTAACATCGCATCCTGCACATTCGCCCGTTACGAAAGTTTTTCCTCATCATCCTTAAGATAATCGAATACATATTGCCGCCTCCTCAATTTTATTGTTCATATAATACATATGAACATACTCGGCATTATAGCATGAGTTCTCGCCATTGTCTAATTTTTAATATCTATTGCTTGTTATAACTTAACCCTATAGCTCCGTCTTTCGTAAATACCTCCTGATTTCCCCTAAATAAATTTCCCCTATCTCGCTCAATACACCATACTTCTTTTTAATATAGCCTATTTCCATGGTACCGCTCTGGTTTTCTTCATCCAGCTCAAAGGCAACAGCCACGTAATCATCGCCGTTCAGTTCATTGCAGATGATACCGGAGCAAAGGGTATATCCGTTCAGCCCAACCATAAGATTCAGCATTGTCGCCCTGTCGCAGGCCTTGATAATACGCCCATAGTGGTTTTCGCTCAGTATTTCCTCCGCAAAATAGAATGAACCCCTCTCTCCCTGCTCAAAAGACAAGCATGGATATTCACGCAGTTGCTTAAACCGTATGGATTTTTCGCCTGCCAGAGGATGACCATTCCACAAATATACATGAGCTTGGCAATTTACAAGATGATGAAAGGAGAGCTCGTTTTCACAGAGCATCTTTTCGATGATTTTGCGGTTAAAGCTACTAAGATATAAAATGCCTATTTCACTTCTTAGTGTGCCGACATCCTGTATTACATCATAGGTTTTGGTCTCCCTTATGGCAAACTCATAATTTCTTGTGTCAAAGTGCTTAACCATTTCTACAAATGCCTTAACCGCAAAAGAATAATGCTGTGCAGACACTCCGAATTTTCGCTTTATATCACCTGTTTCACCGTATTTTTTCAACAAAAGCTCGTACTGTTGGTATACTTGGCGGGCGTAGGTTAAAAACTCTGCACCTTCACCTGTGACCGTCATTCCCTTGCTAGTGCGCAGAAATATCTTTATGCCAGCGTATCGTTCTAATACTTTTATGGCACCGCTCAATGACGGCTGCGAAACAATCAGCTTTTCGGCTGCCTTATTCATTGAACCCGTTTCGGCGACAGTGAGTGCGTAATAAATTTGCTGCAATGTCATGCGTATCACTCCTTTTGCAGTCAAGCCTAAAAATGGTTTTTTAGATGTTGACTTTAGATTTACTAGGTGACGCGGGCTGGCTTACGGCTGGATCCATAGCTTCGTTCATACTGCCCATGCGATAACCCAGCAAGTCTGAGGCGACATATGTGAACCCGATTTTCTTGAACTCATCATATATTATCCCGCGCAGTGACGGCTCCTCAAGCAGGCGAAACCCATCTTGGTCGGTTTCGATACGTGCAAGCTCCCCATGATAACGTACCCTGATCTGCTTAAAGCCTGTGTCTATCAGAAACTGTTCCGCCTTGTCAATCATGGAAAGCCTTTCGGCTGTAATGCTTTCCCCATAAGGGAATCGGGACGACAGACAGGCAAATGACTGCTTGTCCCAAGTTGACAGACCGATTTTTTTAGAGAGAATGCGAATTTCGTTTTTTGTCAGTCCGGCGTAGCGCAGGGGGCTTTTTACGCCCTGCTCCTCAACGGCGACATGCCCCGGACGGTAATCTGCGTTATCATCTATGTTCGATCCCTCCGCCACGTGAGCGATTCCCTGAGCCTGTGCAACCGACCGTATTTTTGTAAACAGCTCATTCTTGCACAAGTAGCACCGGTTGACAGGGTTCTGAGAAAACCCTTCAATATCCAATTCCTCCGAATCACATATGAGGTGACGGATTCCTTCCTTCCTGCAAAAACGAACCGCTTCCTTCAGCTCGCGTTCAGGAAATGAACAGGAACGCGCGGTTACTGCGATAGCCCATTCACCTAAGACATCCTTTGCCGACCTTAGCAAAAACGTAGAATCGACACCACCCGAAAACGCGACAGCAACGCTGCCGAGCTCTCGCAAATATTGCTTTAGCCTTTCATCCTTCTGAAGCAACTCTTTTTCCACAGCAGTAAAACCCCCATCTTAAATATTTGCTTGTAACAGACATGACCGAAAACTAAAACGTGAACTGATAACGGAGTTTTTTGCCGATTTAGATACTGCAAGATTAGCCTTTGAACGTATCCATTACATACGAATACTATAAGTTATCCAGGCGTTTGTCAAGAGAAGCGTGCGAAAGCACGCGGCTTGATTGCCGATACCGTAAACCCTGCGGAAAGGAAGCGTGAATTTGACAATGACGGCGACAAGCTGCCAATAAAGGCAATTTCATTGCCGATGAAGGAGTGAGAGGCTTAGTCTGCGATATGCAGATGTGCTTACTGTTCCATTATTTATTTCGCTCGTTAATATTCGATGGGCAGGTTATCGTGCCTGCCTTATGGTGATTAACCTTATGTCAGTAATACAGGCTGGGCCTGCACTCCTTGAAGCACAGGCCTGACCAGTGCCGGGATTTGCTCGAATTCTGCTACAAGGCTGTTTGGTTTATTTAAGGAATCGTCCTGCCGGTATGGGACAAAAAAGATGTTCTTGCGGTTCATCAAAATGCCGATATTCGCGTGGGAAGCTGACAAACCATCGTTTGTGGATACACCCAAAAGTATAGGTCTTCGATTACGCAAGTGGCTTTTGCATGCCATAGTCACGGCTGTATCGGTAATGCCATTGGCAAGCTTGGCAATGGTATTGCCTGTTGCAGGAGACGCAATGATAATATCAAATCTCTTCTCCGGTCCGATAGGCTCTGCCCCGGCAATGGTGCAAATAACCGGCTTTCCTGTTGCCGCCTCCGCTCTGGCAACCCAGTCGGCGGCTTTTCCAAAACGAGTATCTGTGCCGTATGCCATTTCTGAAAAAACAGCGGTTACGTCAGCTCCATCTTTACAGAGTGATTCTAAAATCGGCATAATTCGCGGAAATGTGCAAAATGAAGCACATATGGCAAATCCTATTTTAATCTCATTCACACCCCTGCTCCCCTTTCCTCTAAAATACGGTATAGTGTGTCGCGCATATACTCAGCCGCGCTTTCGGGGGAGCATTTGCCCGGCAGCCCACGCTCCCAGTAACAGCTCAGCCCAAGCTGCTCTGCTGCCTTGAAATCAACACCGCCCGGTGCCGATGCCAAATCAATTATAAGGCAATCGGGCGGCAGCTCACGCAAACGTGCGTGCATTAAAACAGGGTGCGGCACCGTATTGATTACAAGGTCAAACTGCCCTAGCTGTCCATCGAGATGGTGTGTGTGAAGCTGCCGTATCCGGTGTGCCTCCATTAAAGCAAAATGCTCTGCCCGCCGTGCCGCGCCAGTTACGTTTGCGCCCAACGCCTGAAGGCTGCGGCATAACAACTTTCCAATTCTGCCGTAGCCAATGCAGATGGTGCTGGCTCCGTGCAAAGTACGCGGCATTTGGTGCATGGCAAATTCTAATGCCCCTTCAGTGGTAGCTACTGCATTCAAAATAGCAAAATCCTCCCGGTCGAGAAAATCCTCGCCGGTAACAAGAATTTGATTGCCTGTTAAAAGTCCGTTCAGGATTTGGCTTGACACTCCCTTTACTGGGAGGACAATGATATGTCCCCAGTCCGCCGCCTCCCTAATCTGCTCAATGGCGAACAAACGAGCGTCCCTGCCGTCTGAACATAAAAGCCCGCACAGCCGCGCATTGCGGGCATCCCCCTGTATAACAGAAATTTTTTGGTGCATATCTCTTTTTCCCTCCTGCCTGTGTCTTTAATATTATGGTATGCGGCAGGGGTAGGATGTGTACCGTGTATTGCCATCCCGATTAAAGCTTGTCTCTTCTTGCTTGTCTCTTCTTACTATGCCACGGCGATTTAGTTTTGTAACCACTGTTGGTTGACATAATATTCTGCGGTCAATATAATGAGCGTATGAAAGAGATAGAAATGCTGCGCCGGCAATTTGGCGATGTAACGACAAAGGAACCTC
>Ga0099364_10001898_pt1 | contig 33783 bp, 23 predicted proteins | sample TergutTh196P3_FD_73070 | JGI IMG/M metagenome (GOLD analysis project Ga0099364, IMG submission 73070) | Microcerotermes parvus P3 segment gut microbial communities from Pointe-Noire, Republic of the Congo - Th196 P3 | ecosystem: Host-associated > Arthropoda: Insects > Digestive system > Gut ... | reverse complement strand
AGTAAAAGCAATCCTCCAATTAAAACGCGAACATCGGCAGGCTAAGACCAAGTTCGAAGCTGACCGCTTGAAAGCCGTCTATTCGCTTGGCGAAGGTTTTGCACCAAAAATCGTTGCCCAGATACTTGATAAAGATGAACGAACCATCCTTTCCTATTTTCAACATTACCAAGACGGCGGCATTGATGGTCTCTTGCAAAACAATTACGGCGGCAAAGAATCCAAGTTGACCGCCGAACAAGAAAAAGAACTTTCCGATCATCTTCGGGACAACATTTATACCAGCAGTCTCGACATCATTCATTTTGTAGAAGTGACGTTCCACGTAACTTTTTCCAAGACGGGCATGAAGCATTTACTGAAGCGTTTGAACTTTACCTATCACAAGCCGAAAATAGTGCCGGGCAAAGCGGATAAAGAAAATCAGAAAGCGTGGATTCGTTATTATCGCTGGCTACGGAGTTTCAAGGGCAGCACGGCTGTTTTTCTTTTTGGTGATGCTTGCCATCCTCAAGGCAATGGCAAGCCGAGTTACGGTTGGATTTATAAAGGCGAAGAGAAACAGTTGAAGTCGAATAGTGGTCGTCAGCATTTGAACTTGAATGGTGTGGTTAATATTGACACGATGGACATCACTATGAGCATGCCTCCGACAGTGGATGCTCAGGCGATGATAGAGTTGGGCAAGAAATTGTTGAAAAAGTATCCCGATATAGAGAAGACGATTTATTGGATAGTGGACAATGCAAAGTACCATCGTGCGAAGATATTTAAGGAATGGTTGAAGGCACATTCACGGATCAAGATATTATTTTTGCCTTCTTATTCGCCGAACTTGAACTTGATGGAGCGATTGTGGAAGTTTTTCAACGAGAAGGTTCGATGCAATGAGTATTTTGAGGAGTTTTCGGATTTTGTACAAAAGGCGAAGGATTTCTTCCGCTGTCGGACAAAGTTCAAGAAAGAATTACGCACGCGACTCGCCGAAAATTTTCAAACGTTTTGACAATTCTCAATGGCGTTCGGTATAGAAGGAGACGTATCTGAATTTCTTCGTACCGCCAATAGACACGGAATCAAATTGCTCCCCATCAAGCGAAGCCACATCAAAACACTGGAAACTCTTCCACTCTTGCATCGTGATCCGTTTGACCGCATTCTGGTTGCCTCGGCATTGACCGAAGGTCTGTGCCTGCTTACGGCTGATACAAACATTCACCTTTATGACGTTGCCTGCCTTTGGTGATGTTATTTTTGCCACCAAAACGTAACCCGCCCCGCAGGCGGGGCGGCTAACCACGAAAACGCAACAATTACACCATACAATCACCTCCTCTCCCAGCGGAGCGGCATCTTGCCAACCGGCATTGTCAACGGCGGCATCATCGAAGTCCGCATCGTCCATCACGGCATTGTCAGAGAAGTCCTCGTCCACTCCCATATTCCCTCTTGACGGTTCGCCGGATTGCCGATACAATATGTACGTCGGCTTGATCACCGACAAGAATTATTTGCCCGTCGGACTGCCGTAAAAAGCCTTCGACGGGTTTGTTTTTATATTTTTCCAATGACGCAAGACAAGCGAGTTGTTGCCTTTGTGAGAAAAAATCGGGAATGATTGGAAGAAAGCAAGAGTGCAAAATTTTCCCGCCAAGGCAGTATGCCCGAAAATCGAAATTTCTTCTGGAAACTCTAAAAATCAATTTTTACATTTTGATCTATGCCGAAACGCACCCAATCTGTACTTTGCGCACCTTGCGTAACCCATTGCGCACTTTGCGGTTAAATCCGAACCATGTTAACCGCAAGGTGCGCAAAGATCGTGCAAAGGACGCAAAGAATCTATTTTTAGAGGTTCCCTTCTATTGAATTCCCTACTCAAGCGTCTATACTAACGGAGACTGTCCATTCTTTTTTACGGAGAACACCCCATGTACCGATTTTTCCTCCCTTTATCACTGTTTTCGGCGATTGTACTGTCCACCGCCGCCTCGCCGCTCCTTGCTGAGGAAGCAAAGCCCATCAATATCTTGATCGTTACCGGCGGTCATGGTTTTGACCAACCGAACTTCTACAAAATGTTCGACGAAATGCCGAACATCCGCTACGATAAGGCGGAACTGCCCAAAGACATGGACTTGCTCGCCCCCGGCTTGGAAAAGAAATACGACCTGGTGCTTTCCTACGATATGAACAATTTTCCGGTAACAGACGAACAACGGGAACGTTTCGCCCAATTGGTCGAAGGAGGAATGCCGCTGCTCGTGATGCACCATAGCATCGGCGGCTATATCAACTGGTCTCCCTACCGGAAAATGATCGGCGGACATTATCTGCAAGATCCGACAGAAATTGATGGAAAACTGTATCCTGCGTCGAGTTACAAATACAATCTGGACATTGCCGTTGAGATTGCGGATAAAGAACATCCCATCACGAAGGGAGTCGAAAATTTCACCATTCGCGATGAAGGCTATAAAAACATGTACATTCGAGAGGGAATTCACGTCCTTCTGAAGACCGACCATCCTGACGCAACGACTGAGCTGGCGTGGACAACCCGGCATGGCAAAGGCACCATCTTTGTCATTGCACTGGGACATGACAGACACGCCTACGAAAACCCGAATCTTCGGAAGATTCTCCATCAGGGCATCGAGTGGTGCGTCCGCGAATCGCAAAAGAACAAGGAGCAGGAAACGGCGGAAATCACCGGGAATGTCGCCATGAACCTGTCGCTGTATTACAGTGGAATGAACAGATTCTCCAGCCGTCCCCCATTTCCTTCATTTGCTCCAATGGTCGTTATCTGGGAAGACGGGCATGTTCTTTACGGCACCCAAGCACTCGACAGAGAAACGCGGGAAACAACTTGGACGTACTCTTTGGGAACAATGGAAGTCCAAGCCATCAACGCTCTTCAAAAATTGGTTTCGGACTCGTATCGCGTCAACAAAAAAGATGTTTATGCGTGGATGTTTGGACCGGACGCTACAACACTTTGGCTTCGCACGAAATTCGAGGGCGGATACTTTACCATCAATACTTGGGAGGAGTTTTCCAATGCCCGGTACGAGTCTAACCGGGTTATTATTAAAGCCGAAGACACGACGGACGGCAAGCCGGTTCTTTTGCCGGAGTTTTACGATATATGGCGTGATAAAGTAAGGAGTGCCGTATTGGAAGCGGGCAAAGCCGCCGTGGCGAAGGATGCCGTTGTGGTCGATGTCGTCGTGGAGCGTCGAGTTCTCACGGTGCGGGACGAGTCGGGTAAGATATTGCTGCGTCAGGACTTCGCCGAAGCGTTTCGGCAATAGGAAACCTCTAAAAATAGATTCTTTGCGCCCCTTGCGGTTAAAAGAGTTCGGATTGAACCGCAAAGGACGCCATGGGTTACGCAGGGGGCGCAAAGGACAGATTGGGTGCGTTTCGGCATAGGTCAAAATGTAAAAATTGATTTTTAGAGGTTCCCTTCTCTCATTATCTTGCTTTTTCCAAAAAATCGTCTATAATCTACGGTACGGATGGGGGCTGGTGCTCCGTCCTTGTACTGTTACCCAGAATTTTGCCTAACCGGGAGTTGCCGCCATGGATATGTCGTTGATACAGGAATTCGTCCAAGAAGCCCGCGAATACATCGACGAAATTGAACCTGCTTTGATCGAAATTAATAACGGCGCAACCGAAGCCGGGGCGGTCGATTCCGAAATGATCAACTCCATCTTTCGGCTCTTTCACTCTATGAAGGGCAGTGCCGGATTTCTTGATTTCACCACCGTTGTTGCCGTGACTCACGAAGCCGAAACGCTTCTGGATAAAATCCGAAACGGTAAGGCACAACTGACGGTACAAATTACGGGAACCCTCTGTAAAGCCCTCGACCTGTTCCGCGATATGCTGGTGCGCATTAACTCCGCCGGAACCGATGACGGTTTTGATGAACCGGCAAATGCGATGATTGACCTGCTGAAAAAACATGTAGCGGGTGAACCGGTGGACGATGATATGATTGCCGGCACCGCACCGCCGCCGAAGTCGGAATCCATACCCGACGACTTTAATTTCGACGCATTGGCAGATGAGCCGGTCAAGCAGCCGATCTCCGCCGAAGAACTTGACTTTACGAACGGAGACTCCGGGACGGCAATGCCGTCGTCGGCCTCCGCTGACCCGCCGGCTCCGGCGGTGCAATCACCGGCGGCTCATTCGTCAGAACTCGCCACGTTGCAACTCGCCCCCGAAATGCGCCGCGGATTCGCCCTCGAAGCGGTCGAACAACTCGACTCTGCCGAGCAGGCACTGCTCCTTGTACTGGACGAAAATGTGGATAGTGCTGAACCGCTCAAAGATGCGTTTCGATTTATTCACAGTTTCAAAGGCAATTGCGGTTTTATGGGACTCGTGCAAATGGAGCATTTGAGTCATACTATGGAAACATTGCTCGATGCTCTTCGGAATGACGAAATCAAACCGAGCGAACAAAACGTCGGTAAATTGCTGCATTTAATTGATGTTCTCGGTGAGGGGGTTGACGACATCGAAGGAGGCGGCATCGGCACGATCAGTGATTTGGAAAACCATATTCAGGAGTTAAACGCCCTGCTGGGAAAGGGGAAAACCGCCGCCTCTCCGGCGGCTTCGCCGCCGTCGCTCGCCGCCGTGCCTAGCGGGGCGGCGGACAAAGAGGAAGAGGTGGACTGGGATGCCAAAATTGCCGAAGCATTTGCCGAGCGTGAAAGGAAAGAGAAAGAAGAGGCGGCAAGGCAAGCAGCCGCAGCACCTGTTACACCAGTGCCGGGACAGGTTTCGATACCGGCAGCGGCTGCCCCGACTGGCGGCGGGACAGCACCGGCTGGAACCGGGCAACAAAAAACATCTGCCGCCAAACAGGATATTCGGGTTGATTTGCATAAACTCGACCTCCTTATCAACCTTGTCGGCGAACTTGTCATTGCGGAATCAATGGTTACACGGTGTCCCGCCGTTGCACATGTCGAAGATGAGTATTACAGTAGAGCAAAGCATCAACTTCGGCGCATCTGCGACGAATTACAGGATTGTGCTATGTCGGTGCGGATGATTCCGCTTGCCGCCACGTTCCGGAAGATGGTGCGGCTTGTCCACGACCTCGGCACAAAGGCAGGCAAGAAAATTAAACTCAATCTTGTCGGCGAAGAGACGGAAGTCGATAAAACGGTCATCGAGCAGATTGCCGACCCGCTGGTACACATTGTCCGAAATAGTTGCGATCACGGAGTGGAACCGCCGGAGGAACGGGTGGCAGCAGGCAAATCAGATACAGGCTCGGTAACACTGGAAGGCAAACATGAAGGAGGCGAAGTCTGGATTCTCATCACCGATGACGGCCGCGGACTCAATAAGGAAAGGATATTGTCCAAGGCTATCGAACGGGGACTCGTGGGACTCGAGGCGAAAGATTGGTCCGATGACCGCATCTACAAACTGGTCTTCGAGCCCGGTTTCTCCACGGCTGAAAAGGTTACGGACATTTCCGGTCGCGGAGTGGGAATGGATGTCGTTAAAAGGAATATCGAAAAGTTGAATGGACGGATCGACATCACCAGCCGACCGGGGCATGGTTCAACATTCACGCTTCGGATTCCGCTTACACTCGCTATCGTCGATGCCATGCTCGTGAGAGTGGGGGAGGGGAAGTACATGATACCAACGTTGACAATTCGGGAAAGTCTTGTACCGACGATGAGTCAAGTTACGGTAACGCCGGAAGGTCGGGAAATCCTGCGGTTGCGTGAGGAAATGGTGCCGATCATCCGGCTCTACGATGTGTTCGGCTGCCGACCGGGTGCAGAAAAATTGAAGGATGGTATCCTGATCGTGGCGGAGGATAGCGGTCGGTCGTTTGCGTTCTTTGTCGATGAAATTATCGGGCAACAGCAAACAGTGATTAAAGGTTTGCCGGAATACATCGGCGAGTCGAATGGTTTTTCCGGTTGTACCATTCTTGGCGACGGCACGGTCAGTTTGATTGTCGATGTCGGCGCGGTGAGTCAAATGTCGGGTTCCTTCCACGCGTCGCCGGTAAACAAATTAGAGGACTGGGAAGAGACAAGCAACGCGGCTCCTGCCGCTATGCCCGCTGAAACATCCTTCGCTGACTTTACCGATTTCGAAGCGGTTGCCGGTATCACGGAATAAAATAAGGCTTCCGCCGGAAAGTGATCTACCGTCGTTTCGCTGCGCTCCATGGCGTACTTTGCGGTTAAGTCTGGACTATTTTAACCGCAAAGACGCAAGGTTGTCGCAAAGAACGCAAAGAATCTCTTTTTAGAGCCTATTTCAAATTGCTGTGGAATAATTTTTCTCCACGAGAGACACGAAAAGCACGAAAAAAGAGAAAATTTCGTGCTTTTTGTGTCTTTCGTGGAAGAAAATAAAAACTTTCCGTTCTGTTCATTCCAGAGTAAAAAGAAATATGCTCTAGAGGTTCCCTTAACAAAATCTGTTGTTAACAAAAGCCGGAATGAAACGAAGTGGAATGACGGAAAAGAGCCGCAATCTATCAATCCATCTCCCAAAACTCTTCCAGCGTAATTTTTTCCTTCGTCAATTTTGTAACAAAGAAGAACTGGCACAGTTCCCAAAACCAAACGTTGCGTCCGATGCGAGTGTACCAACGCATTGCCTTTCGTACATGCGGCTCTTTGTGAAAAAGAATCCGCCGCAACGTTTTGGGACGCGTTTGCAAAATCACTTCGAGAAACTTAACGCACAACATCACCATCCAAGGCGGCATATTTTTGTTCGCAAGAACCTGATGCTTGTAATCCCACTTCCGCAAGTCCGTCAAAATGACCTCGCTTTCCTTTTTCATTTCGTAATAGGGAGTCCAACGATGCGGCGTAGCAAAAATCGTTTGAATCTGATCAGGATCATACGATAAAAGTAACTTCACATGCCGATAAAAATCGCCGAGCGTTTCATCACTAAAACCAATGGAGTACGTTGCCAGTGAAAGAATGTCATGTTTCCGAAGCAGTTGAATCGCCTCCCGATCCATAGATATGCTCGATGCCTTGTTGATCGTTTGGAGAACCGACTCATCGCAATGTTCAATTCCCAGCAGGAACCGCTCGAACCCCGCCTTTTTGTACAGATGCAGAATGTCGGCATCACGCACAATGCTGTCCGTCCGAATCGAACCGACAAGAATCAAGTTTAAGTTTTTCGCAATCAACGCTTCAAGGAATTCCTGCCACGCTTCCGGGTGGACGGACATATTTTCGTCCGCAAAGTTGACGGCTTCGATACCGTACTTTTTGTGCAGCATTTCCAATTCGTCCGCGAAACGTTGCGGATCACGGTGCCGCCAACGTTTCCAAAACAAACTCTGACCGCAATAGATGCACGAATGGGGACAGCCTCGTGAAAATTGAATCACCACGGCTTTCTTGCGTCCCCAATAAGTATAATCGTAACCTTCCATCAACTCCCAAGCAACGCGGTAATCGTCGAGGTTTTCGATCGGCAGGGCGGACGGCGTTTGGACAGGAATGCCTTCGGAACAATACGCAATACCGTTAGCGGTTTCCGGCGGTGTAGCGTTTGCGAGAGCGGTAATCAGATTCAAACATGTTGCTTCTCCTTCACCGAGAACAATGTAATCGATCTGCGGATTCTTTCGGAGAATGCTTTCCCAATGGAACGTCGGAAAAACGCCGCCGATGATGTTTTTGATTTCGGCGTTTTGTTCCCTAACGAGCCGAGTAATGTCTTCGATGATCGGTTGTGCGGATGTCGAACCGGAATGACCGAGCATAAGAACGTCGGGTTTCCGCTGAATGATTTCCGAGACGATGCGTTCGATTTTCAGATTGCTGTAATCGGCATCGAGCAGTTGGACATTATGTCCTGCGTCGATGAGCGGACCGGCAATGGCAAGGAGTCCGAGCGGCGGCAGATGTTCTCCTGCCAGTCGGCTGCCGATGGCTTCGTGCGGCGGATTGACGATGAGAATTTTCATGAGGGAACCTCAAAATACACTCCCTGCGTCCTTTGCGGTTAACATGGTTCGGATTGAACCCAAAGTACGCAAAGTTTCTGCAAGGGACACAAAGGACACCTTCATACCGTCTCCCAGTCCCAGTACAGGACGACGGTGTCCGGCTACTTACTTGCCGATTCAATTTGCCAGTATTCCAACTCCACCGGCGTACTGCGACCAAAGATGTTGATAATGACCGTAACACGACCGCTTGCCAGATCAATACTGTCCACCACTCCTTCAAGCGTTTCAAAGGGTCCTTCCTTGACTTTGACTTCCTGCCCGACCTGATAGCCGACTTTAAGGGTGGGTTCTTTTGCCGGTCCTTCCTCTGCCAATTTTAGAATCCGCTCCACTTCGTGCGGCAACATCGGGGTCGGCTTGCCCTGAGCACCGGTGAAGTCGCCGACCCCCGCCGTTTCCCGAACGAGAAACCAAGTGTCGTCGAAAACTTCCATGTAGATCATGATATAACCCGGATAGAGTTTCTTTTTCACAATCTTCTTTTTTTCCCCTCGGATTTCGGTGATTTTTTCCGTAGGAACAAGGATTTCGCCGAAGAAATCCTGCAAACCAGAGACGGCAATGCGGCGTTCGAGGTCTCTCTTGATGGTGTCCTCGCGGTTGACCTGTACTTTCAGAATGTACCAATCCTTCTTTCCGGGTATCCGCTCCTCCTTATCGTCAAAATGAAGTTTCGGCGGCGGTGCGCTGAAGTCGGCATCGTCATCTTCCCAAATCGCATCGACCGGTTCGCTCGACATTTCGTACTGCGGTTCTTCACGTTGCGGCTCTGCGTACTGCGGTTCTTCACGTTGCGGTTCTGCGTACTGTGATTCTTCACGTTGCGGTTCTGCATGCTGTGGTTCTTCACGTTGCGGCTCTGCGTACTGCGATTCTTCACGTTGCGGCTCTGCGTGCGCCAATGCTTCAGGGGCAAGCGATGTTTCCTCAGCAAGCGGCTCGTCTGTTTTCAATTCTGTTTCGGACATCTTTTGTACTTGATTCAATTTTTCGCCCCGTAAGGACAAGGCATATTAGCCCAGGGCTTCAGCCCTGGGTAGTCCGTTACCTAGGGTTAAAACCCCAGGCTAATACGCGCCGCCCTTACAGGGCAGGTTTCCTTCACTAAAATTCTGATACGACTGGCGTAGCCCCGGGTTGATATGTTCTGCACTTATAGGGTGATCTTTTACCCTATATCTTTGCAGTACCGTGTACTACTACATTCTGCCTTCAATGGCATTGATGATTTGTTTTCCAATTTTTCCCCGCACAAAGGCACAAAGAATCCCGAATACCCATAAATCCCTTTGTGTCCTTCGTGCCTTTGTGCGAAATATAATCTGCATATTTAAGGCACAATGTGCTACTGTATCCCGACCACCCTAAATATGGAAATCAACGCGAAGTCGTATATGAGGAACAAACCCGCCAGGAACAAAAACACGACCAACACAACGATAGTGGATGATTTAAGTTCCCCTGGACCGGGCCATGACACTTTTGCCATTTCCGCTTCGACGGAAATGAGAAAGTCGGCAAACGTTACCCAGTTGATAAGCCGCCATCCGAACCAAAGTCCGAAGAGCAAAATTGCACCCGCCATTGAGTAGGTGAAAACCGGAATGAACGTAGCGTCAAATACCGCAATGCTGTCGGTCAGTGCCGCTACTGTTTCTATATCAGCCGCGTCTCGTGCCGCCGCCAACTGGGTATTCCAACCGGCAAACCAAGTTCCCCAGCGGGAGACCCACGTCAAGTCCATCAGGGTACATTTCCACGCAGCGGTCACAAACATAACCCAGGCACCCCACATCGTCAATTTCCGAATCAGGCGACCCTGGCTGGCTTTGTAACGGCGAATTCGAAACAGTTCTTTTAATAGTTCCATGTTTAGGAGTTAGGGGTTGGGAGTTGGGAATCAGAAGCCGGGAGTCAGAAGGAAACTGTCGGCTGCGCCGTCCTTATTATTCTCACTCCTAACTCCTACCTTCTAACTCCTGAAAAATCACGGAGGGAGGGAATCGAACCCCCACCAGCGGTTTTGGAGACCGCAGTTCTACCACTAAACTACCCCCGTTTTTGGGAGAAGTTGGAAGTTAGGAGTGAGAAGTTAGAAAGAATCGACGGCGACTACGTCGCCGGCATTTTATTCTAACTCCTGCCTCCTAACTCCTATACTCCTTCTATTCAATCACCTTTGTGACAACGCCGGAGCCGACGGTGCGTCCGCCTTCGCGGATGGCGAACCGGGCGTTTTCCTGCATTGCTATCGGCGAAATCAGTTCGACTTCGAGTTTCACATTGTCGCCGGGCATACACATTTCTGCATCCCCCAAAAGCGTCAGAGCCCCGGTTACGTCGGTCGTTCTGAAGTAGAACTGCGGACGATAGCCGGAGAAGAACGGAGTCGCACGACCGCCTTCATCCTTCGACAGGACATAGACTTCGGCTTCGAACTTGGTGTGCGGCTTGATGGAGCCGGGTTTGGCGAGAACCTGACCGCGCTCAATTTCTTCACGCTTGACACCGCGAAGGAGCAATCCTACGTTATCGCCTGCTTCACCCTGGTCGAGTTCCTTTTTGAACATTTCAACACCGGTGCAGACGACTTTCCGCTTCTCGTCGGTAAAACCGACGATTTCGACTTCTTCGCCAACCTTAATGACCCCGCGTTCAATACGACCGGTGGCAACCGTTCCGCGTCCTTCGATGGAGAAGACATCTTCGATCGCCATCAAGAACGGCTTGTCCTGCTCACGCGGCGGCAGGGGAATAAACGTGTCGAGGGCTTCCATCAGTTCACCGATGCACTTTGCCGCGGCAGGATCGCCGGGCTTCTGCTGGGCATCACGAGCGACACCGCGAATAATCGGGGTGTCTTCGGGGAAGTCATATTTTTCGAGGAGTTCGCGGACTTCGAGTTCGATGAGTTCGAGAAGTTCCGGGTCGTCGAGCAGGTCCACCTTGTTGAGGAAGACCACGAGTTTCGGTACGTTCACCTGACGTGCCAAGAGGACGTGCTCCTTCGTTTGGGGCATCGGACCGGCATCGGCGGCGACCACGAGGATCGCCCCGTCCATTTGGGCAGCACCGGTGATCATGTTTTTAATGAAGTCGGCGTGACCGGGGCAGTCGATGTGGGCGTAATGCCGGTTTTCGGTTTCGTACTCCACGTGAGCGACGGCAATCGTTACCGTCTTGGTTGCATCCCGAACCGTACCGCCCTTGGCGATGTCGGCGTAACTCTTCACCTTTGCAAGTTGCTTTTGGGCTTGAACTGCAAGAATGGCGCTCGTCAGCGTTGTCTTGCCATGGTCGATATGACCGATGGTGCCGACGTTGACGTGCGGTTTAGTGCGTTCGAATTTTTCTTTTGCCATTATGTTTTCTCCTAATAAAGTCTGGTCGCCATGTGGTTACTGGCTGGCGGTTAGGCTTACAAAACCGGTTACTGACCCCCTAACCACTGGTCATTAACCACGAAGCTGTTGATGAGAATTGAACTCATGACCTCGTCCTTACCAAGGACGTGCTCTACCGACTGAGCTACAACAGCGTTTTTCTAATGGTGAATGATTAGCGGTCAATGGTTAATTTGTTTCTCATCAACCATTTATCATTAACCACCAACCATTAAAATAAAGCGGGTGAAGGGAATCGAACCCTCGTCTTCAGCTTGGAAGGCTGTGGCTCTACCATTGAGCTACACCCGCTGGCAGAGAAGTCAGGAGTCAGGAGTCAGAAGTGAGAATGAAAATGCCGGCGACGCAGCCGCCGGTGCTTTCTTCTAACTTCTAACTTCTAACTTCTAACTCCTCCAAACTGGGGGATGGAGGATTCGAACCTCCGAAGCGTATCGCAGCGGATTTACAGTCCGCCCCCTTTGACCACTCGGGAAAACCCCCTGTTTTAATGGTTAATTGTCAGTGGTTAATTTTTTTCTCATCAACCACTTCTCATTAACCGCCAATTTCAAGCTGACGATGGGACTTGAACCCGCAACCTGCTGATTACAAATCAGCTGCTCTGCCAATTGAGCTACGCCAGCATTTGTGTTCTACGGTCAAGGCATCGAGTCCCGAACGCCATCCGGTCGATTCGGACAACGAAACCGGCTCCTTTCAGGTTCCGGTAGTATAGCATAAACCGGTTGTGAGGCAAGGGGGAGAGAACGTATCGTAGCGAAAAGGGTCTCACTAAACCAGTTTTTTCCCCGTCAGAATCTCAAATGCTTCGATATATTTCCTTCGAGTATTGTCCACAACACCGCCGGGCAACTCCGGCGGGGGACTGTCTTTGTCCCAGCCGCTTTGGATGAGCCAATCGCGGACGAACTGCTTGTCCAAGGATGGTTGTCCTTTGCCCGGCTGATAGTTTTCGGCACTCCAAAACCGCGAACTGTCCGGCGTTAATACTTCGTCAATCAGAATCAACTCGCCATCGAGCAGACCAAATTCAAACTTCGTATCCGCAATGATGATTCCCTTTGTCCGGGCATACTCCGCTCCTTTGTGAAAGAGGTCGAACGACCTTTCCCGCAGAGTTTCAGCGAGTTCCTGCCCGACTGTTTCCGCCGCCTGCTCAAAGGAGATATTTTCGTCATGTCCCGACTCTGCCTTTGTAGAAGGGGTAAAAATCGGCTCCGGCAATTGATCACTGTCCCGAAGACCCGCAGGCAATTTCTGTCCGCAAACGGTTCCCGACTTTTGGTATTCCGCCCAGCCGGAACCGCTTAAATAGCCCCGAACGATGCACTCTATCGGTACGACGCTGCACTTTTTAGTGAACATCGACCGTCCCGCAAATAATGCTTTGTCTGTTCCTTCCGGCAACGGCATTCGGTCAACGTCGGTGGTAATCAGATGATTCGGCAGACCAAGTCTCTCGAACCAGAAGGCGGAGATTTGATTCAGCACCTTTCCTTTGTCAGGGATCGCCGTCGGTAATACCCAGTCGAACGCGCTGATCCGGTCGCTGCTCACAAGCAGGAGCGAATTGCCAAAGTCGTAAATATCCCGAACCTTACCTCGTTTCGGAGTGAAACCCGGCAGAGAAGTTTGTAAAACAGTCATCGGTTCTCTCTATTAAAATGGCATGAACATGAAATTGCTCTTTGCGACCTTTGCGGTCAAATTCTCTTTTCTTAACCGCAAAGGACGCAAGCACAATTTCGTGCCATTTACGGTGTCTTTAAGAGTGCAACAAACCTTCCTTTATTGTCTCAAATCCCTGAAAAGTTGTCAAGGGCGGGGAGCAATCCGTCAACAAGATATGCTTGTAAATGAGGAGATATTGGACGTTAGTTTCCAGTTTCCTTGCGTCCTCTGCGCATTCCTTTGCGAACCTTGCGGTTAAAAAAAGAGAATTGAACCGCATAAGACAGTGAAAATAGGCAAAACAGCTAATAACAAAATTCTGTGAACGATCCCGCCAAATCGGATGTGCCTGATTTCCAGGACATTTCTCTGTCGGAGAGTTTTTCTTTCGCTGCGGGATTCTCACAAATACCCCATATTTGACAACGTGTCGACGGACTGGTGTTCCTAGAGACATTGCGCCCTTACAGGGCGAATTTCTTCTAACTCCTGACTTCTAACTTCTGACTCCTTTTTGGTTGCGGCGATGCCGCGATGGGCTCTTTGTGCCTTTGTGCGAGGAAAAATTGGAAAACAAATAATCAATGTCATTTAAGGCGGAAGGTACTACCCCTGTGGTCTCCAAAATTTGCCCACAAAATTTTGATGCGTTCCTGCGTCCTTTACACCTGCTTGCAAGACTTGACAACACAAACATGAACGGCTAGACTTTCACGGTTGGACTTTGGATGTTCCCATTTTCAAGGAGTAAGCCATGTCGAAATACTTTTTGTCCCGCCTTGTGTGTCTGTGCCTCGTATTAGCCGCTATTGTTCCACTTGTCGGCTGCGATGAAAACACCAAGAAAAATATTGCAATTCTGGGTGGAGCAATATCCAGCGGAATTGCGCAATCGCGACAATCTCAGAGTTCCTACCAAAGACCCGACTGGAAAGCAGAGGAATACTTTGACGATCCAAAAGTTATCAGACTCTGCAATGCCATTCGGAAACGAGACCTCACGCTCATTGACAAATTGATCGCCGAAGGTGCAGATGTCAACGCCAAGGGAAAGGGAAATATGACCCCTCTTCTTTGGGCATTCGTCCAAGGTCGCCCATGGAATAAACCGCCTTCGCTTGCCAATCGGAATAAACCTGGATTTACTGAAAAGTGGGCTTCGGAAGAGTTTGATGCCGCACATTTGGCAATTTTTACAAAACTGCTCGAACATGGGGCTGATCCGAATGTACAGTTTACGGCTACTTTTTTTGAGAAGAATAATCACATAAACGATGGTCTACCGCATATGCCCATCACAAGAATAGTTCAATTTTTACCATTATCTTATTTTGAAACCGTGATGAAGCACAAGGGAGATCCACATTTATATTATTCGCTTCGTGAGCCAATTACCTATGTAGATTCTGTAGTGTCTCATGCGAATCCGTTCACCAGTAAAGACGATTCTCTAACAAGACTCCAACTGCTAATCAATGCAGGAGTCGATATTGATCAAGTCGATGATGAAGGAATGACTCATTTAATGTATAATGTGAGCAGCGGCAATTATGATAAGGCAATCATGCTTGTCGAGGCGGGTGCGGACTGGCTGATGGCGAGCCCCAAAGAACCCGGTTTTCTTGCGCCTATCGTGGGCTCCCTTGTAAGGCAAGAGGTTCAAACTGCGTCTTACTTGAAATTGGTTAAAATTTTAGAAGAAAAAGGTGCAGATTTTGATCTCGAGCGAAAAATCAGGCGACCAGGACAAATCGATATTGGTCGCATGAATATTGATGAAGCGGAATCAACACGACGAGAGATAGAAAGACTACTACTACAACGGCGTGAATTATACGAACGAATACAGCAAGAGAGAATGCAGTGAGTAGTAGCATAAAAGAAGAATTGTTCAAAATGTGTCGGATGGTAAAACAATGCCCTCTCCCCCAAGAGGAGAGAGGGTTAGGAGGGTGATATTCGTTCTCATGTAATCTTATCGTGTGGGAAACCTAAAAAACTCGTTAGAGAGGAAATATAAGCGGTTCTTTGAGTAAATTCTCTACAGGACTCAGTACACCCTCTTTTACGAGAAAGCCGTATAGCAATCTGTCCAATGTGTGGCATTTGTAACCAGCATAGCCCACAAGTGCAGCGTTGTCGTCAAGCCGGTCAGTGCCACATGACCATGATGCCTGCCATTTTACATTAGACTTGTTCCATAACCCCGAAACGCCCCCTGTAACCGGAGAAAACTTCCCGGTTTTTTGACAAAAATGGGAAAAACCGTCGTGTTTGATGTGTATTTTGAAGGTTATGGAACATGTCTATTGTTTCTCCTCATCTACCACAGGTAGGAGTCAATCCTCGCCACCTAAAATGGAGAGCAAGGCTCCTGTATCTCTGTCGTTTGCAAAATCCTCTAACCAATAGGCTATACCTGCCGCGAAGCATATAGATGCACACGCCATCGGATCGCACGAAACAAACTTCGTACGATAATACTAAACACAAGGTAACAAAAAGCAATGCGAAACCAAACCCAAAAGACACTCTCTACTGCTATGAGAGCGAATCCTCCGCCACTACCACCACCCGGTTGTCGTGAGTTGGACTCAATCAGAATCGGTAAAAGGAACCAGGCAACAATACAAGCTACTGCCAAAATGTTCATTGCTAGCCAGTAACAAACTTCCCCTAACCTGTCAATACAATAGCGAATGGCGGCTTGTCGCGTTATTAGAGTTGATGTCTCCGTGGACTGCCAAAACCGGACATTTTCTTCCTGTTTTCCCATCGGTTTATTCATCAATGCCAGATAACACGTAACAATAAATCGTTGTGCGAGGATTAATGCAATTGAATACAAACTGACCACCATCGACATAAGCCCAATATCTGCAACAATCATTAACAGAGTGTTCACACTCCAAAATCCATTAGATTCCAGTAGTCTGCGAGTAGGACCACTGAACAGACCAAAATTATGTGGATCCCAGAAACAGAATGGAATAATGCCGATGTAAAGACACCAAACGTAGGACACAAGAAAACGGCGGATACTGCCATACACAGAGGAAAAAAATCTGTTTTTGCGTAGAGAAAACCAAATGATTTTGTTCACTTGATAAATTGTGTACAAAATCAAAAAAAACGCCGCCGACCACAAATACAATGCCTCTTGAAATTTTGGTTGATACTCCATTGGGGGAGCAAACAAGAAAATTGGTAACAAATATCTCGCAAGAATGAAAAAAAGTATCACGCACACATACCCCCCTAAAATGGAGAGCAATAATGTCTTCCACGTTATATTCTTGCCTTGTATGGCAGTAAGATTTTCCTGAGAAATATCGGATGAACGTGTGCTGTTGTCCATGATTGAGTGTGACAAATGTCCAAGGAACCAGTGGTCTGCGAAGATTCCTTGAACGAAAAATTGCCATCGCGCCGCTGGCGGATCATACCACATTGTCGCCGTTGTTGCCTCATTGTCAAGAGGGCAAAAGAGCGACACTTGTGAAGTTTTGAGGTTAAATCTTTAATTTTTGGATGTATCGAGATCAATACGGGTACGGTTGTCCTATTGCGTTAAATGGCATTGATTATTTGTTTTTCAATTTTTCCTCGCACAAAGGCACAAAGAGCACAAAGGAGTCTAAACTGCCGTAAATTCCTTTGTGTCCTTCGTGCCTTTGTGCGAAATATCATCTGCATCATTTAAGGCACGATGTACTGCCCTGCTTGCCTAATTGGACAACGTGTCGACGGACTGATAAAACCAACAGGGGGGACTTGATGCCTGGCAACAAACATCGGATAATGGGCATACCCTTCGCGAGGTGCGGAGGCTCACATCGAACATCATAAATAATGAATCTGAAAGTCCGATACTCTGTTTTCAAACGCAATTTCGTCGGCTACCTTTCCAATCCGACCGGTTACGTTTTTATATGCGTTTTCGTTTTGCTCAGTTCCATTGCGGCGTTTCTGCCGGATGAGTTTTTCAATGCCAACCTTGCCAACCTCGATCAACTGAACCGCTGGTTCCCGTTGATTATGCTCGTTTTCATACCCGCCATCACGATGGGAATCTGGGCGGACGAACGCCGGCAGGGGACTGATGAACTTTTGCTGACCATTCCCGCCAGTGATTTCGACATTGTTGTCGGTAAGTTCAAAGCCGCCGTTTGTATTTACACGATTTCGCTCCTCTTTTCGCTCATTTGCAACCTGCTCATTCTCAAATACCTCGGCACGCCCGACATCGGACTCTTCCTCTGTACCTACATCGGGTACTGGCTTGTCGGCATTGCCATGATTTCTATCGGAATGGTCGCCTCCTTCCTCACCGGCAACCTGACCGTTTCCTATATTCTCGGTGCCATCTGTTGTGCGCCCTTTATTGCGTTGCAATGGATTGATGCTGTCCCGGTGGGTTCGGAAACCGCCGCACTCCTGAAAACGTTCAGTATTGCTTCGCAGTTTGAACTCTTCGGACGGGGTATCGTTACCTTTTCAAGTATCCTTTACTTTGCGATGGTAACAGCAACGATGCTCTATTTGAGTATGATTCTCATCGGACGGCGGCATTGGACGGCTTCCCAGAAATATCAGGGCACGTTCCACTTTACCGTCCGTACTATTTGTTTGCTTGCGATTGGTTTGAGTTTGGTCTTTATTTTCCGCAGTCATGATTTACGTGCCGATTTGACCGAAGAAAAATTGAGCACCCTTTCACCGGCAACGGTTCAGTTGCTGCGCAGTCTCAACCCGGAGCATCCGGTCATTATTGAAGCATTTGTGAGTGCCAATGTTCCTGAACCTTACGTTCAAACGCAGCGGGACATCATCACGATTCTCCACGAAATTGAGTCAATCTGCGGACGCAATGTTGTCAACGTCCGCCTGCATACAAACATTGAGCCGAATACCGAAGCCGCTCTCGTTGCCAGTCAGCGGTTCGACATCCGACCGCAAAGCGTCTCCTTTGCGGCACGCGGCAGGCGGGAACACACGAGTATCTTTCTCGGTGTGGCGATGAGGAGCGGATTGGACACACTCGTGCTCCCCTTCATTGATAGGGGATTGTCTGTGGAGTATGAACTCGTCCGTGCGCTGAGCAGCGTTACCGACCAGCAGAAGAAACGCATCGGTATTTTGAAAACGGATGCACCGCTTTTCGGCGGGTTTGACATGAACACCTTCTCAATGTCGCACCCCTGGCTCATTGTGGATGAATTGCAGAAGCAATATACCGTTGTGGAAGTTGATCCGGCACAACCCATTACAGAGAGGTTCGACGCACTGCTTGCCGTCCAACCTTCGGCAATGGGTTTTATCGAAATTCTGCATTTCATTGAGGCTCTCCAAAATGGGCAGCCGACAATCATTTTTGAAGACCCGTTGCCCGTCTATGTTCGGGGTGTACCGGGCACTTCCGAGCCGCGGCAATCCGGCGGCAGTCCGATGATGGCACGGCAACCGCCCCCCAAAGGGAACATCGATTTACTCTGGGAAATGCTCGGTGTGCACATTGACGGACAGCAAGCCGTTTGGCAGGAATATCAACCGATTCGCCAACTGCCGCAGATACCCAAAGGATTCGTCTTTCTGGATGAAAGCGGAAACACTTCCCCCTTTGATAAAAATGATTTCGTCACTGCGGCACTACAATATATGATGTTGCCCTTTCCCGGTCGGGTGACAGATTTTGTACCGCTCATGGGGGAGAAGCCGGACAACCCGCTGACCGTAACGCCGCTCCTGCGGACATTCCAACAACCATCGGGCATTGTCGCAACACAGATGGTCACGCGGGGATTACGTGACGGCACTTGGGAACGTTCCATGATTGCCGAAGCGGCGCAACAACATCTGGCAGTGCGTATTCAAGGGGAACTCCCCCCGCCGCCGGCACCGGAATTACAGGAAGGAGAGACACCCACAAGACCAGTGCCGACAGAGATTGACGTAATTCTCGTGGCAGATATTGACATGCTTTCGGACATGCTCTTTGCCTTACGGCTAATGGGAAATGAGCCGGGTTCGGGGGTCAATTTGGATTTCGACAATGTAACGTTTGTCCTCAATGCGATTGACAGCGTGGCGGGGGATGAGCGGTTTTTGGAAATCCGAAGCCGCCGGTCGCGGCACCGCACACTCTCAAAGTTCGATGAACATACAGACAGCATTCGGGCGGATACCATGGAAACACGGCGGACCTTACAAGCAGAATTTGAGACCAAAGTAACAGAGGAAGAAGAAGCACTGGCAGCAAGAATGGAGCAATTACGCCGGGAATATGGGCGGGGAGACATGAACCAAGGGGAGGTGGTGCGCAGATTGGCGGCGGCAATGATGGCAGCCCAAAAGAATCTCGATACGGTACGGGAGCGGATGCAGCGGGAATTAAATCGAGAACTGGAAGCGGCGGATGTCAAATTGAATGAACACATCCGTCGGGTACAGGGGGAGTACAAACTTTGGGCGGTGGTGTTACCGCCGATTCCGCCTCTGCTGATTGCCCTTGCCGTCTTCTTCGTCCGGCGTATTCGGGAGTCGGAAGGGATACCGGTTTCCAGACGGAGGAAGTGAGGGCGGTTTGAGATACCGTTAAATTCTCTTTTTTTACCGCAAAGTTCGCAGAGGAATGCGCAAAGAACGCAAGGAAGAATGTCCAATTTCTCTCCGTTCGCAGTATATTTTATCAGGACTTTTGGTAAAATAGGAGGACAATGCGTAATCCAACTCCAAAAGTCCGATGCTTGAAGAGACGAGCCTTGCTTCGCCAGCGGGGAAACAGCGGATTTACATTACTGGAAATCATGCTGGTAACGGCAATTTTGTTGGCGGGCGTAACGGCAACGTTTTTTACGACCCGGGCGGCATTGCAACGGATGACGAAGGCAAGAGAATTGACCGAAGCCCAAAATGCGTGCCAGGCGGTACTCAATGAATTGCTTGCCCGGTCTGCTCAAATTGAACCGCACGAAGGGAGGATGGTCGAACATTTACCAAACTGGAAAATTCGGGTGGACATTTATCCGGCATCGCAGTCCGGTCTTTTCGTGGTGCATCTTTCGGCACAGCATTTTTCGCCGGGCGGTGTGCCGCTCGGAGTTCCCTATCAACTGCTCCGCTGGGTGCCCGCCGAAAGGGTGAAACTCCCCGAACCCGTGCCGGATACGTTTTTCGGAAGTGAGTTTGATAGTTTGTTTCAGTAGGTTTGTGCCCTGTTATACCGTACGCAGCATAAAATTGCCCTTTGCGCCTCTTTGTGTCTTTGCGGTTAAAAAAAATTACCGCAAAGAACGCAAAGTAAACGAAACGTTGATTAGACGACTTTGTCCCGGCTTCGTCGGACAATGTCCCGGAGTAATGTTTCGACAGAATCATTGACGCAGCGTTCGACAATCATACCGACGAAAATGCCGATGACCGTATAGACCAAAAATGCGATGCACGCCGATTGGAGAATTGCTGTCGGTTCTTGACGTTGAATCAGTCCCAAGATAATCGAGAGGCACATCACCGTAATTCCGATGTAGGCAGGAAACAGACGCGTGAGGCTGCGTCCGTTTTTTTCCGGCAACGGTGCCGGATCATACTTGCGTTGCTCGCGTTCGATGGCATCTTGTTCCCGCTCAAGCCAAAGAGCCAGCAGCCGGGGATCAATGCCCGCCGGAATCTGCAATGCTTCAAGCTCGGCTTGCATTGCCGACGCATCAATAGGATGGTCATCAACAGAATGACCGTTTTGTTCTGGACTCGACATATATTTATCCCCTTCTCTATCATTTTTTTCGGGTATTTTTCTGTCCGAGTTTAACAATAATAACGATAATTCCGCCGAAATTCGCCTCACCGTGCCATTTCACGGAAGTATTGCTCGATGATTTCCCGGTAATAGGCGGGGAATTCTCTTTCGATTCTCAGCAATGCTTCTTCCCGCTCTCTCGGCGGCAGATTGCCCCAGTTGTCGCCGAGGGCAAAGTCCCGGCGGTCAACGTTGCCCGGTCCTTTTAAGTCCATCGGCTCTGGAAGTTCGTCCGGCGGCGAGTCGGGCTGGGGATTAGGCTGTTGCTGGGCATTCCTTTGTTCTCTTTGCTGCTGTGCTTGCTCTTCGATTCGTTCGATGAGTTCCTCTAATGATTGCATCACGTCCTCTTCGGCTTCTTGCGTCTCTTCATCGGTGCGTCCCTGTCCCAAGCGGCGGCGGACATCGTTCATCTGCCGCGAAATGGATTGTGTTGCCTCCTCTTGTTCCTGCCTGTCCCACTCGAATTGGAGCAACTTTGCCAATTCGACCAACCGCCGCGAAACCACTTCCCGCTCGGCAATCGCCTGAAATTCTTTCAGAGCGGCAAGTCCTTCTTCCCGTTCAGAAAAATGGTGAAACACCACTGCCTTTGTCATCAGTACCCCTGCCGGGTCAATGCTGTTTTCCGGGGTCAGTTCTTCCAAAACCTTTTTCGCTTCATCGAAAAGCCGCGCCTGCACCAACCGCTGAGCAAGGTAAAACCGTAAGGCACCAAAGAGGTAGTTTGTTTCGCCGCTGCCGGCATGTCCTTCGCCGATATGGATATTGAGCGGAGTCTGCGGCAGGACAAGCGGCTGCGCAAAGGGCAACTCCTGCCAGGCAAGTTGGTCGCAGCGGTCAAGATAATTTTTAATCGGTTCGGAAGAACGGCGCAAGATTCCAATCACTTCCTCAAACCGTGCAGAGCCCGGCAAAACATCGCCCGAAAGCGGAGCCGGTACTCTGTCTCCCTCTTCTCCTTCGGTGTGGAGAAAGGGAGCGAGTTCCATTTGAAGGATTTCAGTATTCGGGACTCCCCAAAGGGCGGTTGCCGAAACGAACAGACAGATGAGTGAAACTTTCATGCCGGTATTGTATCATAAATGGTGTGAAGTTGCCCTTTGCGGTTGAATTCTTTTTAACCGCAAAGAAAAAATCCGATTTGTCTCCGTTTGCGGTAGATCACTCCTTTCTCCTCCCTGCCTGTCTCACACAAACGCGGAAATCTTGCTAGAATAGACACCGTGTCAAAGAAACGTCTGATCACCGCCTTCAAAATTCTCGTCGTTCTCCTTCTCTGCGGCGGGATTGGAAGAGTGCTGTACAACTCTTGGGGGACGATACAAGAGCATCATTGGAATCCCGACTATCTGCTGCTGACGCTTGCAGGAATCTGCTATGCTGCCGCGTACATTCCGGCGGCAATCTACTGGCGGTATGTTATGCGGACACTGGGGCAGCAGCCCGGCATCTTTGAAACTTTTCGTGCCTATTACATCGGACACCTCGGCAAATACGTGCCCGGCAAGGCAATGGTACTCATTGTCCGTACCGGGCTGCTCAACCACCAACGGACGAAAATCACAGCGGCGGGGGCTTCGGTCTTTGTGGAAACGATGACCATGATGGCGGTCGGTGCCTTCGTTGCCGCCGTGATGTCCCTATTCGTGCTTCAAAAAGCCGAGTATGGTGATTGGGAGACACTGACGCAAAAAGCGGAGCCGGGCAGTTGGTTAATGCTGAAAGCGGGACCAGAAAACTGGCTGATGCTGACACAAAAAATAGAACATGGCAACTGGCTGATGCTGTTGGCGTTAGGCACAATGATAGGAACCGTGCTTCCGGTTTTGCCGGTGGTGTTTCGCTTCGTGGCGAAAAGATTGAAAAAATTTAACATCGAACTGGAAGGTTTGCGGCACCGGACACTCGCCGCCGGTGGGCTGCTTAATCTTCCCGTTTGGATGATGCTCGGTGTGAGTTTATGGCTCACAATGTTGGGACTCGGCATGACCAGTGAATCTGTCCTGAACGAACTGCCGTATTGTATCTTGGCAATATCCTGCGCGGTGGTGTTTGGATTTATCACCATGTTGCCGGGCGGACTGGGCACGCGGGACATTGCTCTACTGATGATCCTCACCCCGTTTTTCACTGCTCACCCGATAGAGGGAATCGAAGCCGCCGATATGGCACTCGTCATCGTGGTCGTCCAGCGAATCATCTCCATTCTCTCCGAACTCGCGGTTTCAGCAGTGTTTGGGGTAATGAATGTTGTCCAACGCTCATAAAGCAGCCCTTTTTCCCTTGTTTCCTTTGCGCTCTTTGCATAAACTTCGCGTTCTTTGCGGTTAAAAAAAGAAGTTAACCGCAAAGGACGCAAAGAAAAAACGTCCAATTTCACACCACCCACAGCACAGTAGCACTACGGCACACTCTGTGATATAATACCCTGCCATGCCGAGCAGTGAGATTGCCGAAACAATTTTTCGATGGGGACGGATACAAAGTAACAGCGATTGGCTGTTGCCCCTTATTGTCTTTGCTCTGCTGTTGTTTTATTTCGTCCGCCGGTACAAAATTGATGCTGCCGGACTCCAACAGTGGCAGCGTACTCTCCTGTTGACCCTGCGTATTGCCGCTCTGTGCGGTCTGCTCCTTTATTATTTGCATCCGCAATGGGAAAATCTTATCGGCTCCTCCCGTGTGGTGGTGTTAATAGATACGAGTGCAAGTATGGGCTTGCGTGATGTTGACCGCTCTGTTGAGGGCGGCGAGGGCGGCGGTCAAACCCGCTTGGATGCCGCCCTCGATTGGCTCGAACAAAGTCAACTCATGGAGAAACTTGCCGAACAGCACGAAGTGGCGTTCTTTGCGTTTGACGAGGTCTTAACCGTGCCGCAGGCGGAGCGGCTCACGCCTGACGGTACTGCCACTGCACTGGGGGATGCCCTGTACGACACACTCCAACGGGAACGAGGGCAGCCGCTTGCGGGGGTCATCGTCATTTCCGACGGCGGACACAATACGGGACGCAGTCTCGATTCTCCATTGGAAACAGCGGATCGTTTGCGGATTCCCATTTATACGCTCGGTGTCGGACAAACGCATCCGCCGCTCAACTTCCGTGTGGGTGTCATCGACCTGCCGGATCGTGTGGTGCCGAATGACCCCTTCATTGTGAAAGTGCCTATTGAAATGATCGGCGGAATGGGCGAGACAGCAGACGGCAGGCGGCAGACGGCGGCAGAGCACGTGGTACAGGTGGAGTTATCGCTGGATGAAACGGTTATTGAAAGCCGGGAAATTGCCTTCGCCGCCGATGGGACGATTGAAACTTCGTTCCATGTCCGTATTCCAGACCCCGGTATTTACCGGTTAAGCGTGGAAGTGCTGGCACCAGAGGAAGATACCACGCCGGAAGACAACCGGCAACAAACGGAAGTCCATGCGGTGGACCGCAAAGATCGGGTTTTGCTCTTTACGTCCGCTCCCACCAGAGATTATCAGTTTTTCTGTGCCCAAATATACCGCGACCAAACGATGGAAGTCGATGTCTATCTCCCCTGGGCACAGCCCGGCATTTCGCAGAGTGCGGACAGAATCCTCGATAGGTTTCCCTCTTCCCGAAGCGAAATGGCGGAGTACGATATTGTGATTGCCTTTGACCCTGACTGGCGGGAACTTTCACCGGAACAGGTGGACATTCTCGAATACTGGGTGGCAAGGCAGGGAGGCGGATTGATTCTCATCGCGGGGCAAATCCATCAAGCCGATACCGTTACCGGCTGGGTAACGGATCCCAGTATGAATGCAATTCGGGCATTGTATCCCGTTGATTTTTTGGGGAGTGCCTCCTCGTTTGACCACCGTTTCCGCAGCAGTCCGACCGCACATCCGCTCAAATTCAGCAGGGAAGGGGAGGCGGCTGAGTTTTTGCAGATTACGGACGCACAGGGGGCGGTTACGAACTTTTGGAGCCGGTTTCCGGGATATTTCGGATACTTTTCCGTACGGGGCGTGAAGCCAGCGGCAACACTCTTGGTCTCCTCCGGCTCCCCCGAAACGCTGGGAAGAGACGAGACCGGCGCACTAATCGTCGAACAGTTTTACGGTGCCGGTCGGGTGATTTACTTCGGCAGCGGCGAGTTATGGCGGCTTCGGCGGATTGACGACAGAGCCTTTGAACAAATTGTAACAAAGGTCATCCGCTATGTCGGACAGGGACGCTTACAACGGGAGTCGGATCGCGGCACATTGGCAACGGACAAACAGCGGTACACGATGGGTTCCATCGCACAACTTCGGATCACGGCAAGCGATCCGCAACTAAATCCGCTGACATTGCCGACACTGCCGGTAGAGGTGCTTTCGCCGTCGGGAACGCTCCGAATGGTGGACGTTACACTCGACCCCAATATACCGGGAACGTATCAAACATTCCTGCCGCTGGACATTGAAGGAACGTGGACAATCCAGTGGACGATCCCCGATTTGGAGCAACAGATTGTACGGACAGTGCAGGTGCAGATGAGCGACTTGGAGCGGGAACATCCCAACCGGAACGAACCGCTCTTGCAAGAAGTTGCCCGCCGAAGCGGCGGCACCTATTTTGCCCATTTCGAGTTAGCGGAGTCTCTGCCGGAACGGATAGGTGTACGCTCGCAGCGTGCGGTGGTCGATGAAGCCTCGCAGGAGGAACTGCTCTATTATCTTTTGATGGCAATTTGTGCGGTATTGCTGTTAGAATGGACGCTTCGCCGTCTGATGCAGTTGGCGTAATGACTCAATCTTCTTTTGCGTCCCTTGCGAAAACTTTGCGTCTTTGCGGTTAAAAAAAAGAAGATTTAACCGCAAAGACGCAAAGATTGTGCAAAGGGCGCAAAGAATCTACTTTTAGAGGTTCCCTTAAAATGTTAATAGAACCGAAATCGTCAGATTGCGATTTAGCCGCTCCTCCGGCGAGAGCCTCTTGCAATTCCCAAAAACTCTGTTATACTTTCCCCAGATTTGAAACTCCACTCCGGTTCCGTACCGAGCGGATTAAATTACGAGTACGTTAACAAACTTACTAAGGTCGCTTCGGCGGACGACAGTTTTCTACACTACGAACCGGGAAACCGGGTAGAAAATAATCGGTTGATCGTAAAGTTGCGTTGCTCCCGTAGAGGGAGTGTCGCGTACGATCTGCGGACAGATTCAGCATTGTCCAATTGGTCTGCAATGCACCACTGTCGTAGGTGGGATGACCTCCGTTTCTTAGTAAGGCGTGTCGCTCCCGTTTGAGCGGACTCTTGTTGCCGTCGCTCGGTAAACCCTTAACCTGAAAGGCATTACCCATGAACATGACATTCAAATTTTTCTTCGCTTGCTTCTTTTGCTTTGCGCTGACGCTCTTGAGCGGTTGCGGCGGTGGTTTATTCACGGCAGTTCCCAAGTTGACACCCGCAGAAAAAGAGAAAGCCGACCAGATTCTTGCTGACAACGGGAAAAACGCAATACTGCACTACTTGCAAAATCCTGGTGGAAACCCTGACCAGGATGCTGTCCTAAAATATATCAAATACTTTGTTTCACAAGGAGCAGATGTCAATGCGAGACGTGAGAGACATCTTGGTATACACGACACTCCACTCTATGTGGCAGCGCAACGTAGATATCTTCAAGTTTGTAGATTTCTCGTTTCCAAAGGTGCCGATCTCAATGTCCGTGATGATTATGGTAGGACATTGCTCCATCTTGCGGTTGATGACGTTTATACTCTCGGAGAAGGTAGCCTATTTGCGGTTGAAGTTCTCATGAACGTGGGAGCAGATAGCAATGTCAAAGACAACACTGGGAAAACACCGCGTGAACGAGCAATAGAGGCTAATAAATCATACAGGAATGAATATCTAGGTGCGATTATTAGTCATCCCGATTTAAAATAGCGGAGAGAGACACAGAGCCGGCGGCTGTGCCGCCGGAGTGTGGTTGAGTGCGGGGGCATAGCCCCCGGCTCTGCTAAATCAACGTCTCCAACTCCGCCACCAGTTCCTCGAACCGCTTCATCGCCGATTCTATCGGCACAGGCGATTCCATATCGACACCCGCTGTGCGTAACAACTCGATAGGAGAGGCAGAACACCCGCCGCACAAAAATTTAATGTAATCGTCCCGCTCCTTCTCGCCGCCGGAATAAACCCGCTCCGCCAACGACAACGCCGCCGACAAGCCCGTCGCATATTGATATACATAAAACGCCCTGTAAAAATGCGGCACACGAAAACACTCCGTCTCCAAGGACTCATCTATCGTGAAGTTCGGACCGAAATATGTGTCCAACAATTTCCGATAGATTGCCCGCATCGACTTCGCCGTAAGCGATTCACCCCGCTCTGCCGCCGCGTGAGTCTCCTGCTCGAACTCCGCAAACATCGTTTGACGAAATAACGTCTGACGAATTGCCGTAATCTGCCGATTGATAAGATACGCCCGCATATTCCTGTCCGTCGTCTGCGATAACAAATACCGCGAAAGCAAGTCCTCATTGAAGGTACTCGCCACTTCGGCAACGAAGGTAACATAACGGAAATACGTGAAAGGCTGCGAGCGTGCCGAGTAAAAAGAGTGCATCGCATGTCCCGCCTCGTGTGCTAATGTGAAAAGAGAATTGATCACCGTCGGCTGATAATTCATCATAATATAAGGATGCGTCGAAAAACTGCCGTAGCAGAATGCCCCGCTCCGCTTGCCTCTGTTTTCATACCGGTCGCACCATCGGGCGGTCGTCAGACCTTCGGTCATCACGTTGACATACTCTTCCCCCATCGGTCGCATAGCTTCGCCGATGACTTTTGCTCCTTCGTCCCAGGGATAGTTCGTCTGAACATCGCTCACAATCGGCAGGTAGGTATCATACATGTGGATCGTATCGAGTCCCAACTTGCGGCGGCGGAGTTCATAGTACCGATGCAGCACCGGCAGTGACTTGTTGACCGTACTGATGAGATTGTCATAGACCGTTCGCGGAATCTCCGGGTAAAAGAGTGCCGAGTCGAGCGCACTGGAATGGTTGCGCACTCGAGCAAAGAAGACATCTTTCTGAATCGAACTACCGAGCAGTGAGGACAATGTATTTTCGAGCGATTCGTAACCGGCGTAAAACTGATCGAAGGCAGTTTTTCGCACCTTTCGGTCGGGAGAGTTCATAAAGAGGACGAAATTGCCGGTGGTCAGTTCGACGGACTTACCGGTCTCGTCAATGACAGTGCCGAATTTTAAGTCGGCATCATTCAATAAACCGAAGGCTTTCGACGCGGTCTGCGACACTTCGTTCATCATTGCCAAGATGTGCTCTTCGCTCTTGGGCAAAGTGTGCGGGGCTTGCCGGACGAGTCGGTTGTATTTAAGAGCAAACGGACTCTTTTGAATCTCTTCCCTAAAGGGGTGAACGCTACTCCTCATAATCTCATCGAGTTTGAGGATTTCAGGACGGATAAAACTCGTCGCTTCGCCAAACTGTCCTTGTAAGGCGGTAGCAAGACTCTGCATGTTTTGTGTATCAGGATCGGCAACGTCTTCGGAATAACGCAGATAAGCGTAAATTGTCAGCCGCTGGACTTCGAGACCTATGGTATCCTCAAGTTCAAAACAGGCATAAATGTTTCTGGGAGAAGGAACAAGAACACCATAAGTAGGAACAATACCGGGCGGCGGCGGACCTGCAATGAATGTCCCTTCAAACGCTTTGAATTCTTCGAGTCTTTTTCTTGTTTTTTCGAGTGCTTTTTTCCATTCGTCGTCGTTGGGAAAGAGGGGAGTCAGGTTCCATGTGTCGTCGAGGGGGACATCCTTCCGGTCCGGGAGGGTAACGACATTATTGGACGGAATCTCTTCGGCGTTTGTCGTACCGGTTTGCAACGCAAGGGCGAGAGCGGAGAGTCCGGCGGTTTGTTTGAGGAATGAACGGCGTGAAGGCATCGGGATTTTTATCGTGGAAATGATAGATTGAACGAATTCTACCCGACGGAAATGATCGTGGCAAGTATTCTTTGCGAACCTTGCCCTTCTTTGCGTCTTTGCGGTTAAAAAAAAGATTTAACCGCAAAGTTTCAAACCAACTTCAACGCATCGTCGAGTGCTTCGACAATATCATCAATGTGCTCCAAGCCGATGGAAAGCCGAATCAACTCTGGCGGCAAACCGCCCTTGCGTTGATCCGCCTCGCTCAACTGCGAATGAGAAGTGCTGCCCGGATGAAGAATCAAACTCTTCGCATCGCCGACGTTTGCCAAGAGGCTGAACAACTTGATAGTGTCCGTCAGTTTTATTCCCGCTTCGCGACCGCCTTTCACACCAAACACGACCATCCCGCCGCAACCGTTTGGAAGGTACTTTTGTGCAAGACCGTAAGACGGATCCCCTTTCAAACCGGGATAACGCACCCAATCGACTTTTGGATGCTTGCTCAAGTATTCCGCCGCCTTCAACGCGTTGGTGCAGTGCCGCTCCATCCGAAGATGCAGCGATTCAATCCCTTGCAGGAAAATCCACGCCGCATCGGGAGCAAGCGTCGGTCCCTGATTCCGCAATCCGACCGTCCGCAACCGTAATATGAAGGCAAGAAAATTTAGGTCGCCGAGGTCGTGCGCAAACCGCAGACCGTGATACCCGCGATCCGGCTCGTTGTACAGAGCGAATTTCGTGTCCGACCAATCGAACTTACCGCTGTCAACAACCACGCCGCCGATACCGGTGCCGTGTCCGCCCATCCACTTCGACAAGGAGTGAATCACAATGTCCGCTCCGTATTCAATCGGTCGCAATAACGTCGGCGGCGTAAAGGTTGCATCCACGATCAAGGGCAGATGATGTTTCTTGGCAAGTTTTGCATAGCCTTCAATATCGGCAACATCAAGCACCGGATTGCCGACGGTTTCGATGAAAATTGCCCGCGTTTTTTTGTTGATTGCCGATTCGGCGGTAACAAAATCATTGACCGGCGTGAAACGGGCGGTGATTCCCTGCTGCGGCAGGATGGCATCGAACTGCGTGTAAGTACCGCCGTAGAGATTCGATGCGGAGACGAATTCGTCCCCCTGTTTCATGATGTTGGTCAGCGCAAAATAGATTGCTGCCGTCCCGCTGGCAACCGTCAACGCTGCTGCGCCGCCGTCCAATGCCGCCAAACGTTTTTCGAGAACGTCGTTTGTCGGGTTCATCAGCCGGGCGTAGATGTTTCCGAATTCTTTAAGGGCGAACAGGTTGGCACCATGTTCGGAACTCTTAAAATTGAACGCCGTCGTCCGATAGACCGGCACGGCACGTGCCAATGTGTTCGGTTCAATTTCCTGTCCTGCGTGGACGGCTAATGTTTCAATGCGGTATTTTTTTTCGCTCATTTGTTTCTTCTTTCAGGGGTTAGGTTAGCAGGAGCCGCAATCTTGTATGATTGCGTGAAACGATTCGCAATCTTACGATGGCGGCTCTGACAACGTTTGGCTAATAAGGCTCATAAAGACTACCAGAAAGGTAGCGTTCTCCGGTGTCCGGTAGAACGGCAACAATCATTTTTCCTTCGTATTGCGGCAGGCGGCTCAACACCAGTGCCGCCTTCAATGCCGCACCGGAAGAGATACCGACCAGCAATCCTTCTGTCAATGCGGCAGCCCGCGCGGCGGCACCGGCTTCATCAGCAACAACCGTGATAATTTCATCAATGACCGCCCGGTTCAAAATCACCGGAACAAAACCGGCACCAATTCCTTGTATCTTATGCGGACCGGGACTGCCGCCGGAAAGCACCGGCGACTCGGCAGGCTCGACTGCAATGACTTTGACGGAAGGTTTTCTTTCCTTTAACACTTCACCGACACCGGTGATCGTCCCGCCAGTTCCCACTCCGGCGACCAGCACATCAATTTGCCCGCCGGTATCTTGCCAGATTTCTTCGGCGGTGGTACGGCGATGATACTCTGGATTTGCTTTGTTCTCAAACTGTTGCGGCATAAAGGAGTTAGGCGTTGCCGCCGCAATTTTATTTGCTGCTTCGATGGCACCTTTCATTCCCAGTTTGCCGTCCGTCAAATGGAGCGCGGCACCATAAGCCTGAAGCAGTTTTCGGCGTTCCATACTCATGGTGTCCGGCATGGTCAAGAGCAGACGATAGCCTTTGATTGCCGCAACCAAGGCGAGCCCGATGCCTGTGTTGCCGCTGGTCGGTTCGACGATCAACGTGTCGGGGGTGATTTTGCCTTCCTTCTCTGCGGCTTCGAGCATGGCGATGGCAACGCGGTCTTTGACGCTTCCTGCCGGATTGAATGATTCGAGTTTAACGACCACGTCTGCTTTGCCATCGTTTAACTTGTTGATCCGCACGAGCGGCGTTTTGCCAATCAGTTCTAAAATTGACGAATGTATTTTCGTTGCCATTGTGTCTTGCTTTTGTGGGTGCTTTTGTGGGCTCTTGTGGCTTTTGTGAATGACTGAAATATATACTACTAAAATAGTAGCATATATTCTACCATTGTTACTGGAGTCGGCAAGAGGGGGAAGGGGGAACTGAATCGTCCCGGCATCCAACGGAGAGTCCATTCATGGAACTCTAGAATCAATTTTTTCATTTTGACTGATGCCGAAACGCACCCAATCTGTACTTTTGCGTCTCTTGCGTAATCCATTTGCGTACTTTGCGGTTCCATCTTCTTTTTTAACCGCAAAGAACGCAAAGATTATGCAAAGGACGCAAAGAATCTATTTTTAAAGGTTTTCTTCATTGATACTACCCATTAAGTCGTGTATAATGGCGAGATAAACACTGACAACTATTCTCATGAAAATATCAACGAAGGGACGATACGGTTTACGCTTTCTCCTGGATTTGGCGGTTCACGGAACCAAAGACAAGCCGCGTATGCTCAAGGAGATTGCTCTCAGTCAGGACATTTCCGAAAAGTATTTAAGTCAACTGGTCATTAAACTGCGGCGAGGCGGCTTGATTTCCTCTGTGCAAGGAGCCAGCGGCGGCTACAAATTGGCTCGTCCGCCGAAAATGATTACGATTCTGGACGTGTTAGAGGTCATGGAAGGTCCTGTTGTTATCGTGGAATGCCTTGCCGATACCGATCTCTGTGAACGGTCAGGTTTTTGTCCGCCGCGAATACTCTGGTCGCAGATCAATCAAAAAGTGCGTAACGTCTTTGTAGAATACACGTTACAGGACTTGTTGGAACTGCAACATGTTTGCGGTCTCACTCCCGACGGCAGCCGTTAAAATCATCATCTTTGTATCAAACCCATTGCGTTCTTTGCGGTTAAATCCGAACTATTTTAACCGCCAAGCCGTCGACACGTTTGCCGAATGAGGTTGCCGACCGCCGGGCGGCAACATGCGGTACTCCGCACTTGGGAAGCGAACACGCCATGCCCCGCGTTTTCCAGTGCCAGTCCGCTATCGCCGACGCAGCCGCCCGGCGGTCGGTTGCCTACCTTGGCTGCCCCGATTGCAAACGTGCCGACGGACTGAAGGCAGTGAGTGTCTCTGACGGCAACGGCTTGCCGTTGTCCACGAAATGTGTTAGATTCACAGAAGTATCCATTGGAGGAAAAATCATGAATGAAAATACTAACAAAAATGCTTCGTGTGTCATCATTGCCCTGCTCTCTCTTGCTCTCGTCGCCGTTATCATGCTGTCGATGGCTTTAATGGGATTCATGTTTTACCGTTACTCAATGATTGCCAAGTCAAACAATGAAGTGATTGATTTGCTCGATCAATTTACCCGGACATCGGATGCTGGGGCAAGTGCCCACGAAATGCAGCGACGCTTTACGTACGGTCTGCTGTCCCCCAGTACGGAGATGTACCGTGGGTTCGAAGAGGCTTGGAAAGAAACCTACGACATTCTCGCACACATTGCCGATAATACCGTTATCGAAGAAAACCGCAGAGAGGCAAAAGAACTCCTCTTTATTCTGCAAAGGATTGAAGTCGAAAAACGCGAATTTATAGAACAGGGAAACGTGATCAATGAACGCCGTCTTGCTTGCAATACGCTCTTCAGCACGGTACAGGAAAAACTTGAGTCGGTAACAAACGAACTGGAGCTCACTATCCGTGATAACGACGATGGCAGTGCTATTGACCTGATGGGATTGAACCTGCTCATTGATGAAGCACGAGGTCTCTTCTATCCCGTCTTGCAGTGTCAAGATGTCTTCGCCCTTTCGTCCGATATAAATGTTCAAACCCAATTCAAACCGCTACTCTTTGAAAGGATGGCGGAGTTGAAGACGGCATTTGAAAAAATTAGAAATCATCCTCATCTGCCGCCGGAGTTCACGGGAAAGATCGACGATCTAATCGCGAATCATGCGGAATGGGAAGCCGCCTTGGTGGACTACATCATAGCCGTCGATGGCCAGCGTGCTATGCAGGAACCGATTTTTGACAATATCCGGGAGGTCGTAGTGGGAATCAGTGAAATGGAGGAGAGAATCCAGTATCTGATTTTCCATGCAGCCGAAACGAGGTAAGAAAAACCGGTTCAGGTCGGCGGCATCGGGTGTCCGGTCGAGCTTGCTATTTCGATTGATGTTCCGGTCCATTCCGACGGGATTCTCCGGATCGAGGATGTGCCGTCGGGGACGTAGTACATTGTGCCTTTGTGCGAAACATAAGGGAACCTCTAAAAATAGATTCTTTGCGTCCGTTGCATAATCTTTGCGCCCCTTGCGGTTAAAATAGTTCGGATTGAACTGCAAAGGACGATAAGGGCACCTCTAAAAATACGGGGCCTCTCGACAGGATTTAAAAATGGAGTATTCTTTTTGGAAACTCCTTTCTTTATCCGCTTTTTTATGCACCATCGTCCTCCTTCGTTCTTCGATGTCGAGACACA
>Ga0099364_10001897_pt1 | contig 33786 bp, 25 predicted proteins | sample TergutTh196P3_FD_73070 | JGI IMG/M metagenome (GOLD analysis project Ga0099364, IMG submission 73070) | Microcerotermes parvus P3 segment gut microbial communities from Pointe-Noire, Republic of the Congo - Th196 P3 | ecosystem: Host-associated > Arthropoda: Insects > Digestive system > Gut ... | reverse complement strand
ATATAACCATAAACACAAACAGGGCAACTAACATTATCCCCCCGAAATACAAAAGCGATTCGCGATAAATGGCTGACAAGTCCATTTGAATATCCGACATGGTCAGGAAAGAGTTGTGTGCCAATTGTGTCAGCATACATCCCAATATGACGGCAAACAACAACGTAAACAAAAACTCAATAGACAACATCGCCAGCAACGACCGCCCCGAAGCGCCGCACACCATACGCAGCGCCAATTCCTTTTGCCGTATCCGAAAACGGCTAACAAACAGGGTCAGATAATTGAACAGCGCGCACACAATGACTAACAAACCGCTTATGACAAAAATAACAATGTGCCGAAACCTGACATCTCGTTCTATATCAGGGTCAAGGTAGCGTATTTTGGTCAGTGGCGTGATTGTCATTCCGCTGATATTGCCCAATTCTTCGCCTGTTTCGTGTTCATACAGTTTATTTTCAAAGGCTTCGAGGTTTATGCCGGAAAACAGTTCAATTACAGTATTTCCTGTATATTTCCAATCTATATCAATAAAATCGAAATCAAAATTACTTCTGCCCGACATTACCGAAACAACTGCACAAATTTCCCACCTGTTGTTATAGATATTACTAACTGTTTTTCCTATAGGATTATCATTGCCGAACAATTGTCGCGCTTTTTCATCAGTAATGGCGATTTTGGGGATATCCTCAATTAAAAACTCCATAGTGCCTTCCAAAAATTTCACATCAAACATCTTCAAGAAAGACGAATCACCCCCAATAATCGTTACGGGAATTTCTACCTCTTCAACGATAAATGTATTTTCAACTTTTGTAAACGTTACTGCGTTCTCAATTTCCGGAAATGTTTCTTTAAGATGTTCCGCCAGTCGAGAAGGAGTTCTACTGCTATAGCCGTTTAGATTGCGTGTATCCGGTCTGTAAACCACATACATTTGCCCGGCGTTTTTGTGGAAACCATCGAAAGTCATTTCGTAGCGGAGCCACAGCGTCGCCAACGCAAAACAGGTAAAACCCACTGCCAAGCCAATAACGCTAATGAGCGTCTGATTTTTGTACTTCCGCATGTTGCGGAAGGCGATTTTGAGATAGTGAGGAAACACGTAACTAAAACTCAGGTCATAATTATTTACACATACCGGCTAATAAACAGTTCATACATCTCTTGTTTGCCGCTTATTTGCTTTGGTTCGCCTAATTCTACCGCTAAATTGCGTAGCTCTTCGAGCGTCAGTTTGCCGGCTTCGAACTCGGCTCCCCTGCCGCTGTCGAACGATGCATAACGTTGCTTACGCATTTGCAGATATGGCGACTTTTCGAGAACATTCACTGCGATTGTCAGTGCGCGAGCGAAAGCATCCATCGCTGCTATATGGGCTATAAAGAGGTCTTCGAGGTCAGTGGAATTACGGCGCGTCTTGGCGTCGAAATTGATACCGCCTGTTGTGAAGCCGCCTGCTTGAAGAATCACTAACATTGCTTCTGTCAGTTCGTACAGATTGACGGGGAATTGGTCTGTATCCCATCCGTTCTGATAGTCGCCGCGGTTAGCGTCAATGGAGCCGAGCATACCGGCGTCGACAGCTACCTGCAACTCATGTTCAAAGGTGTGACCGGCAAGCGTTGCGTGGTTCACTTCGACGTTGAGTTTGAAATCCTTGTCCAATCCGTAATGGCGTAGGAAGCCTATTACTGTTGCCGCATCGAAATCATATTGGTGCTTTGTAGGCTCCATAGGTTTCGGTTCGATGTAGAAACAGCCTTTGAAGCCGTTCTTTCGGGCATAGTCGCGCGCCATTCCGAGAAACCGTCCGAGATGGTCGAGTTCGCGCTTCATATCGGTGTTTAGCAGGCTCATGTATCCTTCGCGTCCGCCCCAGAATACGTAGCCTTCGCCGCCAAGAGCAATGGTAGCGTCTATGGCGTTCTTCACTTGTGCGCCCGCGTATGCAAGCGCCTGAAAATCGGGATTTGTAGCCGCCCCGTTCATGTAGCGCGGGTTGCTGAACACGTTCGCCGTTCCCCACAGCAGTTTAACGCCCGAAGCCGCCTGTTTTGCCTTTGCATAATCGACCATCGTTTGCAAACGTTTTTCGTACTCGGCTACAGACGCGCCTTCATCTATCAAATCAACATCGTGGAAACAATAATACGGCGCTCCCAACTTGCTGATAAACTCGAACGCAGCATCCATCTTGTCTTTGGCTGCTTTTTCGGCGTCGGCAGAGACATTCCATGGGAAGGTCTTTGTTCCCGGTCCGAACGGGTCGCCGCCCGTTCCACAAAAAGTGTGCCAGTAGCACACAGCGAAGCGCAGATGAGCCTTCATAGTCTTGCCCGCAACAACGCGATTCTCGTCATAGCATCTGAATGCCAACGGATTGTCAGATTCATGACCCTCAAATTTGATTTTTCCTATTCCCGGAAAAAACTCCTGATTACCTAATGTAACGTTCATAAAAATTCTGGTTTTAATGGTTTAATATATATTCAGTTATTCAGTTATTCAATTATTCAGTTATTCAGTAATTATTCAGTTATTCAATTATTCAATTATTCAGTTATTCAAAATTAACCTAAAAACATTGCCGCATTTACAGCGATTATTTTATCGTCGAAATATTTTGTTTCCTCGTCATTTGAAAGCACAAATGCTTTTTTGAGAGGTTTATCCAAAATATTTTCCAAGTCCCAAAGATTTTTGGCGTCTATTTTGTTTACTTTTTTAGCCATCTTTATTTCAAAAGCATAATAACCGTCGGCAAATTCCAACAACAAATCTACTTCTTTTCCGTCATGTGTGCGCAAGAACGAAAATTGAGCGAGCGACTGTCCATTTTTTGCCTGTTTATATATTTCGGCAATAATAGCGCTTTCGTATTCTTTTCCGGTCATTCCGCCCCGTTTATGCAAAACAGCCTGTACAATACCATGGTCCATATAATGCGATTTGGGAGATTTAACCAAACGCTTATTCTGATTTTTTGCCCAGGCAGGCAGTACAATTGCCTGATAACTAACTTCAAAATATTTGATGTAGCGCTGAACTGTTTTTACATCAATTCCCAACTGTTTGCTTATCGAAGAGGCATTGATTATTCCTCCCGTATTAAGCGCCAGATATTGCTGCAATTTTATGAAAGGCTCCAAATCGCGAAAAGAAGCCAAATCGCGAATATCTCTTTCCAAATAGCTGCGCACATAATTGTGAAGCCATTCGTATTTTTCGTTTTCATCAGAATCATTGCCGCTTATTGCGGGATAACCTCCGTACTTCAAATAATGAGAGTAGGCTTCTAATTTAGCGCCTCTGGAGCTATCCAACAAAAACGAGGGTAAATATTCATTTGCGCCGTTTGCTAAAAGTTTTTGAAACAGAGAATCAGAAATAGGCTCGTCCCAGCTTTTTGTCCGTATTTCCGGCAACGTGAGCGGATACATCTCAAGGATAGTGCATCTTCCGGCTAAACTTTCGCGAACTTTTTCCATCAATAACAACTGACTTGAGCCAAGCAACACGTAACGAGGCTCATCAAACTGGTCGTAGACGGCTTTTATACTTTCGATAATAACCGGCTCTTTTTGAACTTCATCCAACAATGCCTTTGGATATAACATAGCCCACTCTCCTGCCGTAAGGTCAAGATAGGTATTACGTGAAACAGGGTCTTCGATTGACACGTAAACATAGTCGGGAAAAGTCTTTTTTACCAAAGTTGTTTTCCCCGTTTGACGAGCGCCCGTAAGTACCAAAATTCTACCGAATTTCGACCGGTTTTTTTGCTGTATGAACGGCGCCATTTTTCTATTTTTCATCACCATATATTTTAATAAAAATCCGGCGCAAAAATAATAGATATTTTTATTAATTCCAAATATTACGCCAATATTTGGAATTGGATTCCAAATATTACGCCGAAATTTGGAATTGAATTCCAAATATTACGCCGAAATTTGGAATTGGGCATTTCATTTTTCTAACGCTTTTGCTAAAATACCTTTGCCTGTGATGGTTATCCAGCCAAACAGCAAGCCGATAAATCCGTAGATAAGTTCAACGCAGGCGGCTGTGGCAAAAGAAGCTTCCGGCACGTATGTCATTATCCCAAAGAAACATCCGGAAGCGACAAACATAGCAGGAATAAGGTCGAACCATGGTTTCGCTTTTTCGAGATACAGCACGAAAAAAACAACTGCGAATACTCCGAGCGGCACGGCAAAAAAAGCGCCGTTGGCAGCTCCGAAAACGCCGGCAAGCAGAATGATAACAATAGAGAACGAAATCCCAATCATATAACCAATCGCCGCTCTAATGCCGCCTTGAAGCGTGCATCCGGAAAAGAAATAAACTGCCCACGCAATAAACGCTATGTAGGTGAAACCTTTGTCAGCGCCAATAGGCATAAAACAGCGTATCGACTGGTCGATACACACGATAATGAACGCAAGTAGCGCCGTATAGGCTGAACCTACTGCAAAAGAAAGTTTGTTCATGGTATTAAAATTTTAAATTTATATTCCTTAAAAATTTGGGAAACCGTCCGGTACTTTCTGGGTCACTTTTCCGGTAGCCGCCCATTCTGTTCCGCGCAGAAAGGTGACTATGAAACTTTCACATTCTACGGCGGGATGCTCTGTTCCTCTGCCCACGTGTCCGAGTACGGTGTGAAATATGCGTCCTTTTCCCCATTCTATTGTCATCAGTACGGGTTCATCACGGTCGGTTCCACCGGTTTCAGCGGAGCAAAATGCCGAAGCCAATATGGTCATATTTTGGGCGGGTCCACGCAAACGGTCGTAGAGTTCGTCTCTGCCGTGTTGCCACGAAGCAGGCAACCCCTTGGTTATGGGATGCTCCCTGTTGCGAAGGTCAATAACAAATTCGTGCTGTCTGCCGTGACTGCCGCCACGTCCGGGCGAATGATCGCGCACTTTCTTATCGTTCACAAAGTACACGTATGGACCATCTTTTTCGTCCCTGTTTCCCCAGCCGCCTAATCCGATTATTTCGTTGTATTCTTTCCATTCGGGAAAAGAATTGTTGGCGGCATGATAGATAACCACCCCGCCGCCATCTCTGACGTAGTCAAGGAAAGCAGCATTAACAGCGTCAGACCACGAATCGCCGTCGTAGTCGATTACAATTACTTGATACGGCGAAAAATCAGGACGAAAACCCGACATATCTTCGTCTTTTGCCGGCGAAACGGCTATATCAGCCGTAAACATTCCGCTTACGTTAAGATATTCTTGCAAAATAACGCTGCTTGCCTGCCATTGATGAGCAGTGTTCTGACCGGTAACAATCAATACCTTAATAGGTTCCCGACTACTGCATCCCATAATGCTGAAAAAAAGAATAAATACAAATATGTTCTTCATCTTAATATAATGTATATTAAAAAAACTGAAAACTAACAAGTTACCAATTAGGTGCAGTTCCCGGTTTTGGAGGAACTAACTTGCTCATATCCACGTTGCCAAGGTGCAGTTCATCGGGCATCAGGCTCAGGTCTGAATTTATCATTTCGTCCCATGTAAATGCCTTTCCCGTGTATGCCGATTCACGCGCCATAATGCATGCCATCGATGAAATAGCGGTCGTTTCGGCATGATTAACTACTTTGCCGCTACGGATATGATTTACAAGGTCGATGTGTTCCAAAACATACGGGTCGTTTTGCGCGAATTCTTCGCGGGAGGCTTCTCTGTCGAACTTCCAAACAACATTTCCGTCAAGGTCAAGAATAGTGAACTCATTGTTCAGACTGTTCCACGAACCTTTTGTTCCCTGTATTATTTCAGCTACGCGCCCGTGACAATTGTCTATCTGTCTTGCCATAACGTGTAGGTGTACGCCGCCTTCGTGTTCTATATCTGCAGAAAAATTGTCGTAAATATCGCCGGTAATTCTGCGCAGTTGCGAGCCCATACCGATGACATGTACGGGTTTCAGATGCGAAAACCACGTAAAAACGTCTACATTATGTACGCCCTGGTCTATAATATGGTCGCCGCACAGCCAGTTCCAGCTAAAAAAGTCGCGAAGCATGTATTCCATATCCGTTTCTCCGGGAACGCGACGCCTGAAATTAAAATGCCCCTGATTCCAGTACACAACTCCCGAAGTGATGCGCCCGATGTAACCTTCCTGCACTTTTTTGTACGATTCAATATAACCGCGATGATGGTGGCGTTGCGTACCGGTAACAATGCACAAGCCGCTTGCCTGCGCCTGCCTTACTGCCGTCATAAATGTACGGTATCCGACGGGGTCGATACATGCCGGTTTTTCAACAAACACGTGTTTACCCCGTTCGATGGCGTATTTCACATGTTCCGGATGGAATATCGTCGGCGTAGCAATTAACGCTATGTCTACGTCAGGTAAATCAAGCGCTTTCTGATAGGCGTCGAATCCCAGAAAACATCCCTCGTCCGGTATTTCGATATTTATCCTGTCTTTTAATATCTGGCGACTTCTATCCATCCTGTCTTTGAAAACATCTGCGGCAGCCACTATTGACAAGCCGTCGCCTGCGGTTATGAAGTTTCTTCCCGCTCCGGTACCTCTATCGCCGCAACCGATAAGAGCCGCTTTAAGCGGTCTGCCGTCAATTGCTTTATCCCCAAGTTCAGGAATGTAATACTCGCCGGGAGAACGTAACGGCGTAAAACCATCTTTAGTTCCTCCGCCCGAACAAGCGGAAAGTAGCCCTCCGGCGCCCAATGCGGCGCCCGACGCTCCTGCTATGGCTGCGCTCGACAAGAACGTACGCCTGCTTACTGTTGTCTTTTTATTATCCATGTCTAATTAAATTTTTAAATTTTATATTATTAAATTAAAGTAAATTTTTTAACAGATTTTTCCATCTTTGGTACGCTTTTTGATACTCTTCTTTTATAGATGGATTTGGTTCGATTGTGGCGATACGCTTCAGCGATGAGAATGCTTCTTCGGGCGTTTTATAAATGCCTGCGCCTATGCCCGCGCCTTTGGCAGCGCCTACTGAACCATCGGTATCAAACAATTCGATAGCGGCGCCTGTAACCGTTGCCAACGATTCGCGGAACAGTGGGCTTAGGAACATATTGGCATTACCGGCGCGAATGGTTTTAGGGTTGATGCCGATACTTTGCATGATTTCTATGCCGTATTTGAAAGAGTACACTATCCCTTCCTGTACTGCCCGCAGTAGATGGCGTTCGTTGTGGATGTTGAAATTTATCCCGTTGAAAATGCACCCTAATTCCTTGTTTCCCAGCATCCGTTCGGCGCCGTTGCCAAACGGCAATATGCTTAATCCTTCGGCTCCAACGGGGGCTTGGGCTGCAAGCTCGTCCATCGCCTGATAGCTGATACCTTCGGGCGCTAAGTTCTTTTTTGTCCACGAGTTGAGAATACCTGTTCCGTTGATGCATAATAGCGCTCCCGTGCGTGGCAATTGCGGCGTGTAGTTCACGTGCGCAAAGGTGTTCACGCGCGATTCAGGGTCGTAGGCAATATGCTCGTTGACGCCGTAGACAACGCCCGAGGTGCCTGCCGTAGCCGCTATTTCTCCGGGTTGCAACACATTCAGCGAAAGCGCATTATTAGGCTGGTCGCCTGCGCGGTAGCAAACCGGAATACCCGCTGCAAGCCCCAATTCAGCAGCTACTGCTTCGGTTATGACGCCTTGAGGCGAAAAAGTCGGTACAATGTCGGGGATGATGCTCTTGTCAAAACCAAAGTAATCGAGTACCTTGTCCGACAATTTACCTTGTTCAAAATCCCAAAAAATACCTTCGGATAGTCCTGATGCCGTAGTGCAAACGTTTGCAGTGAGGCGGGCGGCTATGTAATCTCCTGGTAGCATGATTTTGAAAATCCGCGCAAAGATGTCCGGCTCGTTTTCCTTCACCCAGGCTAATTTTGCCGCCGTAAAATTGCCCGGAGAGTTCAAAAGGCTTTTTAAACATTCTTGCTCGCCAATTGTTTTAAAAGCCTTTTCTCCATAAGGCACGGCGCGACTGTCGCACCAAATAATCGACGGACGCAAGACCTTCATATCCCTGTCTACGCACACTAATCCGTGCATCTGGTAAGAGACGCCTATTGCGCATATATCTTTTTTCGATATGTTAGGAGCTTTTATAACTTCGGCAGTAGCCGCCTTCAAATTTTCCCACCAGTCGGCAGGCTCTTGCTCCGCCCATCCCGAATGAACAGCCTTAATGTACATTTCTTGCTTCGGAAAAAACGCCGACGCACAAGCCTGCCCCGTTGATACATCAACCAAACTCGCTTTGACAGAAGAACTTCCAATATCGTAACCAAGCAATAACATGATTGAAAGTTTTATTTATCAAGTAATTCAAGCGCTTTGTTGAAAACATTTTCACCCGTGTACCCTAATTTTTCATCGAGTACCTTAAATGGCGCCGAATATCCGAAGCTTTCCATTCCTATTACTTTTCCTAATGGACCTACTAATCCCTGCAATGTTACCGGTAGTCCCGCAGTCAGCCCAAGTACGGGTATTCCGCTTGGGATAACGCTTTGCTGGTATTCTGCTGACTGTTGTCGGAAGCGTCCTTCGGAAGGCGCCGCTACTACCCAAATTTTGAGGTTCTTTTCGGCGCATAATTTTTCTGCTCCTTCAATACATGTTGAAACTTCCGAGCCGTTTGCCACTAATAGCAAGTCGGGTTTTTCGTCGGTGTTCTTCCATGCAACGTAGGCTCCTTTTTCAGCTTGAAGCGCATCCGCATAACGTGTGGAGTTGGGTTGCGTCGCAATATCCTTAATATTTTGGCGCGATAGAATCAACGCTGTTGGCGTCTGTGTGTTTTCCATCGCCATCTTCCATGCAACATTGGTTTCTATTGCATCGCATGGACGTAGCGCCAATGCCGATGGTTGCCCTGAATGATTTTTGAGTTGCTCCATCAGTCGTATTTGCGCTTCCTGTTCTACTGGCTGGTGCGTTGGTCCATCTTCTCCAACGCGGAATGCGTCGTGCGTCCAGACGTATTTCACGGGCAGTTCCATAAGCGCTGATAGGCGAAAGGCAGGTTTCATATAGTCAGAGAACACAAAGAATGTGCCGCAGGCAACGAAAATGCCTCCATGCAGCGCAATACCATTTGCAATGGCTGCCATAGTGAGTTCGCAAACGCCGGCTTGAAAGAACGCGCCCGAAAAATCGCCGGGCTTAAACGCTTTGCTATTGTTCAGGAATCCGTCGGTTTTGTCGCTGTTCGACAGGTCGGCAGATGAGACAATCATGTTTTCGATGTTTTTTGCGAAATGCGCCAGCACGGTTGATGATGCCGCGCGCGTAGCAGCGCCGCTCTTTTGTGCAATAGCCGAATAATCGATTGCCGGAGGCTCGCCCGAAAAGAACGATTTGAACTTTGCCGCCAACGCGGGATTGGCTGCTTCCCATTCAGCCTGCAATTTCTTTTTCGCCGCCGCTGCCTGTATCTTTTGTTCACGCACTTGCGCATAGTATTCTTTCACGTCGTCGAAAATTGCGAATGGATTTTCGGGGTCGCCGCCCAGATTAGCTACCGTTTTTTTGAACGATGCGCCACATTCGCCTAAGGGCATGCCGTGTGTTGCGCATTTTCGCTCGAAGCTTTCGCCCGATTCGGTTACTGCGCCCTTGCCCATGATGGTTTTGCCGATAATCAGCACCGGCTTTCCCTTAACGTCTTGCGCCATTTTTAGAGCTTCGCGTATATCGTCGGGGTCGTTGCCGTCCATAACCATAACGTGCCAGCCCCATGAAAGGTATTTGTAGCCGGTGTCTTCGTTGGTCACTTCGTTGGTTTCGGTAGACAGTTGAATGTCGTTGGAATCGTAGAACATAATCAGATTGTCTAAACCGAGATAACCTGCTATACGTCCGGCTCCCTGCGATATTTCTTCCTGAATGCCGCCGTCTGATATGAACGTATATATCTTGTGCGACATCCAGTCGCCAAAACGGGCTACTAAGAATTTTTCGGCAATAGCCGCTCCAACAGCCATCGCGTGCCCTTGTCCGAGTGGACCGGATGTGTTTTCTACTCCGCGTTTTACGTCCAATTCGGGATGTCCGGGCGTCGGGCTTCCCCACTGGCGGAAGTTCATTATTTCGTCCATCGTATAATTTCCCGTAAGGGTTAGAATCGCGTACAGCATGGGCGACATGTGTCCGGGGTCTAAAAAGAACCTGTCTCTATTGACCCATGTCATGTCTGATGGGTCATAGTTCAAATATTCGGAATACAGAATGTTTACAAAATCAGCTCCTCCCATTGCTCCGCCCGGATGCCCCGATTTTGCCTTTTCTACCATAGCAGCCGAAAGAATACGAATATTATCCGCTGCCCTGTTCACTATTTTATTATCCATTTTTATATTATTTTTTCGCTACTTCCAACGCTTTTGTGGTTGTATAGTATTTTGTTATCATATTTGGTATTTCCCATTCGGGCAATTTACCGTCTACTAAATATTTCAAGTAATTTTCGGTCACTTTTCCAAAATGTGCTTCGTGTCCGGTGAAGTACCTTTGCGGGACGGTTATTTTCCATTCGTTTTCTAATTTTTCTAAACCTATTCCCGGGAATTTAGCCTGTACTTTTGTTATGCTGCTGTTTAGCGCATTTTCAAATTCAGCAATGTTTGCACCTGCAACCGGCTCAATGAACAAAATTGGCAGTGTTCCATATTCGCCACCCTGACGTATAATCAGGTTTGCTTTGCTGCCGCGCTTTAGCGAATAATGTGTATCGCCGCCTGAAGGCGCATCGGGTCCTGCCGGCGACACGTAGTCCCATATGACTATTATTCGGGCGTGAACGCCTTTGAGAGCGTAGTTTATTTCGCCGTTGGAAAAGACGCGGAGAATACCATCGCTAACGTCGTTCATCAAATATTGGGGAAACTCGGATATACCTGTTGTTACGGCAAATTCTTCTTTGCTCATATCGGTAGACCAACGTCTTGCCGACGTAATATTCACGTCTTTTGTATAATCCAAAATCTGTTCAGGGAAACATCCCCATTGCATTAGGTCTACCAGATGCGTTGTAACGTCTACTATTCCTTCTCCTTGCTGTTCTACGTCGTAGAACCATGGCGGACGAATCAAAGGCGCTCCCGACACGTATTTAAAGAAGTGGTGAACGCTTTCTTTAATAACTGCGGGATTTTCGGGCGTTCCTTTTTCGAGTTCACCGAACAGTTCGGGCAACAAAGAGAACTCGCGCTGCAACATTGTTGTAATCTCAAACCGCTCTGTCATAATGTCATATAGCAACAAACCTTTTTGCTCGGCTATTTCGAACGCCTGCTTGAGAATTTCGAAATTTTGCGTATTAATAGCCATCGGCTTGTCTGCAAATACGTTAAAACCGGCTTCGAGCGCTCGCTTGATATACTCGGTCTTTTTGCGGTTGTTGCCTGCTGTCATCATCATGTTGCCTTTATTTTCGGCAATCATTTTTTCAAAAAAATCATCGCCGCGATAAATCAGCGTGTTCCAACTTGTCGGGTCGTCAGTCCGCGTATTGAACGCTTCAATTCTGCTGAGATGCAGATCAAGGTCATTGCCCTCAGGCGCATATATGAACACGTCGGGATGAACTTGCGGATACATGATTTTTTGAATCAACGCTGCATGGAAATGTCCCGGGTCGAGCGTCATAAGCCTTACTTCGCCGTCGGCGCCGGTGAAGTTCGCTTTCTTTTCCGTTTTACACGAAATTACTGTCATAATCAATATTGCTAATACAATTAAAGAAAATTTATTATTTAACATGGTTCAATTATTTTTAAAAAATTTGTTGCAAAAATACAAAAAAAATTATATGCAACAAATTTTTTTCGTTTGTTTGGAAAAAAAATGTAATTTTGCCAAAAATTTTATCAATAATTTTACAAATAGTATACATTAATATATATGGATATTTTAATTAAGACGTCACAATTTTTTCTAAGTCTTTCGATATTGATTATTGCCCACGAGTTGGGGCATTTCTTGTTTGCCAAATTATTCAATACCCGTGTTGAAAAATTTTATCTATTTTTCAATCCCTGGTTTTCGCTGTTCAAAATCAAGAAAGGCGAAACCGAGTACGGTATAGGCTGGCTTCCTCTTGGCGGTTATGTTAAGATTTCGGGCATGATTGACGAATCTATGGACAAGGAACAGATGAAGCAACCGCCTCAGCCGTGGGAGTTTCGCTCAAAAAATGTTTGGCAGCGACTGTTGATAATGGTAGGCGGCGTTCTGGTGAACTTTATTTTGGCATTTTTCATCTATTCGATGATTCTTTTTGCCTGGGGGATGGAATATGTTCCCGTAAAGAACGCTATCTACGGTTTTGAGTTCAGCGAAACAGCTCAGAAGAACGGATTCCGGAACGGCGACCGTATTATCGCCGTTGACGGCATAGAACATGAAACGATAGTAGATGTCCAAAACCATGTCTTATTCAATAATGCAAGAAGCGTATCTATTGAGCGCGACGGGCAGCGAATAGATTTGAGCATACCTGCCGATTTTACGACTCAATTTCTTGCGGCAAACGAAAGTTTTTTTGCAGAGATGCGTTATCCTTGGGTGATTGACCGTGCAGTAGCGGGCGAACCTGCCGAGAAAGCCGGATTGACGAGCGGCGATATAATTGTAGCAGTGAACGATATACCAACGCCAATGGCTACAATATTTGTCAAAGAAATACAAAACAACGCCGGAAAAGAAATTAGTTTGACAGTGAACAGAAACGGAGTGGAGCGTATTTTCAACATGCGGGTAACCAATGAGGGAAAAATAGGCGTTTATGCGTTACATCCCGAAAAGATTTTTAACTCCGAACGCCATGAATATAGTTTTTTTGCTTCGTTTCCGGCAGGCACGAAGTTTGGCTTCAATATACTGGCAAATTACGTCAGAAGTTTGAAGTTGATTTTCAACAGGGAAGGGGTTAAACATCTTGGCGGATTTATTGCCATTGGCAGTATTTTTGAGCCGCAATGGAATTGGTTAGCGTTCTGGACAATGACTGCTATGCTTTCACTTATGCTTGCATTTATAAATATTCTTCCTATTCCTGCGTTAGACGGCGGACACGTACTGTTTGTACTCTACGAAATAGTTACTGGACGTAAACCAAGCGACAAATTCCTCGAAAACGCACAAGTAATAGGGATGATACTATTGCTTGGATTATTGATAATTGCTAATGGTAATGATATAATAAGGTTGTTTTCGAAATAAAAAGTAGTAATTTAGGATAGTATACATTAATATTGATGGACAATATATATTTATTTATAGTAATAGTGTTGGTTGCGCTTGCTGTTGTAGACCTTTTGGTAGGCGTTTCCAACGATGCGGTTAACTTTTTAAATTCGGCTGTCGGTTCCAAGGCGGCATCGCGGCGTATGATTCTTATCGTTGCTTCGGCAGGAATACTGATAGGTACGCTTACTTCCAACGGAATGATGGAAGTAGCCCGACAGGGAATCTTTAATCCGGGAATGTTTACTTTCCACGACGTTATGATGATTTTTCTTGCTGTGATGATTTGCGATGTGGTGCTTTTAGACATGTTCAATACCTTCGGTTTGCCGACGTCTACTACCGTTTCATTGATTTTCGAATTGCTTGGAGCGGCGGTGTTCGTGGCATTGTTCAAAATATGGAACGAAACGGGCGCATCAGGCGATTTGAGCGAATACATCAACTCGGCGAGGGCGCTGACGATGATTGCCGCAATACTCGCTTCTATAATAGTAGCGTTCGTTTTCGGAACAATAGTCATGTTTATTTCGAGGCTGCTGTTCTCGTTTCGCTACAAGCGCGCATACAGAAGATTTGGCGCTATGTGGTGCGGACTTTCATTGACGGCGATAGCATATTTCGCACTTTTTAAAGGAATGAAAGACAGCACGGTAGTGTCAAAAGAAACAATGTTCTGGCTTTCAGAGCGCATAGGCTTCCTGCTGGTAGTCTTTTTTGCAGGTTCGTCAATCATCATGGGCGCTCTACAATTTGTTTTCAAAATCAACATCCTGAAAATAATAGTGCTTGCAGGCACGGGCGCATTGGCTTTAGCATTTGCCGGCAACGATTTGGTAAATTTCATAGGCGTTACGATGGCGGGAATTGATTCGTTCGGTATCGCATCCGCATCGGGCAACGTCGATATGACTATGGAAATTCTCAAAGAGCCTGTCAGAGCGCATCCGGCGTTCATGTTAATAGCAGGCTCGCTGATGGTGCTTGCTCTTTGGACGTCGAAAAAGGCGCGTACGGTAGTTGACACGGGCGTAAATCTTGCGCGTCAGGGCGACGGCGACGAGCGTTTTGGTTCAACGCAGGCGTCGCGGGCGTTAGTGCGCAGCGCAATGTCGCTCAATAAGCAGTTTTCGGCGCTGTTGCCCGCCAAAGTAAACAATTTTATCGACAGCCGCTTCAAGCCCTGGCACTACGAACGCAAACACAAGGCTGCTTTCGACCTGATACGCGCTTCGGTGAACCTCACCGTTGCCGCCTTGCTTATTGCTTCAGCCACATCGCTGAAATTGCCGCTATCAACAACATACGTCACGTTCATGGTAGCGATGGCTACATCGTTGAGCGATAGAGCCTGGGGGCGCGAAAGCGCCGTATACCGCATAACAGGAGTATTGACAGTAGTTTCAGGATGGTTCGTGACAGCGATAATAGCCTTCTCTACCGGAGCAATAGTGGCGCTGCTGTTGATGTGGGGGTTCAAATATGCTATATTTGCACTACTGGCGCTATGTGCGTTCTCGCTTATTCAAACAACAAAATTGCACAAAAGGATAATAAAAAAACCGGTAGAAAAAGAAGAGATTGCCTTCCAAAAAAGTTCTATAATCCTTCAATGTAATGAAGATATTTACAGCGTGTTCGAACAAATTAGCCGTATTTATTCCCAAACACTGAAAGGACTTGCGATGGAAGACCGCAAAAAGTTGAAAAAACTTTGCAAGGAAGCAAAAGACCTGTATCAGAAAGAAAAAGAACGTAGAGTTTTTGAAATGTTGCCCACGCTCAACAAGTTGCACGAAGATGCCGTTGATACGGGGCATTACTATGTGCAGGTGAATGATTATCTGTATGAAGTTTCGAAATCACTGATGGCTATAACAAAAGAAAGTTTCGACTACATCGACAACAATCACGAAGGCTTAAGCCCGAAACAAATGGAAGGCTTGGAAACTATAGACCGCGCTGTGTCAGAAGTTTATGCAAACATTGTGGATATGTTGCGCACGTCTGATTTCACTAATTTCGACGAAACATTAGCAAAACGCGACAATATTTTCGACCTTTTCGTTGAAAATATCAAATCGCAAATAAAGCGCGTTAAAAGCAAGGAAAGCACCACGCGCAACAGTATGCTCTTCCTTGATATTGTTAGCGAAACCAAAACGATGATGCTGCAAGCAAGGAATATGATGAGGGCGCAGAGATTGTTTTTGGGTTTCGAAGAGGAAAAGAAAAGAAATGGAGGATAAAATTTTATATTACGCAAAAATGCGTAACGCAAAAATGCGTAACGCATTTTTGCATAATATAAAAAAATGATTATTTTTGCCGGCAAATTTTAATAATTATTTTTATGAAACCTTTTTTATACGGAACAATAGTAGATGCGGACAATTTCTATGACCGAAAAAACGAATGTGCCCGCATTGCTGCCACGCTTACCGGCGGTAATAATATAGTGCTTTATGCGCCCCGACGTTTTGGCAAGACGTCAATGGTTTTCAAGATTATAGAGCAGATGGAAGAGGCGGGCTTTATCTGTATATACTTTGATATGATGCCTGTTTTTTCGCCTGAATCGTTTTTCAGGCTTTATACAAAGGCGCTATCAACAAAGCAGTCGAGTTTGGACAAATTTGCCCAGACATTTACTTCAATCATCAAAAGCATCCGTCCGGTTATAAGTTTCGGACAAGACGGGAAGCCTGAATTTTCAGTTGATTTAGCAAATACCGCAGTAGATGAAACCGTGATTTCGCAACTCTTAGATATGCCCGAACTGATAGCGGGAAAAGGCAAGAGAGTAATAGTATTTTTCGATGAATTTCAAGAAGTAAAAAAAATGGAAAACATCAAATTCGAGGCATTGTTGAGAAGCAAGGTGCAGCAACAGAAAAAAACAAATTATATGTTTTTTGGCAGCAAAACGCATCTGCTCAAAGAAATGTTTAACAACAAGAAAAGAGCATTCTACAATTCGGCGTCGCAAATGACTATCGGGCATCTGCCCGAACGGGAAACAATAGAATTTTTGCAAAAAAAATTTTCCTTGTCAAATATTAGCATTGACAAAGAAACTGCGAAATATCTTATAGCAGTTGCCGCCGATATCCCGCATTATATTCAATTTTTGGCGTCGGAGGTATGGCAAAACACGGTTAATAGCAAGCCCGTTGTTACAAGAAGCATTATTGACGACAGCGTTCATAACGTGCTTGCACACAACAACGATTATTACATGGAAATTTTCGAAAATCGCTCGCAAAGCCAAAAACAACTGCTTAAAGCGCTGGCGTATGAAGGAAAAAATATCTATTCGGCTGATTACATCAAAAAGTACCGATTGCCGGCAGTCAGCACATTGCAGCGCTCCGCTAAAAACCTGATTTCAAAAGGAATAATAGAAAAAAAAGGAGTCGAATATTTTATAGCCGACCCCTTTTTCAAAATGTTTATGATGCAAAATTAATACCACTTGATAATGAATATTATAACAAAAATTATTTTTGGGGCAGTCATACTTTTTATGACGGCGCCGGTTTTTTCGCAAACAACAGATAGCGATGTTCCAACTTTACCTGAAATACTGAAATCGTCAAGATTTGACGGGGTCATCAAGACAAAGCTCGAAACAAGCGCCGAAACCGGCATGATGCGCTTCAACGTGCGCAATTCGCGGGTTGGGGTTCGCGGCGATATTGGCGAATACCTCAGCTACCGTATGCAGATGGAGCTTAGCAACGAAGGGCGTTTTGAACCTTTAGACCTGTTTGGCACGATGAAACCAACTAAAAATCTTTCTTTTTCGTTCGGGCAACAGAATATCCCTTTCGACAACAATTACATCATTGCTCCCGGCGAGATGATGTTTGCCAATCGCACCTTTTTAGGGAAATATTTCAGTTCGGGAACGCGCGATATCGGCGCCGTAGCGCAATACAGATTAAATATTGACGGCTTCCCAATTGAAGGACAGATGGGAATGTTCAACGGCGGCAGTATTAACACCCCGCGATGGACAGACAGACCATCGTTAGCTTTCCGTATGATTGTCGGGAGCATGAGCGGATTTCGCTCATCAGCAAAGATTTACAGATACAGCAACGAATACTCAAATCGCGATATGCTGCTATGGGGAGCCGACGTCAGGTATTCCAACAGCCGCCTGCGCATAGAGACCGAAATGATGAAACGCAATTCGAAGAACACGGAAATCGTTTCGGATTTGTTCGGCGCATACATTCAAGGAACCTACCAGTTCGACTTGCCCAACCCTCACGGGATGTTCCGCTATTTGACGCCTGCCGCGCGATTAGATGCTATGGGATACGATGTGCGGAAAAGCGGATTCGATGTAACAAGATTTACATGCGGCTTACAGTTCGGACTTACTTTCATGCCGTTCGATTCGCTGTTGCGCATTGATTACGAGCAGTATTTTTTGCGAAAAAACATCAATTTTCCCACTCTTGTTAAACCCAATTTTGACTCCCCACGCGACGACTATGCGACAGATAATAAGGTGACGGTAGAATTGATTGTGAGATTTTAAACAATAAAATAACACGCTGACAATCAGAACATTATGTGGCTTTAACATTATTTAACAAAAAAAAATAAAAAAATAGAACCATTGTATTTAAAAAGTTCTTTACTTTGTAAAATATTTTTAATGTATGTCGAGCGTAAGAAAAACTTCAAAAAAACGACTTTGGTTGATATTTTTTGTTGGCGTAGTTTTGGGAGTAGTTGTTGTGTTGTTTGGAAACCAAACGATGCATCGCACCGGAACGGATGAATATTGTGCAAGTTGTCACATTCATCCGCATGCTACTGATAGTTGGCGTCGTTCATCGCACGTCAACAACAGTTCGGGTGTCAGGGTTCATTGTATTGATTGCCATTTGCCGCCCAAGGGCAGTATTTATCATTTTAGAGAAAAAGCGCGTACCGGACTTAGTCATTTGTGGGCATTTTGGACAAAAGACAGCGCTTCGTTCAACTGGGAAAGGAAAAAACAGTTGGAACACGCTGTAAAGTTCGTTTACAACGAATCGTGTAAAAATTGTCATATCAACTTGTTCCCCATAGGCTTGTCAAACGATGGCGGCACGGCGCACCTGTATTACGAGGCTAACGAAAAAAAACTTAACCTGCACTGTATCAACTGCCACCTTGACGCGGGTCATTTCAATCCTAACTATAGCCATTCGAGGATGACCGGTATTCCGACAATCTCGTCGGCAAATGTCGAAATTTTCACCGAATCTACAACATTAACACGCTTTGAGAGCTTTACCGAGTATGTTCCGGGCACTCCCGTTTCATTTGAAATGGTAGCCATTCCCGGCGGCTCTTTCAAGATGGGCAGCCCGCCAAATGAAAGATTCCGCAGAGACGACGAAGGTCCCGTTCGCGATGTTAGCGTTACACGTTTCTTTATGGGCAAACTTCAGGTCAGTTGGGACGAGTACTGGTCGTTTTTTATTGAAACTTCATCCGAAGGACGCATCCCGCCAGAAATAATGATGGAGCGCAATATTGACGCCTTCACAGTGGACGCCATCAGTGGTCCAACTCCGCCCTTTGGCGTACCAAGTCAAGGATGGGGCGAAGGAGCGCGTCCGGCAATTACTATGACGCATTATTCAGCAGAAATTTATTGCAAATGGCTGTCGATGAAAACCGGCAAAAAATATCGCCTGCCCACTGAAGCCGAATGGGAATACGCTGCGCGCGGAGGCACCGAAACGCCATATTTCTTCCCGGGTAATCCCGGAAGGTTCTCTTCGCAAGGATGGCGCAACAGAGTATTTGGTCCCGATACGGCTGTTATCAACAGTTTTGCTATCTACGACCTCAACAGCGACGGAAAAACACAAGAACCGTTGCGCGTACAGGAAAATCCCTTCGGATTGAAGAACATGCTGGGCAATGTGCTTGAATATTGCTCTGACTGGTATTCGCCAAGAGCCTACTCTATGACGGGCTTATCGGTAAGTAATCCAACGGGTCCCGAAGAGGGAACCGAGCGCGTCGTGCGCGGAGGGAGTTATTCAAGCGATGCAGCAGATATACGCTCGGCGGCGCGCTTTGCAACAAAAACAGAAGAATGGTTGAGAACAGACCCGCAAATGCCCAAAAGTATATGGTGGTTTACAGATATCACAGGCATAGGATTCAGGGTAGTGTGCGAGGTTGATGATTTAATAAATTAGGAATTAGGAATTTAATTTTAAATACATTAATATAATCATGAGTAAAAATTCAATAAATAGAAGAGATTTTTTATCGAGCGCCGCAGTTATGGGAGCCGCGGGAACGTTAGGCGGCGGCGCGTTACTTTCGTCATGTGGCGGCGGCGCTAAAGAACCGGAAATGGTTCCTTTGAGACCTGTTTCAGAGTGGAACATTGCAGCAGATTCATTTCCCGACAAAGCAAATGACGGAAGAGAGTTGAAAGTAGGTTTAGTTGGCTGTGGAGGTCAGGGTACCGGCGACCTTGTTAATCTGCTCCGCGTAGCAGACGGTATTAAGGTAGTGGCATTGGGCGATATGTTCATGGACCGGATTGATGACTGCCGTACGAGGCTGAAAGAGAGAGCAAATGTGGAAGTACCTGATGAAGCGTGTTTTACAGGATTCGACAATTACAAAAAGGTGATTGAATCGGATGCCGATATGATTCTGCTTGTAACAGCGCCCGCTTTCCGTCCGCTTCATTTCAGAGCTGCCGTTGAAGCAGGCAAGCACGTGTTCATGGAAAAACCGCTTGCGGTCGACCCCGTTGGCGTGCGTTCTATTATGGCTTCCGCAAGACAAGCCGATACGCAAGGACTATGCGTGATTAACGGAGTGCAACGTCATCACCAAAGGAGCTACAACGAGGCATACAAACTCGTACAAGCAGGTATGATTGGCGAAATAGTGTCGGGCAATGTATACTGGAATCAGAGCTATTTGTGGCATCGCGATAAAGACCCGAGATGGACAAATATGGAATGGATGATTCGCGACTGGGTGAACTGGAACTGGCTTTCAGGCGACCATATTGTAGAACAACACATTCACAATATAGACGTGTTCAACTGGTTCAGCCATCTGAAAGTGGAAAGCGCAGTTGGATTTGGTTCGCGCCAGCGTCGTATCACCGGCGACCAGTTCGACAACTTCAGCATAGATTACGTTTATGAAGGTGGAGTTCACGTACATAGCATGTGTCGTCAAATTGACGGTTGCGCCAACCAAAACGGCGAACGTGTTCTGGGTACAAAAGGTTCAGTGTGGACAAACCAGAGAGGCGACGCTATAATCACCGACCTGAAAGGAAACGAGTTGTGGAAATATGACATCGAAAAGGAAAGAGAAGAATATGAACGCGTTGACCCGTTCGCATTGCAATTTGTTAACTGGGTAAACAGAATTCGCAGCAACAATCCTATCAATATGGCAGAAGAAACAGCCGTTTCAACAATGACCGCTATAATGGGACGTATTTCGGCATACACCGGAGCCAGAGTGACATGGGAAGATGTAATGGCTATGGATATGGACCTGTTCCCGAAAGATTTGGAACTCTCGAATGTAGACCTGAGAGATTTCCCCGTTCCTGTGCCGGGTAGAACAAGAGGAGAAAGGAGAAGCTAATTTTGTCTGTCGTTTGCAAAAATGTCGGCAATTAGCATAGTTACGCAGTGACGGCGCTTTATATACATGCGAAAAGTGTCATCACTGCGTGATTTTGTTTTGTCCTGACTTCGTCAATGCGTCACCCAAAACGACTTTATCTACAGAGCAAGCATCGAAAACAAAAATACAAACGACATTTTATTATCGTTTGTATTGTCTCGTGTACAAATCGGTGCACGAATTTTGTATTCCACTGATTATCAGCGTTAATTGCGGTGAGGGAGGGATTCGAACCCTCGGTACAGTTTCCCGTACGGCAGTTTAGCAAACTGCTGGTTTCAGCCGCTCACCCACCTCACCGATTTTGATGCCGCAAAGGTATATAAGTTTTTCGTTAAAACAAATTTTTTTTGAAAAAAAAATAAAAAAGATTATATTTGTCGTTCTGAAAATACTGTATAATGAAACATATAATTCAAAATATCAATGAATTGCGTTCAGTTATTCCAGCAAGCGTAAAAATTATAGCGATAAGCAAAACAAGGACTATTTCGGAAATACGTGCGGCAATGGAGGCTGGACAAACTATTTTTGGCGAAAGCAAGGTGCAGGAATTGACTGCAAAACATGAACAAGCGCCTGATATTCAATGGCATTTTATTGGACATTTACAGACCAACAAGGTCAAATTTCTTGTCCCCTTTGTGCGTATGATACAGTCGGTAGATTCTTTGCGCGTTCTCGAAGAAATAGAGCGACAAGCCCGTAAACATAACCGTATTATTGATTGTTTGTTGCAGATTCACATTGCCCGCGAGGAGACAAAGTTTGGTTTTAGCGAACAGGAAACAATTGATTTGTTGGAAGATGGCACAATTCAGGCATTGCAACATATCCGCGTTTGCGGTTTGATGGGTATGGCTAGCTTAACTGACGATATGGAAGCCGTTCGCAAGGAATTTCGTGCTTTATCCGATTTTTTCAAACGTATTCGCCATGATTTTTTTCCGGCAGAGGCTTCTTTTTGCGAAATTTCGATGGGAATGTCCAACGATTACCTGATTGCTATCGAAGAAGGCGCCACGATGGTGAGAATTGGTTCATCAATTTTTGAAAAAAGAGAATACCAATTCATACAATAAAAAAAAAAAAATACCGTTTTGTTAAAAAAGTGTATTTTTGCACAAAAAGTGTTACATTATATTATATAAATGATTATGTACAAAACAAGCATTATTGCTTTATTTTTTTCTTTTTGGGTTTTGTCGGCGTTTGCACAGAATCCCAGCAGTACAAGGGATATCAACAGTGTTTATACTGCTGTTCCGTTTCTTACTATTGCGCCCGATTCTCGTTCGGCGGCAATGGGCGATGTAGGTGTTGCAACCTCGCCTGATGTCAATTCGCTTCACTGGAATCCTGCCAAATACGCATTTGCCCGTACTGATGAGAGCATTTCGTTGTCATATTCGCCATGGTTGCAAAATTTGGTGAAGGATATGAACCTCTTGTATTTAGCCTGGTACAAACGTCTTGACGATATTCAGGTAATTGCTGCTTCGCTTCGTTATTTCAATATGGGCAGCATAAATTTCACAAATGACCACGGGGAATCGCTTGACGTTAGAAGACCTCATGAATTTGCTATTGACGCAGCCTATTCGCGGATGTTTTCCGACAACCTTAGCGCTGCCTTAGCTTTTCGTTTTATTTATTCGGATATATCAGCGGGTATGTCAAACACGACTTTGAAATCAAAGCCGGGAATCTCGTATGCTGCGGATATTGCGATGTATTATAAAAACGAATTTGAACTTATTGACAGAAGCGGCGATTGGGCGTTGGGCATAAACATCTCGAATATAGGCACTAAAGTGTCGTATTCGAACGCGCAACACGAGATGTTCATCCCCATAAATATGCGTTTGGGCGGCTCAATAGGGATTAATTTGGATAGTTACAACAAGATGACTTTTGCGGTTGACCTTAACAAATTGCTTGTTCCAACTCCGCCTTTGTTCGACGAAAATGGAGTTATTGTAGACGGAAAATCGCGTGATGTGCCTGTTGTTCAGGGAATTTTTCAATCGTTCTCAGACGCGCCGGGCGGAATGGAGGAAGAATTAAACGAAATAGCCTACGGATTCGGAGTGGAGTATCTGTACCGGGAAAGATTTGCAATACGCGCCGGTTATTTCCACGAAAACAAATATAAGGGAAACCGACGCTATTATACAATGGGCGTTGGATTGAACATGAACATGATAGACATCGATTTTTCGTACCTTATTTCTGCATACGGACAAACCAACCCGTTGAACAACACCTTGCGATTCACGATTATATACCACTTCGGAAAAAGGATAATCATGACAAGCTAACCATCGAATCTATGAAAATCGGTTTCGGTTTTGATGCACATCAATTAGTTGAAGGAATACCTTTTACGCTTGGCGGAATAGTTATACCACATCATAAGGGAGCGCTCGGACACTCTGATGCCGACGTGCTGATTCACGCTATTTGCGATGCATTGCTGGGGGCTGTCAACATGGGCGATATCGGTTCGCTTTTTCCTGATTCATCTCCCGCTTATAAGGGCATAGACAGTAAAATATTACTGCAAAAAGTGATACGGTTGATTACGCAAAAAGGCTACGGCATAGCAAATATCGATACCACCGTTTGCCTGCAACAGCCCAAGATACGCCCCTACATACCTCAAATGCAGGCAGCATTAGCAAACGCGGCGTCAATTCCCCCTGAAAACATATCTATCAAGGCAACTACAACCGAAAAATTAGGATTTACCGGACGCGAAGAAGGCGTGTCTGCTTATGCAGTGGCATTACTGGTGAAGGAATAATATGCGAAAAAAGAAAATATTTTGAAAAAAAACAAAAAAAAATTTTTTTAATCCATTTTTTTTTCCGACCTTTGCAGCCCGAAAAAAATTGAAAATAATTATATAGTAATGTCAAAAATTTGTCAAATTACAGGAAAGAGTGTTATGACGGGTTGTAACGTATCGCACTCAAACAGACGGACAAAACGAAAGTTTTATCCTAACTTGTTTGTCAAGAAGTTCTATGTTCCCGAAGAGGATGGTTGGGTCACCTTGAAGGTGTCGGCTGCAGGCTTGCGGAATATCAACAAGAATGGTATAACGGCTTCGTTGAACGAGGCTATTGATAAGGGATTCATTAAATAAATCAGGAAAAGATGGCAAAAAAAGGAAAAGGTAAAGATGTCCGCATACAGGTTATAATGGAGTGTACAGAGCATAAAGATAGCGGTCTTCCGGGAACATCCCGTTATGTCACTACCAAGAACAAGAAGAACACAACAGACAGGTTGGAACGTCGCAAGTACAACCCTGTTCTGAAGAAAGTAACAGTTCATAAAGAAATTAAATAACAGGAGGATAGGTCATGGCAAAGAAAGCGGTTGCTACAATGAGGCAAAAAGGAGTCGGCAAAGGGATGGCTAAAGTTATCAAGATGGTTAAGTCGGATAAAACAGGAGCCTACACCTTCGTTGAAGATGTTATTGCTGTTGAGCAAGTAAACGATTTTTTTAAAGAATAGAGAAAGCCCCCTTAATAGAGTAAGAGGTATGTTATTCATCGTACAGTAGATACTGCTGGCGTTGGCTTTTGAATTTTTCTACATCGTCTTTCCACATTAGTTTGATTTCAGCGGCTGATTTTCCTTCAATTATCATTCGGCGCACGTAATCAACGCCAACTAAGTTTTCGAAAAACGATGTAAAAAATCTTGCGCCGATGTTCATATTGTTGTATGCCTCAATGATATAAGACAAGTCGAAGCCGTTTTTCCAAATATCCTCGTCGGGAATGTTTCTCAGGTCTACTCCGTAGCATAATCTATTGAGCAATGGCGGATTTCTTGCGCCGGGTACGCTGCGTGGGGTGAAGCTGAACGTTTTGCCTCTAATATCGGGATGTCCGTATACTTGGAAAGGGAAGTCAGTTCCGCGCCCCAGACTCATAACAGTGCCTTCGAAAAGGCATATTGACGGATAGAGGTATACCGATTTCATGTTGGGCAGATTAGGCGATGGGGCAATGGGCAGTTGATACATCGTTTGGCGCGTGTAGTTTAGGCATTTGACTACTGATAGGTTGCACACTCGCTCTTGCGGGAGCCAACGTTCACCGTTTATCATGCGCGCCAGTTCGCCAAGCGTCATGCCGTGTACCACAGGGATAGGCAGCCGTCCGACACCCGAACGGTATCGCATATCCAATATAGGACCATCTACAAAATGTCCGTTAGGATTGGGTCTGTCCAATACAATCATTTTTTTTCCATGCTCGGCGCAAGCATCCATCAGGTTGAACATTGCAATATAATATGTGTAAAATCGCAGCCCAACATCCTGTATATCAATAATCATCACGTCAAACAGTCTCATGTTTGCTACGCTTGGTCTTCCGGTTCTGCCATCATACAATGACAGTATAGGCGTTCCGGTTTTTTCATCAACGGAATTATTAACCGATTCGCCCGCATCAGCCGTACCGCGGAAACCGTGTTCGGGCGAAAATATCGCAACTAAATTTATACCGTCGCGTTTCAGCATATCTACCAAATGCTCGTTGCCCACCATTCCGGTATTGTTCGACATCACGGCTACCCGTTTGCCCTCAAGCAAGGGGTAATAGTCGTCGGTGCACGCGGCGCCAACCTTCACGGGAAGATGAGAGTGCGCACATAAAGCGGTCGTCAATAGCAAAATGGTTGCAGTTGCGGCAATTGTGACGTACATTTTTTTTGTGTTCATATTTTTATGATTAAACAACAGCCATATTTTCAATTTTCAATTACTTTCAACTCCACCCTTCTATTCTTTCTCCTATTTTCCTCGTTACTATTTGGTACTAACGGCTCTCTATAAAGTTTTGAAGTTGTGCCAAGTATACGATTTTCATCAATTCCTTGCGAAATCATGTATGTTTTTGCTCTTTCGGCACGCAGTAAACCGGTTATTTCGTTTATGGCGTCATCGCCCAAATCGCAGGTGTGACCGTAGATGTGGAACTTAATTTCAGGATGCTGTTTTAGCAATACAATTATTTCGTCTAACACGGGGGTTTGACGTGATAGCGGAGTGTATTGCGAAACGCGGTAGTCGTTTACAGGTTGTTCAATAGCGTCTATTATTGCTGTGCGCGGCGTGGTGGGAACAGGCTCGACTGCAACGGGTTGTTCAACTGTTGGTACAGACGTGGCATGCCGCGTCTCTTCAACTACCGGCTCTTCTACAACCGGTTGTTCGGCAATAACAGGCTCTTCAACAACAGGCGGAACAACAGGCTGCTCTACCGGCGGATACGCGGGTTGCGTTACTTGCGGAGTGGCAGCTGTTACCGCATCAACGGGTCGGTCGCGTTGAACGGAAACGCCAAAATTGAACGCAAGCCTAACCTTTACCCCTACTGCTATTGGCGCGAGTTTGTCGACAAACGGGCGCGAAGTTGCGTTGGGAGAAGACGTATATTGCGAGCGCATCACGCTGTTTACCTCGAATGTTGCGTTGCGGCTGTCTGCGCCGGCGGGGTTGTGGTACGCTACAAAATGCGGCGCGGGTGCGGTCGGCGATTGATAGACGTTGTTCAAGCCATAATCGAAATACGCGCCTGCATAGAGGTCGATATTTTGTCGCAAATTGAACTTCATGCCGGCTTCGAGCGAAAGCATGAACGATGTTTTGAAATCAAACGTTCCGCTGTAATTCCTGTTTGAATTGTGGCTGTTTGGGAACGTGCCGAAGCCTCTAAACCACAGGTCTTCTTCGCTGTATGGCGGCGGTTCGAGGTATATACCCTCGTTCCTTATTGTGCCTGCTATTGTGCCGTTGGTTTTGCCGCTCCTGGAAAAGCCGGCTTTGACGCCACCTGCCGCGTAGAACGTGCGGGCAGAGCCGAACTCGTATCTAACCATCAACGGAATTTGTACAAATCCGCCGCGCTGCTTTTCTTCGTAGTCATTTATCGTGCTGCGAAAGGTGAAGTCAATGTTTTCGTGGTTGTCGCGGGCGGCGCTCTGGGTGGTTAGCGCGGGCAGTTTGAACTTGCTGTTGTAGAGCGCAAATTCTGCACCGGTTAAAATACTCCATTTCGGCGTGATGAAATAGCCGTAGCCCACGCCGAGATGACCGCCAAAACCGTTATTTTGGCTGCCAAGCGTTGGACTGTAGCGCAAGCCGGATAAACCGCCTCCGCCATGAATGGATAACTCGTGCTGCGCGTGAACGGCAGCAATCCCTAACGAAAGGGATAAGATTGTGATTAATGTGAACTTTTTTGTCATCGTGATATTTATAATTATTTAATATATATGTTGTTACAAAAATTTACAAATAAAAAAGCGCGTAATACGCTTGGGGGTTTACACGCTACCGATAGATGCATCCCTGCGGAATGCCGGGTTTCGGACGGGTTGACGTTTTTTCTACCGAGAGACAACTGACAACTAATTTATCCGTATCTCGCTTTTTCTGAAATCTATTGTCAATTCCTTATGCTTGAAAAAATCTAAACCTAAAAGTCCGTCAATTCCCAATCCCAAAGGCAATGCTCGTGAAATGACTTTAAAATTTCGCCTGATAAGACCTAACGACATGATGTTGTTGAGGTTGTACTCGTAGACGGTTTCAGACTTGCTCGCTGTGATTGTTCTGGATATCCCGATGTTGTCTGCTTTTTTATAGCCCATACCTTATGTTGCCGTCTACTTTAACCGTGACAGGTATGATTACCAGCGATGATTTTCTGTCAAATTTCTCTACATTCATAACAAATAAACGACATTAGGGTCAGGTTTCATACAGTGCATGAAGAATAAATGTTTTTCTTTGCGTCTGCAAAATTCATCAACTACTTCATCTTTGTTTAGGCTGTGATAGAGCAATTTTCCCTTGAGAAAAATTGAACCATTCCACTCCGGGTCTTCTATTATTGCCCAACCATCGCCTACTCTGTTGCGTATTTGCCTTTCGGTTAATGCGCCATTTCGATTGACTGCCGCTGTTTTTGGCTTCTTAATCGTTGTTTCCATATAAAAAATAATTAATATATATCAAGCCGCAAAGATACGAAAAATTATTTTACGTACAAAATATTATTATTCCTTTTTTCGCGTGTAAACCAATATGTCAAAGAACCTTTTTTTAGTCGCTACTCAACCACCACTCGCAATTCCTTACTCTCGCCATCTTTTCCTCGCAACACAAACACATACGCTCCGGGTCCGTAGTTTGCCGGTATCGGCGTGAGGCGTCCCTGAACGGGGATGTAGCCTATGCGCGTTCCGGTGATGCTGTATATCTCTATAACTGCGCCTTGCAGCATATCATCGTTTACATCGGCTTCTATGTAGATGGTTGTTCCGGCAGGCACGGGGTTAGGATAGGCTTTGATGGCTGTTGTCGATGATTTTATTGACAAGTTGTCGCTTGGGCAACTGCGATACACAAGGTCGCCGGCGGCGTTGCTTATCTCAAGAGTGTAGCCAAAGGACAGATAGCCTGCATTAGGCTCGGAATAGCGTATGCTGGTGGAAAGCACCGAGCCATCGGCACGATGCCAGCGATACGCATAACCGTCGCCTAAAAATTCCTCTTTTACTGTCATAGTGTTCTCCCAACGGACAATAACCATGTTGTCAAACTCAAACGGCTTGTTGGCTACCAAAGTGTAGGGCACGCCGTCGATGGTTATTAAAATAGTGTTGTCGCCGCCGTTCAATGTTATTGTACCGGGCGATGTGGCAACGCCGTTGTTGGTAATGGCTACAACATGTCCCGGAGCATATACATCAACAGTTATGTTGTCGCCGCAATCGATAGGGAAATTAACCGTGCCGTTGGCTATCAGTTCGTAGGGAACGTTGTTGATGGTTATTTCAATTACGTCTGACGTTATCTCGTCTGTTGGTAGCGATGTTACGCTACCCAAACAGTTTTCAGCCGTTACCGTTACCGTAATTGTCGAGCCGATGTCAGACTCAACTATCGTGTATGTTTCGGAGTTGGCGCCTATTGGCGTTACACCGTTGCGCATCCATGCGTAGGTAAGCGTTCCAAGCGCTACGGGCGGATTGGACGTCAGCGCGCCGGTGTTTGCCGTTAGCGTGGCGGCATATTGCGCCAAGCCTGATATTGTTACCGTGCCGTCAAGGGTGGCTTTGTCGGTGGTATAGATTTGACTTTGCGCGCTTGCCGGCGATGCCGCGTAGTTACCGTCTGCCGTTGCTTTTATGCGGGCTTGGAAACTATAGTCGGTGTCGGGTAGCAGATTGTCAAACAAGGGTACATCCTGCCATGCGCCGTCGGGGAATATACGATACTCGGCGTCTGTTATCACGTCGAGCGTTATTGACGTTGCCGTTATGGTTGCCGCAATGGGCGCAGATGGCGCGTTTTGAGTTGCCTGCGTGATGTCTACCGTGATGCCGGTGGGCTGCGTGAGCGAGTAATTGCCGTTGTCGCCGGTGAGGGTTATCGCGGCAATGGTTACAGGTTTCGCGTTGCCGGCGTTGGCGTCGGGTATTGTGCCTGTCGGCGGGACGTTAGGCATTACATTATCGCCGGTTACAACGCCCTGCAAGTCTCCGCCTGTTATATCAACTGTTGTACTGCCATTGTATGCGCGACTTACGGCTGTTATGCCGGTTATTGTTAGCGTTTTTTGCGAAACAGTTATTGTAAGGTTTTCAGTGGTAGACACATTATTATAATATTCGTTGCCTGCCATCGAAGCCGAAACTACAATGTCGCCGGCGCCTGTTATCGTTACCAAACCGCCGGAAGTAACCGTACCAGCCGTTCCTGACACAAAACTGTATGTAACTGCGCCACCGGTTGTGCCTCCCGTTACGGAAAGTTGGAAATCCGTGTCGCCGTAGGTTTTTGCGCCTACGTCGGTTATGGTTAGCGGGTTCTGATTGAGTTTTACGGTCTGCGGGAACGTGTACTCAAGCGTTAGCGTTGTGCCGGTGTTGTTTGTTACCGTTGCCGGTTCGCCGTTGACGCTGACGACGGTGCCGGTTAACGTGGGGGCAAATTCATGGTTGGCGATTGCGGTAAGCGTTACGGAGGCTGTGTATGCCTGCTCGCCATGGAACGGGTTATGAGCGGGCGACCATGTTACTGCGCCTGTTGTGAAATTAACAACGCCGGTACCCGTAGCCGTTGCAGCGGGAGCAGCGTTTGTAACCGGAGCGGTAATATTGATTGAGGCTCCGTAAAATAACAAAGGAGTTATAGTTCCGGCAATGGTAAAGTCTTCCGGCTTGATGTAATTGCCTGCATCGGCGCCGTCTATTTCGTAAACGACCGTAATTTCGTTCGCATCGGCTACATCCGGGCTGTTGTAGGTTGCGCTGAAGATGGATGGGGTTACATCATCGCCTGTAACAGCGTTTTCGAGCGTTCCTACTGCTGTAACAGTGGCATTAATGCCATTGACAGAGTACGGCTTTGTGGTCGTTACTTGCGTTCCCGTTATCGTAAGTTGCAGCGGGCTTGTTACCGTTACTGTAACATTTTGCGGCGTTAGCATTTGGTAACCGTTTTGGTCGTTTGTGTTTGTGGGCGTAAATACCGCTGTGTACGTGTTTGTACCGATATATTTGGGATAGGTTGTTCCGGCGTTTGCCGAAGCAGCCCACGTCCATGTACCCGCTACCGTTGCGTTGTTTTGATTTAGTACCGCGCCGCTAACGTTCGATGATGACAACAAGCCGCCGTAGGTTGCTATTGGCGAAGCCGTTACATTGCCGGAAACTGACAGCGTTCCTGCCGATACAGTTACCGTATAATTCACCGTTGCTTCCATATATTCAGCGCTTTCCGCTTTTGTTGCCGTTATTACAGCAGAGCCAACGCCAACGATTGTTACCTCGCCGGTGGTTGCGTTTACTGTGGCAATGTTTGTGTTGCTGCTCAAATATGTTATTGCGCCGTCGCCAAAGTTCGTACCCTGCGGCGTGGCTGCATTTGTGAAATTAGCATCGCCGTAGGCAACAGGTTTAGCAGGGTCGGCGAATGCGATTGTCTGCGGTTGTTTTGCTTCTACAGTCAACGTGCCGGTAGCATAATCGGCTATTGTGTAATTGGAGGTTGCCGTGCCGCCCGTAATATTTATGGTAAACGTTGTTAGCGCTGCGCTGTTGAAGCCGGTAACGCTCATTGTGGGCGCTGTGGCGATGGCGTTGGCAGCCGTTTCGTTGTTTACCATGCCGCTAACCGAATAGGTGTAAGCAGGCTCGGAAGCGCCTACGAATATTGATTTATTATCGGCAGTCAAGGTAAGAGGCGCCGGCGCGATGTTGAACTGTAACGTTCGCTCGCCCATAAAATTGCCTGTGCCTGTGATGGTTACGCTTGCGGCGTCTGTGCCTGCGTTGGTGTTATCCGACCAACCGGCAAGCGTATGCGTTAGCGTTAAACCATCGGCGGTTACAGTTGTGAGCGTTGGCTGCTGCGCCGTTCCGTTGTAGGTTAATGTCGGGAACGTTGCAACTAAATCGACCGTTGTCGGCTCAATATCTTTTGGCGTTATAGAAGCGTTGTTGATGTTTAGCGTTGCGCTTGCTAATTGATGATTATCAGCGTTGGTAAGCGAAAGCGCTATTGTTAGCGGATGATTATTGCCTACATTCTCAACTGTATATAAGCCCGGAGTGGCATTGACCGTCGTTTCGTTGTTCACAATGCCCGAAACTGCCAATGCGCCGCTGCCTGTGCCGGCTGCGGTTGTGCCGTCATATTCCTTTGTAACTGCATAACTGTCTTGAGTAACGCTTACAACTGCCTTTTCAACTTCAAAATCAACCGTTTTGCTGCCTCGCTGACTGTCGTCTTCATACGTGGCGGTTACAGTGTAAAAACCTGCAGTAAGAGGTTTGCCGTTTGATAATGATGCGTTATTATCCTGAACGCTATTATCAACTGCATAAGTGTATGTCCATGAGGGAGTTCCGTCGGCAATTACCGTATCGTCGATTTCCGCTTCTTCATGTTCAAATTCATCGCCGTTATAGGTTGCGCTGCCGTCCTCAAACTCAATATAAGCGCTGACATCTGCTTTGTCAATATTCAATGCAAAGGGCGCTGTGGCATACGCTACATCTATTTTGCCGCGGCCGATTTTTCCTGTTCCGGAAAGGACGATATTGTTTTCTTCTATTCTTCCCTTAAAGGTAACAATATTATTATTGATGGTGTATCCTTGCGTAATACCCGTTACAGTCATATCGTCAATTTGAAGTCCTGCGCTTGTTACTGCCTGCAAAGATGCTGTTACTGCACCCTGATAGTGAGTAGTCGCGTTATGGTTGTAGGCTGTGCCGCCTGCTACCGTGAGGGTTGCCGGTAAAGCGTTTAAATTGAACAGGTTTTGGTTGGGGGTGAAATTGTTTGTTGCAGTATTAAACATAGCGGCGTTTTGTACGCCGGAGTAGAAGGCTGCGCCGGTATAAGTAAAGGTAAGTACGTTAAATGCTGAAATACCATTCGCTACTATGTAAATGTTATCGCCCTCTACGTATATTGTGCTGTTAAACGTCATCATAACTACATTTGTTGGCTCGTTTGAATTTGAAATCGAGCCTCCATATATGCCCAAGACTGCATCATTAGTCATAATTATAGCCGGGCCGGCGCCATTTGCCACTATTTCGCCGCCTCGCACTAACACAACGCTGTTGTTTCCTGCCGATATTCCATAGCCGCCATTCTTCACTATTTTGCCGCTTCGCACTAACACAACGCTGTTGCTATATGCCCTTATTCCGTCGTTGCCGCCTTCAATAGCGCCTCCGTCCACGGTTAGATGAGTGTTTTCGACCCGTATTGCTCTTTGGTTGCTTTTAAGTATTCCGCCTGTGGCGAGTTCAAAAGAGCCTTCGCCGGAAATAGAAAGCAGATTAGTATTATCGGGTAATGCTGCGCCCGAATAGTCGGCTTGCCAAACAATTTTTTTACCATCTTCAATTTCTATTTCCAACGTTTCATCGGCAGTGTTTAAAAATCCGGTAACGGTGACAGGGTCGTTGCCTTTCAATGCCTCTTCTATAGCGTCCGCAATGTCGATAACGTCCGTTAAATTCGATATTGTTTCGTTTCCGTAGGACACAATTATCTCGTTTCGTCTTATATTCAGTTGGTAGTCATCCTCCATTTCGGGCAACTGCACGGGCAAACGTCCGTCGGCAAGGGTTCCCGCGGCGGTGATGCTAAAAGGCGCTAACGTATGAATATTGCCGTCGAAAATAATTTTATTTTTTTCTGAATTATGTATATAATATGATGTATTATCAATGGCGGGGTCGAACACGACTGTTGTTATTTCAAAACCGGCGAGGAAGGCTGCATGAATGGCGCCTGGATGTGGCTGGGTGGAAGAGTATTCATACGGTGCGCCGTCTGCGTGAGTGAGTGCGGGGGGAACGTCTAATTTGAAGAGGTTAACGTCGGGGGTGAATAATAGTGAGCCGCTTGTGCGGAACTTGCCCTGGTTTTCGCCTGTGTAATATGCGTTTCCGGTTGCTGCATTTCTTATAATTACTCCATTTATTGTTGCATCGCCCGAAACAAATACTGTGCTGCTGCTCATCATTATAATAACTCCGTTGTCGACGCCTGCTCTTGAAAATTCGCCACCGTATATTCCAAGGGCTGACCTTGCGGACATGCTTATCGCTTGGTCTACTGCCAATGTCGTTATTATGCCTTCTTTAACAATCACGGTAGCATCGTCTACCGCTACTATTGCACTCGTTTCGCGCCCTGTGACCGAGCCTCCGATAATTTCAACAATAGAATTATCCCTCGCCTCTATTCCA
>Ga0099364_10001896_pt1 | contig 33791 bp, 34 predicted proteins | sample TergutTh196P3_FD_73070 | JGI IMG/M metagenome (GOLD analysis project Ga0099364, IMG submission 73070) | Microcerotermes parvus P3 segment gut microbial communities from Pointe-Noire, Republic of the Congo - Th196 P3 | ecosystem: Host-associated > Arthropoda: Insects > Digestive system > Gut ... | reverse complement strand
CCTCACTCCAACCACATTTTTACTTCCCTGCAAACCTGCGGTTTGCCTATTCGGGCAGTAAAAACGTCATATACCTAGAACGTTATGACAAAAACTGTCGTGTAACCCACACATTTGGTAGGGTTATGTGACAGTTAATAAACTTACATATTTCGTAAAATAACTACATGTACTATTTTGACATCCCCCCCTGCTGCAAACGGCTGGCTTTTGTGTGCTAACACAAAAGTCTGCCGTTGTAGCAGGGACGAGCTGCCACTATCTCTGTGTTCTCAGTGCCTCTGTGCTCTCAGTGAGTAAAAAAAAGAGTAAGGGTACATCAATCATGAGTGTACCCTTATTTATATATTTTCATTTTTAAAAAAATCAACAACGGACATTGTTTTAGGATTATCTAATTGCAAATTCAAAAAATGTTTATCTCCACTAATGATTATATCTACTCCTGCAATAATTGCCGCATTTAATATAGGATAATCTTTTGGATCTGAAATCAACTTATTTGGCTGCATTGGAGCGGCAATTAATTCATAGGTTAATTTTGCTATAAATACATCTACATCTGCCAATAAATCAGGTCTTTTTCTTTCTACAACTTCTCTAAATTCGGATATGATATAGTCACATAAAGTTAAATTATGATGTTCTACAATATGAAAAAGCGTTTTGACGGTTGTGAATCAGGAAACATTAAAGCAGAAAAAAGAATATTTGTATCTGTCATTATCTTCATTTTGTTTTTTTCTCTCCGTACCTTACTTCATCAATAAGTCGTTGTACATCTTCTTCAGATTTGACACCAAAGTCTCTAGCTGCTCCCTTAAATGCTTTTTGGGCATTAATTATTGCAGTGGTAGAAGCATTGTTAATTATTACTTCTCCATTGCTGCGTTCAAAAAATAGGATTTTATCACCTTCTCTTAAAGCTAGCTTTCTGCGGATTTCAACAGGAACTGTTACCTGCCCATTTGCAGACACCCTAGCAAGATTCATAATTACCTTCCTTCTCAAGAAAACTTGATATTCTTTATATATCAAGAATATTTTAAATTTTTAAATAAGTCAATACGACTCAAGTGGGGGTAGCGGAAAAGCCGAAGGCTTTGGAGCGAGGGGGAGCAGCATGAGCCTTTGCAATGGTTTTTGGGCTATTTTAGCGGGTTTAAGGCAGCTTGCTCCCCCTTAAAAAATCTCCAGAAACAGTGGAAATTGTCCAATAATCATTAACCTCACGCGAAGCCGCTATTCATTTGTAAATATCATTATGCGTAAATTTAATCCCCTTCAAATTCATTTATAAGTATAGTTGCCCAATCTCTTTTGCCGTACATGAATCTGTGTAAAATAACTAAATTGGTTTCTTCGTCTATAATATAAAATAATGTAAAGTTTTTAATATTAATGGAACGGAAGCCCTTCATGGCTAGGTATTTATTCTGTACTAAAGGTCTTCTGTATGGGTTTCTTTCTAACTTCAAATAGATTTCATCTAATTCAAGAGAAAGATTTTTTGAGGCCATCGGAGCTTCTAAGTCTTCTTCTATGTAATTAAGAGTAGATGAAATATCATCAATTACATAATCAGTAAAGAATAGGTTAAACATTATGAGTTGCTATTTTTATTCTTCTAAGTGCTTCTTCTTTGGGAAAGATTCTTCCTTGAGCTACCGATTCTTCGCTTTCTTGGAGCATGCGATATACCTGTTCAATCGAATCCACAGGCTCGTAACTTCCGTATATTTCCGAGGAATTTTCATCATCAACTAGCACATCGGCTCTTTCTTGTACGGCTACCATAAAATCTCCTAAAAATGGCGTTTTTTTTAAGCTATAGGTAAATTATAAGCGATTCAGGGCTTTTAGGCAAGCTCGGCCAAACATGCTGCGAACAGGCGGCTGGCCGTTGTAGCTACTTGCAGCGTAGCTTCTAGCAGGGACTAGCTACCACTTCCTCTGCGCTCTCTGTGCCTCTGTGTCCTCTGTGCGAGGTAATGATTATGTAACAAATAGCGAGGTTTCTGGGCTATTTTAGCGGGTTTTGGGCAGCTTGCTCCCCCTTAAAAAATCTCCAAAAACAGTGGAAATTGCCCAATAAGATATATTACAATTAAAACATGACACTAAATGAGAAATCCGCAGCTGTTCCCGGTGTTTATACTTTTACGGAAGTTGTAAACGAAGCTTGCGATAAACTCAAAGACAGGCAGATAAAATACTCAATTAGGCGGATTCAAGTAATGGATGACCGCCTTTCTGACATGGAAAGAGAACTTGACGATTTTTTGGGAGGAAGGTATGGTGAAAATTAAAAAAATCCTTTTTATAGCCATATTTTCTTTTTTACCCATTTATCTTTTTGGGATCGATTTTAGTGGTCTTAACTTGTCAAATGATGACAGGCTTTTATTCAAAACGGAATTTGAATCTCAAAATACGGTGTTTATTTCCAATTTGCAAACTGTATCGATGCAGCAGCTAACCGCCTTTCCTGAAAAATTGCAAATTGTTGATAATGGAAGAACCGTTCAAGCAACAAATAGATTTGGCGTGGTAAGAATTCCTGTAACCGGCGGTCTTCCTGAACAGATTCCCGGCTATCCTTCATTTGCACAGGGTGGTATTCCGTTAAAAGGCAGACTACAGGAAGTTGCCGCATCCAATGACGGAAGATGGGTGCTTTACATAGAGCCAACAAGCCCCGCTTATGGAACGCTTTTTTTAATAAATGTTTCCAACGGCAGAAAACAAATTGTCTCAGAAAAAATTGAACTGCCTGCTCAGGATTTCCCCGCAAAATGGAGCCCGGATTCTCGTCTTTTTGTTTATGCAAAAGACGGCAAGCTTTATTATTTTCCTATCATAAGTAACCTTTCTGTTTTAGTTGATGAAAGATTCAGAATGATGGGAAACGGCAGCATAAATTCTGCAGCATGGGGACAACAGGGAGACTTCTTTTATTTTAGCGGAAATACATTGTATCAGGTAAGAAACCCTGAACTTTTTACAAGAACAATTTACGGCGATTTTTTCTCCATTGGCAATACTGTTGCTGTTCTTCCTTTTGAATTTGATCCAAACTTTGACCGTTATTGGATTGCGCCAAATTCAGGATCGATGCTTCTGAAAAAAAATAGCAAGAGTTTGTTTATTTTTTTATTGGACAACAATAGAAATAACGGTTCTGTGCTTCCGCATGTATCTATACCGGGCGGAGCGGAAAATTTAACTGTACTCTGGAACTCCGGCGGAAATTCAGCAGAACAAATATCAATTTCATTTACGCTTAACAATCAAGTGCTTGTCTGGCGTTATGTGTCAAACACAGCTCAAACATGGGTAAGTACAGTGCCGGAAACCGTTCCGCTGTCTTCAAACGGAGCATTATCCCCTGACGGTACAAAGGCAATCTTCTGGGGAGAAAAAGGCCTTGAACTTTGGGATTTTACCAACTGGCGGCTTATTCAAAAATTAAAAGATGAACCTATTTTATCCTGTGCATGGGTTAACAATGTCCGGTTTGTTTCCGGTACTTATAAACAAATAGAAGAAATAAATATTTCAACTAACACTGTTACGCAAAGACGAATATGTCTTTCCGGTGCAGATGAAATTGGCTTTGAAGCATCTCTCAGGGGAAGGGTATTTGTCAGGGCCGGCAGCGACTGGTATGCAACTGACACAAGGAGCGGCTGGACTGCAGAAACTGAACCTCAGATGCGCCCCGTTTCTCTAGCCACCGACCGTTTCCGTGTGTATTTAGATCCCCAGTCATCAGGGCCGTTTAAAAATATTCCAATGATAAGAAACACTCAAGTTATTGGGACAACTTCATTGATGGCAAGACACACTGTAAGCAGGGCATATCCGCAAAGAAACTTTACAAGAATAGCACTTTGTTTTGATCTTTATGATGACGATACCGGGCTTTACCATGTGTTAGCTGCATTGAAAAGAAACAATATCCGGGCAACCTTTTTCCTTAACGGAGAATTTATCCGCCGCAATCCGCAGTCTGCTTTGGCAATAGCGGAAGCAGGTCATGAGACAGCATCCATGTTTTACGCACCTATATATTTTTCAGATTCCCGGTATCGTATAACAAGAGAATTTATAACACAGGGGCTTGCACGGAATGAAGATGAATTTTTTAATGCCACAGGAAGAGAGTTAGTTCTGCTTTGGCATCCTCCATATTACCGCAACTCTAGTTTAATTACCTCGTCCGCCGCCGCCGCAGGTTACACAATAATCAACAGAACGATTGATCTTCAAGACTGGGTATCCCGTGAAGAATCCGGCCGGCTAAACTTGCGCCAAATTCCGGCATCCCAAATGATTGAACAAATTATTGACAACAGAAGAGCCCCCGCAATAATCCCCATCCGCATTGGCCTACTCCCCGGCGGCAGAGACGAGTATTTGTATCAAAGAATTGATGTTTTGTTAGACGCACTTGTTCGCAGTGGAATTGGCGTTGTTACGGTGAGTGGTGTTGTTAGGTAAAGCTAATGAAAAGAATTTTTTTATTGGTATTGCTGTCAATATTTTTGACGGGGCTTTATGCCCAAATTTCCATCATTTTTACTCATGATATACATTCACACTTTGATCCTGAAAATTATGTGAAAGATGGGGAAGTTGCGCAGAGGGGCGGTTTTGCCCGAATGAAAACCGCAATAGACGGAATCACAAGCCGTTACCCTGCTTCATTCATTTTTGATGCGGGTGATTTTTCCATGGGGACTCCGTACCAGACAATTTTTTCTACTGAAGCTCCAGAACTGCGTTTGATGGGCAGTCTGGGTTTTGATGCGACAGTACTTGGCAACCATGAATTCGATTACCGTGCCCAAGGATTAACGGATATGCTCAATGCTGCGGCGGCGAGCGGAGACACTCTTCCGGCTTTGGTTATTGCGAATATAGATTGGGAAAAAACTTTTGCGGACAACTTGCGTGCAGAGAATGCCCGTGCGCTCCAAATGGCAATGAATCAATATGGGGTTGTTGACTACGTAATAATAGAAAAAGGCGGAATAAAAGCTGCGGTCTTTGGCTTAATGGGAAAAAGCGCCGATGATTACGCGCCTGAAAGCGGTCTTTATTTTAAAAATTATATAGAAACCGCTAAGGAAATTACTGCGCAGATTAAAGCAAATGAAAATGCCGATATAATTATTTGTCTTTCGCACAGCGGCACCGATTCCAACCCAAATAAATCAGAAGATGAACTTTTGGCAAGAACTGTGCCGGAAATTGATGTTATAATCAGCGGGCACACACATTCAAGACTTGAACAGCCAATTATTATTGGAAACACGCTGATTGTTTCTGCAGGGGAGCATACATATGAAATAGGACATCTAAAACTTGACCGTGATGGAAACCGTTTTAGAATGTCAGGTTATGAACTTGTATCGATAAATGAAAATTTGCAAAAAGATCAGAATATAGAAAAAATCATAATGAAATTCCGCGCTCTTGTTGATTCTCAATATCTTTCCAAATTTGGCTACAGCTACGATCAAATACTTGCTTATTCGGATTTTAGTTTTACGCCCATAGAAAAATTCGGACAAATACAAGGAGAAGATACGCTTGGCAATCTTATTGCAGACTCATACATAGCCGCAGTGAAAAAAGCTGAGGATGAAACTTACCGTCATGTGGATGCTGCCATCGTACCGCAAGGTGTTGTGCGTGGTTCATTCACTCAAGGATTTATTACTGTGGCTGATGCATTCAATGTAAGCAGTTTGGGTATAGGCCCGGACAGAATTCCCGGTTACCCGTTGGTTAGTATGTATCTGACAGGAAAAGAATTAAAAACGATAGCCGAGATTGATATATCTGTTTCCACATTGATGCTGCCCGCACGGTTGTACATTACAGGGCTGACTTATACTTATAATCCAAACAGGCTCATTTTAAACAGAGTTACAACAACCCGATTAATGCATGAAGACGGAAGCACATCAGCATTGGACAACAATAAATTATACAGGGTTATTGGCGGACTGTACTCCTGCCAGATGTTGGGTGCGGTAGAAGCGCAGTCATTTGGACTTTTAAAAGTTACTCCAAAAGATGCAGACGGCAATTCTATTACAGATTTTGAAAAGCACATTGTTTATGACGGTAGTACGGAACTTAAAGAGTGGGTCGCACTTGCAAACTATCTGTCTTCTTTTGAACCTATTAGAATCATGGACACCGGAGATGGTACAGCTCATGTATTTCAGCTACTTTATCCACAGATACCAGACTCGTACAGCCAACTGCAAGGTCGCAAAATAGAAGAAACTAGCCGTTCACCCGTAGCATTATTAAAAAACCCAAATAAAATTTTCTTTATTCTGCTTGGCGTTATTCTGTTTATTTTAGCGATTGTTGCTGTTTGTGTGTGGTTGATTGTGAGGGTTTTAATCAGCGTAAATCTGCGTCAGGCGTGACCCCGCCTTGTGAATAGTTACAGCGTTGATTCCTTTAAAACTTTAAGCAAAATCCTTTTAACAGAAGCGGGATCTCCTTTTCTACCAAGGTTTTTCATTACCTGTCCCATTAGAAATTCAAAAACTTTTTCTTTGCCTGCAATGAAATTGTCTGCAGCATCTCTATTCTCTGAGAGAACTTGGTTTACTGCGGTAATTATGGCTTCATCATCGCCTACTGTCAGTAATTTTTTTTCTTCAATGTATTTCTCAGGGTCAACATTGTTTGTGAATACTTCTGCAGCAACATCTTTAAATACACTTCTGTTGATCTTTCCGTTTGTTACAAGAGTAATTAAATATGCAAGTTTATCTGCATCAACTTTGAATACATCCGCTTGCACATCTGTTTCATTAATATGACGCATTAATTCACCTGTTATTAGATTTGCCGCCTCTGTAGGTTCTTTGCTTTTTTGCGTGACATCTTCAAAAAGTTTTGCAAGATTTTTATTTGCGCATATTACTTCTGCTATGTTAGATGAAATGCCGTATTCGCGTATATATCTTTTGCGTTTTTCAGCCGCAAGTTCAGGGATGCTCCCTTGAATTTCATTCAACCATTCATTCGATATTTCAAGAGACTGCAAGTCTGGTTCGGCAAAGTAACGGTAATCCTGTGCGTTTTCTTTTGAACGCATTGGGAAAGACTTGTTTTGCTCCTCATCCCATCGGCGGGTTTGTTGTATAATCTTGCCGCCACTTTCAATAATTTCTATTTGCCGTTTGCTCTCATATTCAATTGCGTGCGTAATAGCTTTAAGTGAGTTTAGATTTTTTGTTTCTGTCCTTGTTCCAAGCTCGCCGTTGGATTTTAGTATTGACAGATTTATGTCTGCGCGCAAAGAGCCTTCCTGCATTTTACAGTCGCATATTTCAAGGTAAAGCATTGTCTCTTTAAGAGTTTCTATAAAGGATGTAACTTCCTGCGCATTATTGAAATCAGGATTGGTAACAATTTCCAAAAGAGGCACCCCAGCGCGATTATAATCGATATAAGTGTGGTCATAAGATGCGTGGATCAGCTTGCCTGCATCTTCTTCTATATGAATTTCGCGTATACCTATACTTTTTTTATTGTCGGCAACTTCTATTTCCAGTTTTCCATTGGTGCAAATTGGAAAATATAGTTGTGAAATTTGATATGCCTTTGGCAGATCGGGATAAAAATAATTTTTGCGGTCGAATTTGCAATTTTGATTTATCGCGCAGCCTAAAACAAGTCCAAGCTTTATAGCCCTTTCCACGACTGCTTCATTTAATTTTGGCAGAGAGCCAGGCTGACCTGTGCAAATGGGACATACCTTGCTGTTTGTCTCACCCCCAAACGCGGTAGAACAACCGCAGAATATTTTAGATTTTGTGTTCAACTCTGCGTGAACTTCAATACCAATTACCATTTGATAGCATGTATGCATAGTCATAGTATGCCCCCTGGTTTTTTTGTATGCCAATCGGTAATGGTTTGGTATTCTCTTGCGGCATTTATTAATTTTGCTTCACAAAATGCGTTTCCTGTTAGCTGTAAACCAATCGGCAAACCTTGTTCATTAAAGCCACATGGAATGGAAATTGCAGGGAGTCCCGCTAAGTTTGCAGAGACGGTATAAATATCGCCCATGTACATTTTCATCGGGTCATCAATATTTTCACCTAACTTGTAAGCAGTTGTAGGAGCTACAGGAGAAAGAATCATATCAAACGTTTCAAATAACTTTTTGTAAGCAGATTTTATCAAAGATTGTGCGTCTGTAGCTTTTTTATAATATGCATCATAATACCCGGATGACAAGACAAACGAACCCAGCATGATCCTGCGCTTGACTTCCAGCCCAAAACCTTCGTTTCGTGACATGGTGTAGATATCATTAAGAGTTACCGCTTCTTTACTGCGATACCCATACTTAACGCCGTCATAACGGGATAGGTTGGAAGAAGCTTCTGCTGAAGCAATGATATAATAAGCTGGAACCATGTACTTAGTAAGAGGCATGGTAAATTCAGTAACTTGCGCTCCTGCTTCTTTAAACACCTTTGCCGCTGCTAAAACGGCATTTTTTGTACCATCGTCTATCCCTTTGTCAAAGAAATTTATTGGTAAGCCAATTTTTATGTTGTCAAGTTTGTTTTTAAACTTTTCCGTAAAAGTAAACGGTTTTTGTAAAACACAAGTAGCGTCTCTGTTGTCCTGCCCGGAAATTATTTCCAATAATGCAGCACAATCTTCTATGTTATGCGCCACAGGGCCTATTTGATCAAGAGAGGAAGCGTATGCAATTAGCCCATAACGTGATACCGCGCCGTAGGATGGTTTAATACCGCTGACACCGCAAAAAGCGCAAGGCTGACGGATACTGCCTCCGGTGTCCGAGCCAAGTGTTAAAGGAACTATGTTCGCCGCAACTGCTGCCGCACTGCCACCGGAAGAACCGCCTGCAACTCTGGAACAGTCCCACGGATTTTTAACTGAACCGAACGCTCCCGTTTCAGAAGAGCCGCCCATCGCAAATTCGTCCATGTTAAGCTTTCCAACAACAATCATACCCGCTTCTTCCAGCCTTTCAATAACTGTCGCGTCATATACAGGTTCAAACCCGTCAAGTATTTTTGAAGCGCATGTTGTCTTGAAGTGCTTTGTAGAAATATTATCTTTTACTGCAATGGGAACGCCCGCAAGCACAGAAAGTTCTTTGCCCGCATCCAGTTTTTTTTGAATCTCGGCGGCCTTTGAGATCGCATACTCTTCATTAACACTAAGAAATGAGTTTATCTGCGTATCTATTTTTTTAATTGCGGCAATGCAGGCGGAAACGGCTTCTACTATGGTCAGTTTTTTCTCTCTTATTGCCTTGCCAAGCTCAAGTGCGGTTAATATTCTGGAAGTTGATCCTGGAATTTCAAACATATTCACTCCATAGCTTTTGGTACGATAAAGGTTTTACTGTTTGTCTGTGGTGCATTTTTTAGAATTTCATCGCGTGGAAACGATGGTACAACCTCATCTTTACGAAGCTCTGTTTTAAGATTTTGGGACAAGTCTTGTTCAGAAAATATCATCTGCGGGTCAAGTGTTGACAGTAATTCCATACCGGCGATTATATTTTCCAAATCGGCACAAATGCGCTCTCTTTCTTTGTTGGAGAGGGTAATAAAAGACAAATCCTCAAGATAATTGATAAGTTTTTCATCGATTATTTTACTCATTTTCCGGTCCATTTTCATAATCGTATATGATTTTTTCACTTATTTCACGCTTGGATGTGCGTGTATCCATTGCCATCTTTTCAATATGTCGATGCGCTTCATGTTCGCTCATTCTGCAAGATGAAATTAATATATTTTTTGCGCGGTCAATGATACGAATATTGTCTATTTTTTGCTTTAAATTTTTATTTTCATTTTGAATCTTATTAAACCGTCCCTGTATTGTTCTTGCAAGACTTAAAGCTTGACGGAATATTTCCTTGTTGACTGGCTTTTCAATGGTTAAAATACCATCCTTTTCACAAATAGAGGAAACCGCTCCGTATATTTCACTGTTAACAGCCAAAATAACCTGACTTGTTTCATTCTCTGCAATTTTCCGCGCTAGGTCTTCACCAGTTTCATCATGTAAGGGCATACTGATAATTACAAAATTAAAAACTCTTTTTAAAAGAAGCCTGCGCCCTTCACCGCAGGAATGGACATGGACAATATCATACAGTGAATATGCGCGAAGCAACTCCGCAAAAATAGCGAAGCCTTTTTCCGTAGGCGTAATAACTAGCGCGCTTTCCATTTTCTTAATCCTTATTATGCAATAGTTTTATTAGAGTATGGTAAAATACTTATCTCTATAAAACTCCATTTTGTCCTTTGCTTTTTCAAAACCATCTGCCTCTGCCTGTTTTGCATCCAAAAACTTATTTAAAAGATTTTCTCCAAGGATGTCTTTTATAAAGCTGCTTTTTCCGGCACAGATAACAGCTTCTTTTAAGCTATCGGGGAGTTTATCCAGATTTTTTGTAATTGCATCTCCTGCTGTAAATAAATCCTCATTCACCGGCGGCGGCAGTTCTGTTTTATTTTCAATTCCGTCAAGCCCGGCGGAGATTATCAGCGCAAAAGCCAAATATGGATTCACTGATGGGTCGGGTGAACGAAGCTCCATCCTGACTTTTTCTCCAACTGCCGCAGGAATACGAACAAGCTGCGAGCGGTTATGGGGTGACCATGAAACATATTTTGGAGCGTCAAATCTTCCAAATCTTTCATAAGAGTTTGCTGTTGGATTTAAAAACAGTGTAAGTTCCCGTACCTTTGATAAAATCCCTGCTATAAAATTTTCAGAAGGCAGAGCAAGATTTCCTGTGTCCGCGTTTTTAAAAACATTGCGGCCATTTTGGTTCAATGAAAGATTTACATGCAATCCGTTACCGGGCGCATCAAGAAGCGGTTTTGGCATAAAAGATGCGAACAAGCCGTTTCTCTCCGCAATGGCTTTGACAACAGTCTTAAAAGTTTGTAAATTATCTGCCGCTTCAAGCGCATTACTGAATTTAAAATCGATCTCATTCTGACCCGGTCCCTGCTCATGATGCGATGTTTCAGGCTGCATTCTCATTTCCGCAAGCGTTAGGCATATCTCCCTGCGGATATTTTCACCCTTGTCTAAAGGCAAAAGATCCATGTATCCGCCTTTGTCAAAGGGGGTTTGAGTTGGTTCACCATTATCATCAGTTTTAAAGAGGTAGAATTCACATTCCGCGCCAACTTTGCAGGTGTACCCCATTTTATCAGCCCGCGCTTCAACTTTTTTAAGGATAGTTCGTCCGTAATTAGAGAAGATGGTTCCATCGGGATTTTTAATATCGCAATAGAACCGGACAACTCTGCCCGGACCCGGTCTCCACGGTAGAACATTTAATGTAACAGGATCCGGATGTAAAAATAAATCCGAATCCGTAACATCTTTAAACCCTCTAACGGCATGAGCATCAAAAGAAACCCCTATTTCAAATGCCGATTCCAGTTCTTCTGCCATGATTGCTATGTTCTTTTGAATACCGAACAAATCACAAAAGGAAAGACGGATAAACTTTACATCGTTTTCCTTTACAAACTCAAGAACTTCTTTTGCGGTACTGGTCATGTATTGCCCCCTAGCTCATTATGCAGTAAATATGACTTCTCCGTCCACTCCGTCCCATTCGACACGGCAGGTTTTACCGCCCATTTCCACATCCGCTGACCCATAGGTTTTATCCAAAATCCGCGCTGCTACAAAAGCGGCACAAGCTCCCTTGTCTGAAAAAACAATCTCTCCTTCTTCTTTTTCATAGAGCCGTGCTTTTAATAAATCTTTGCTTTCAATTTCTAAAAACACAATATCCGCTCCATTGGGAAACAGAGGGTGGTTACTTAGCGCCTTTCCATGTGTAGAAATATCCATAGTATTAACATTGTCTGTTACCACAACTCCGTAAGGCCTAGTGCCTGCGGAGCTATTAAGCGCAAAACTTGTTACACGATATTCCTGTCCGTCCACCATGAACGGATGGTTAATGCAAGACGGCGTGGAATTGTGAATTACCGGTACTAAATAAGGTACCGTAACCGGACGGCCAAAAGAAATTGTTTGTTGTTGAAGAGTTTCCATTCTAGGCCTTCTTTCTATTTTATCATATGCAGTTCTCATATTACCCCCTGATGCAGCATTGCATCGCAAACCTTAATAAATCCGCCAATATTAGCGCCGGCAACAAGATCATTCTTTGTTGCATAGCGTTCCGCTGTTCCGGAAACCTGATTATAAATACTTTGCATGATGTTTTGAAGTTTTTTATCTACTTCATCAAATGACCAATAAAATCTTGAGCTGTTTTGTGCCATTTCCAAAGCAGAAACAGCAACTCCGCCTGCGTTAGCTGCTTTTCCGGGCGCGTACAATACATCATTCTTTTGAAGCAGACTTACCGCTTCCAGTGTTGTTGACATATTGGAGCCTTCTGCAACGGCAATACAGCCGTTTTTAATAAGCGTGTTAGCATCGTCCTTGTTTAATTCATTTTGTGTGGCGCAAGGAAGGGCAACATCGCAGGGAACCTGCCAGATTGCGCCCTTATCAAAATATTCCGCGCCTTTGCGGTGCTTTACATAATCGCTTATTCTGCCTCTTTGTTTTTCCTTGATGAGCTTTACAGTTTCAATGTCAACACCGGCAGGATCTATAATGTATCCGCCTGAATCAGAGAAGGTTAAAACCTTTGCACCTAACTGCGCGGCTTTTTCAGCGGCATAAATTGCCACATTGCCCGCACCGGAAACAACAACTCTTTTTCCCTCAAAGGTTGTCTTTAATGAAGCAAGCATTTGTTCTGTAAAATACACAAGTCCGTATCCTGTAGCTTCCTTGCGGACAAGAGAGCCGCCGTAACTTGCGGATTTTCCGGTCAATGTACCGTCTACAAGCCCTGACAATCTTTTGTACTGTCCGTAAATATAACCAATCTCTCTTGCTCCTACACCGATATCTCCCGCAGGTACATCTGTATCTGCACCGATATGGCGGTAAATTTCATTTACAAAGCTTTGGCAAAATGCCATAACTTCACGGTTGGATTTTCCTTTTGGATCAAAGTCCGCACCGCCTTTTCCGCCGCCAATTGGAAGCCCGGTCAGTGAATTTTTGAATATTTGTTCAAAGCCCAAAAATTTTACTGTATCCAAAGTTACGCTGGGGTGAAACCTAAGTCCGCCCTTATACGGTCCAATTGCGCTGTTGAATTGGACGCGAAATCCGCGGTTCACACGCACAGCCCCTGAATCATCCATCCAGGGTATCCTAAAGACAAGCTGCCGTTCCGGCTCTACCAAACGCTCTAAAATCCCCGCTTCTTCACATTCCTTATGCTCATCCAAATACGGCTGAAGAGTCGGTAAAATCTCCGTTAGCGTTTGATGAAATTCCGGCTGCCCCGGATTCTTCTCTTTTGTGTTATCCAGCACCTTCATTGAGTAGGATAGACCGGATACTTTCCAGTTTGTGTCCTTTACTGCTTTTTCTGCATTTGACATAGTGTTCTCCTTCCTAAAATAAAATTTGCGCAAAAAAAAGGCGTTTACCGGCTGGGCAGATCTCTGTCCGTGCCGATAAACGCCTTTGTTTATCTATCTTTAGTTTTCCATATTCTATTGGATTTGTCAAGCCCTAGTTTCCATATTTCTACGAGCCGAGGGGGGATTTCACACAAAGCTCAAAATTTTGTAACCCCCCCCCCCTTTTACTTTTAATTAAAACTATGATATACTAATTATACTACAATATATCTGCTTATAAGGGAATATTTTTAAGGAGGATCTTTATGTCGATCCGTAATAATTATCGTTGGTTTTTATCAGTAATTGCTTGTTTATTCTTAGCAGCATGTTTTGCTCCCTTGGATTGGGAGGAAGGCGAGACAGCCATTACCCTGCATTTTGGCAGCGGCTCAGGAAGCAGGTCAGCAGGGGCGTTTAGCGGTCTTGTACACGAAGTAACCCTTACCCGTGGTTCTACAGTAATGTCTGAAACCATAACAGGAGAGGAATCTAAAACGATCCCTGTTACGCCGGGTACATGGAATATAAAAGTAGAAGGATATAATGGAAGAAATAAGTTTGCCAGACAGAAAGAAGAGCAAGGTGCGGTAATCAATGTAATAGCCGGACAGAATAATATCTTTGACATACAGATGGCGTTAATGGTTAATAATAGCGAAGACCTTAAACGCATTGGCACAGAAGCAGACGGTTTATGGAATCTTGGAGCGCATTATATACAGACTGCTGATATTTCACTAAACTCAAGTGAAAACTGGATACCCATTGGTCAAAATCAAGATAGTACACTCAAGGGTTCCTTCACCGGAAGCTTTAATGGTAACGGTTATACAATCAGCAATCTTGTCATAAATATAGACAGTGTTACTTCAAATCAAAACACTTCTTTTGGTTTGTTCAGTAGCATAGATGGAACAGTAGAAAATATAAATCTGAATGTTAATATTAATATTGATGTCAGTGGTGTACATCGTGTTCCTGATGACAGACACCTTAATGTAGGTGGAATAGCGGGAGAGAGCGGTGGCATAGTGCGGAGTTGTGTTGTTACAGGTGAAATAAAATCAAGTGAAGGCAATATAGGCGGTTTATTAGGATGGAATTCAGGTAATATTAACAACTGTTATACTAATGAACTTGCTATTTCTGTATCCGGTTCAGGTAATCGTAATAATGTCGGAGGCATTTCGGGAGGGAATAATTCAGCCAGCATAATAAGAAACTGTTATATAACAGGTAGTACTACTATTAATGGTGGTAGCGCTCGAACCGGGGGTATAGCGGGAGAAAACGGCAATGGAACAATACAATACTGTGTTGTGTTGAATTCTAATATCAATGTTACTAGTTCAGATTATGGGCGCATAGCTTCCAACGGTACGACGACAAACTGTTATGTTCGTAGTACAATGACAAGGAATAGCAGCCCATGGACTACCAATAAAGATGGTACTGATATAACCCAAGAACAGTGGAACAATCAAACATGGTGGAGAAACACAGCGCAATTCTCTGAAAGTGTCTGGGCTTTCAAAAACAATTTACCCATATTGAAAATTATATCGGAAGGTAAGCAAAACCCCACGGTAAATTAAGGAGAGATGTTGAAAAATTTCAGGATAATTTTATATATAATAATCCTCCTGTTAATCCTTCCGGGCTATCTCTATGCGCAGAATGCGGCAGAATTGGATGTCATGCTTGAAGCAGAATCTGTCAGTGCGGCTAAAGCAGCGCGCTTTGTATTGGGATCTGCGGGGTTTCTATCATCCGGGCTGTACGGCACTGCGGCGGAAACGGCTGCTTACCAGACTGCAAAAGACAACGGCTGGATAACAAAAGATGCCGCCGACACATTTACCCTTAAAGATACCGCTTTTCTTATAATGTGCGCTTTTGAATTTGACGGCGGGCTTATGTACACTATTTTCCGCAACCCTCGCTATGCTTACCGTGAAATGGTACATAGCCAGCTTATCCAAGGAAGATCCGATCCTGATATGACAGTTTCCGGCAGACGGCTTTTACAGATTATAGGCAGAGCGCTGACCTATGCTGAGGAAAACCGGCAGCCTGCAAACACAGGAGCGGCTCAATGAAGCGGATTTATTTATTATTAATTATTTTTTTACTATCTATCACGCCGGTAGTGTTTGCTATAGATTACGGCGGAGTTATAAGCGGAGAGGTCACTTTAGAAGGAGACAAAGAGGTATTTACAAGCGGCAATGCAGCCCTGATGCCTTGGTTTTCCATGCCCATTGGAGAAAGCGACCTTTATATTTCCGCAGGTCTTAGCATATTCTTTGGGGAAGAAACTATTTTAGTACCGGAATTATTCCGCCTAGAGTATTCTTTTAGCCCGATTCCTTCTCTGGCAATACGCGCAGGACGAATCTCATGGAGTGATCCTTCACGCTTTACCGCAAAAGGCCGTTTTGACGGAGCGGATTTCCTTTATGATTTGGGGAGCATAAGACTTGGCGCCGCAATTTTATACACCGGCTTATTAACCAATGAAACATCAGGTATTAATATAAGTCCTTCTGATCTAAAAGATTATGCAAACACCTACCTTGCCCCGCCTCGTTTATTAACAGCTGTTTACGGTGAGATCAATGAGTTTTATCCATTTGAGCGGGGGAATCTACATGCGGGGTTCATAGCGCAATTCGATATTAGTAATTCAGATTATCATACCCAGTATCTGCTGCTGCGGCATACCTTTGTGTATAATATTTTTGACACAAACATAGCGGGTGCAGCGGGGCTGGTAAACCAAGCTGATGGTGTAAAGGCAGCTTTTGCTTTTTCTCTGGAAGGCGGTATGAGTATAGCCTCTGTTATCAAAGACAGGTTTTCATTGGGTCTTAGCTGGTCTTCCGGTAATGGACCCAATGCAGCGGCGTTCTTTCCTGTAACAACAGAAGCCCAAAGTACGGTTTTACAACCCTATTTTTCCGGAATGATGTTTATTCGTGCAAATTATGAAGCGCGTGTTTTACCGTCACTTTCAGCATCTTTGGGTTGCCGCTACTTTATCAGGACGGATTCCACCAGCTTTATGGATCCGCTTCTGGAAAATAAATCATATTTTCTTGGCGCAGAAATAGAGGGATCGCTATTGTGGATGCCCTTTTCAGATATTGCTATTATGATGACAGGGGGAGTTTTTCTTCCCCAAACCGGATCTGCATTTGCAGATAACGCACCAGCCAGGTGGTTAATCACACTGGGAACTATATTATCTTTTTAGGAGGAATGTATGAAACTTAAAGGAAAAATTTTAATCATTACAGGGTTATTGTTTTTATTGTCTGTCTCAGGAATTTTTGCCCAGCAGGCAGTAATTCAGGAATTGTCCGGAACGGTAGAAATTAAATCACCGGGCTCTGATACATGGAGAGCCGCACGAGCGGGACAGAATATATCTGCGGATACAATTATATCCACAGGTTTTAGAAGCACTGCTGTTATTTCAATGGGAAGCTCTGTTCTTACAGTCCGTCCCCTAACTCGTCTTTCTTTAACAGAAATATCCCGCATGGAAGGCAATGAAGTGATCGAACTTAATATGCAGACCGGCAGGGTTCGTGCGGAAGTAAGAGCACCGGCAGGAAGCAAAACAGGTTTTTCCGTTCAAGCTCCGTCTTCTACTGCTTCTGTAAGGGGAACGGTTTTTGAATTCGATACTATAAATCTTGCAGTAAACGAAGGAACAGTTGTATTTTCCGGCAAATCAAATACTTCTGTTTTTATAGATGCAGGAAGGATTAGCTCTGCTGATGAAAATACCGGACGAGTTTCTACTCCGGAAGAAATAGGAATATGGCCGGAACTTCCCTTTGCACCATCATCACGCCGAACCGCAGCCTCGGAAAGTGTAGACATTAGGGTTAAGTACTAAAAGTTACGGTTACGGGACACTTTACTGTTACTGCAGATACTGTTTGATTATGCGCAAATTTATTATTTAAAAGACTAATAGAAAAATATTTTAAAACTACCATTCTTTTGGTTTAAAATCTTCGGGAATATCCATTTTCATAGTATCGCCTGATTGTTCTAAAACATAAAAGCCATTTGCCAGTGCCAATTCTTTCATTTCGTGAACAAAAATCGCACCTGCTATCGCACCTCTAATTTTACGAAGATCGTTATGTTTTTTTCGGTAATCCCTAAATATCTCTAACCGTTTTACATGATGTTCAATATCGTTTTTTCTTACATCAGCTTTTACTTCCACTACTAAAATATAATCGCCATTTTCCAAGAGTATATCTATTTCTGTTTTTATTTTTCTTTTTTCATCCAGGATTTTAAGTCCGCGATCTGCTATGCTGTCAAAATGATACCCCAAGTTGTTAAACCGTTCGATAATGCCGGGAGCTACTAAATGTTCTGCTAATTCTCCAAATTTGTTATTCAAACCGCCCATTTGCTCAGAAAGAATATCCATTTTATGGTCAGTTTTTCTCATCTGCCGATCTGTTTCTTTTTGACTTGCGGAAACTTCTTTGACCATTTGGGCAGTTTCGTGCAAAATTGCCCAGACGGACTCAAAAGAGGGGGCATTAGCTGTTTGTGCTACTGGCATAGGTTATCTCCTTACCTATAATGTAACACCTTTTATCGCTAATTGTAACCTATTTTCAAGACATTTTCGGCTAAATATTGTATTTCTAATATAAATAGCTCCATCGTCTTATATTTTCTATAAGATTTATTTAATACATTCTAATCGATGTTTGCAAGTCTGTCAATCTATCAGGTAGATTTATTTATATCTATAAGGAAATAGTAGTGGAAGGGTCAGAAATAAGAGAAATCCTAGCTCAGAATATTAAAATATTCAGGGAACATCGAAAATTGTCCCAGGCTGATTTGGCGGCAAATTCGGATATTTCTATACCATTTCTAAGCGAGATAGAAAGAGGTAATAAGTGGCCATTTCCTGATACTCTAGCTAAAATTGCCAATGCCCTAAATGTAAAAACCCATGAGCTTTTTTGGGAAGAAACCCAATCAGGAAAAGATCGTAATTTTACTTTTATGGTAGCTAAGGAAATAATTGTTGCCCAAAAAGAAGCAGCTGATAGTGTAATCAAACAGTATCTAGTGTAATCCAGTTCGATCCAACTAATACTATCTACCCTAACCCAGTCTAATCAATTTTTCCTGCTGTTTCACGCTAGGTCTTTAGCTGATGGCAAGGTCGTCAGCAAATCCATTCATAAGTCATAAATAAAAATCAAACTGTTTCATTCCCACAAACTTTTTGCGTATAGTCCCCATGACTATACCATATTCACCCAATCAATCTCCCCCTCTGTCAGAGACGGGGAACCATTATCGTTTGATATATTGCTGGCGCTTTCAATCCAATTCAAGGAGAAAGCCATGACAATTTATCAATTCATGTCAAAATTTCCGACTGAGGAATCCGCTATCAGTCACTTTTATCAGATACGATATAACGGCATTCTTACCTGTCCGCATTGCGGTAGTACCAATAAAGTCTACCGTTGTCATAATCGTCTAAAAGTCTGCTGCTGTAAAAATTGCGATAATATGTTTTCACCGTTCAAAGACACTATTTTCGAGAAATCAACGACTGATTTACGGAAATGGTTTCTAGCCATTCACCTGTTATTAAACGCCAGAAAGGGTTTTTCGGCTCTTCAATTACAGCGTGAGTTGGGCGTAACATATAAAACGGCATGGCGTATGTTACATCAGATTCGCGCAGCTATGAAAAACGAGGATGACCGTAAGGCTTTTAGTGGCATAGTCGAAATTGATGAAACTTATGTTGGAGGAAAACCCAGAAAATCTCCTCCTAAACTCTATGATCCTGCTACTTACGATGAATCGGTAAAATTAATCACTGGACGAGGAACACGCAAAACTCCGGTTGTCGGTATAAAAGAGCGTGTTTCAGATCATGTTCATGTCGAAGTCATGCTTCCAGATACTAAAGGTAAAAAACTGACAGGAAAACAGTTATTAGCCATAATAGAAAAAGTATGCATAGAAGGAACTACCGTGATAAGCGATGATTTTTCGGGTTACAGAATCTTAGACAAACCTGACTTTACAAAAATTCTTGATGGACTAGAGTCTACCCCTCGTTTCGGTCACCATACCGTTTGTCATTCACGCCGTAAGTGGAGTGCTGGACCAGGCATTCATACCAACGGCATAGAGAGCTTCTGGGCACTTCTCAAGCGCGGTTATCATGGGACATACCATTCCATGTCCGTAAAGTATATGCAACGCTACATCGACGAGTTTTGTTTTCGTCAGAATACACGCAAACTGCCGTCTTTGGAAGTTTTTGATTTGTTATTAAAACATTGCGTATTGAAGAAATCTTCTTAAAATTTTGGTTTATTTTACCGTTAAATAAATTGGTAAGGAAGGCGGTTTTCTAAAGGAAAGCCGCCAGTATACGTGAAGGGATATATCTCATTTTTCCTAATGTTTCACGCGAGGTCTTTTTTTGTAGTTATAAAAATCCCGGAGCAGGGGGGATTCGAACCCCCGGAACCTTGCGGCTCAACGGTTTTCAAGACCGCCTCCTTCAACCACTCGGACACCGCTCCTAATCTTTCTTTAATAATAGAGAATTTTGCTTTTAGGGTCAATCGTTTTGTGCTTACTGAGTTCTTGTAGTTTGCCTGACCTGGCTTTGGGCAAAGCCGTCTATCGATTTTACAAGGGTAAGCCAGTAGTCGGCTTCTCTTTGAGAGGTGTAGGGTCCAAGGCGGACTCGGTACCATACTTTTCCGTTTATTTCACGGTTTTCAATTATAGAGATAAACCCTTTTTCTGCCAGAAGGTCTTTTGCATCTTCAGCTCTGATTCTTGCTTCAAACGCGCCGGTCTGAATCCAGTAGTCGTTTATTGTTCTGGGTGGTGCCGCTCTGCTTGATGAACTTGCCGTGGTTGTTCTAGCCGGAGTTGTCGTTTGCCTAGGCGTTTGTGCTTGAGTTTGTCTAGGTGCCGCGGGCGGAGTTGCTGGCTGTGTTACTTGCGGTGTTACAGGTACTGAAGGTACAACACTGACAATTTCCGGAGTGCTTGGAACAGCGGGTGCAGTTGGGCTTGGAATACGAATAGTCATGCTGTCCCCGTTATGAGTATCAACTATCGGTTTTTCTTCTTCTATTTCTACAATAACAGGATCAGAGGGTATTTCAATTACAGGAGGCTGTAAAGGTTGGACAAAAGTTGGCTGAACAGGGTTTGACCAAGAAACGGCTGCTTCTGCATATTGAGTTCTTTGGGTAATTAAAATTATTGCTACAGTGACGGTTACAAGTAAAAAAACCCCAACTGAAACGGCTACTAAAAGTAATTTTTTCTGTTCTTTTTCCATTATCTTATTCCTTCTAAAAATGTATCTATTTGATGCTCTAACCCTAATAAACCCTTTTTACCGGATTTTGAGTTCTCTACTATATAAATTTCGGCGTTTACGGCTAAATATTGAGAGTTGAAATTTCTTTGACTTGCAAAACGCTTAAAAATCGATAACCAGGGTAATTTATCTCGGTGTTTTGCCCTGAATAAACGGGTTAAAAAGGGGGCTTTTACGATGATTATTTTGTCCAGTTTTGTAAAGACTGAGGAGCGGTGTAGCAAGGCAGCGTTTATAACAAGTTCTGTCCCCGCAGCATTGTTTATCCATTCTTCTGTAAGGCAGTTTGCCGCAGGGTGGACTATATTTTCAAGAACAGTAAGCTTTTGAGGATTTCCAAAGACCCTTTTGCCAAGGAGCCGCCTGTCCAGGGAGCCGTCCGGTCGCTTTAAATCGCTGCCAAACCGGGTAAAAACAGTTTCTTTTTCGGTTTCCAGCGCCTGATACCCCAATCTATCGACATCTAAAACAACTAATCCCCGCTTTTCCAATAGAGAAGCTATATAATTTTTGCCGGCACAATACTTTCCGGTAAGACCAATGAGCATATTTATAAATCGGCAGATTTGATACTTTTCCTAGATTGTATGTTATACTTATGGAAAGGATTTTACACATGGCAAAGCGGTGGATCTTTACTGTCTTATTGGTAATTATTGGGATTTCTTATTCTTGTATGGGTCTTAAGCCTATCGGCATGTTTGCCTCCTTGCAGGAACAGGACGCTCAAACGGAGACCGAAGCAAGTTCAGATACAACAGAGACTGTCGAAAATTCTCAAGACGGTAAGATAGGAGTCCAGGTAAGATCGATACTTAATAAAGTAACCCCCAAAAAAATACAGGTATCGCTTACTGAAAAATCCAACCAGATTTTACAAGCATGGACAGCTCAGCAAAGTGTACATGGAGTAATCAATGTTTTGCAAACGGCGGATTATGGCACTCTGTCCGTAAAGCCCGGGGAAGCCCTTGCTCCGTATGACAGTACCCACAAGGTTATTTCTTTTTTGTATTTAATAGCACTTTGGGTAATTGTTTTTGGAAAAACAGTACTTTCAGTTTCTGTGCCTGTAATTTGTTTGGTTATAGTGCCCATTATTATAATAATAAATATAATTGCCATATGGAAAAGCAATGACAAAAAAGGACTGCACAGAATTGTAATTGCCGCTATTATAACAACGCTTATAGTTACAGTTGCTGTGCCGGTTATTATGAAAATTTCCATTCTGGCGGACGATTATATTTTTACAAAAAATGTAAATGAAATTTTAGCTTTATTGGAAGATAGTGAAAAAAGTGCCGGCGGAATATATACGGATTTACAAAGCGGCAGAAAAAGCAATGCTGTTATACAGGGACATATCACATTTGCAAGAAAAATATCAAATACAACAATAAAAGATTCGTTTTATTATTTGTTTATTTTTGTTATTTTATATGTATTGATACCTGTGTTTGCCAGTATTGGATTGTATAAGCTATCTAAGTTTATTTCCAGAAAAATACTTAAGAAATAGTTCACGTAAAGACGCAAAGACTCAAAGAAGATATTGCTTGGTTAGAGAACCCTTCACTTTTTAATAGATATTTTATATTGTCGCCTGCTTTCTTTTTATGTTTTTTAGCAAAGCGGTTAAGCATGGTAATTTCTGTTTCTTCATCTAGTATTGTATCAAGAGCAGCTTGAGCTTCATTACGGGGAATGCCTTTGGACACCAACCCGGCAAGCAGCCGCTTTGGAGTGCGGGTCAGCCGTACTCTAGTTTGCAGCCACAGGCGGGCATATCGTTCATCATTAACAAGACTTTGTTCAACAAGATAAGAAACTACTTCAGCAACACAGGCAGGATCACACCCGCGCATTTCCAGTTTCCGGGAAAGACCCGCACTGCATTGCTCCGCCCTAGCGATCAATCTTAATGCAATCTTCTCCGCGTCCTCATCCCTCTGCGTACTCTGCGCAAAGGGATTTGCAATCTTAGCGTTTGGAGAACTGGAAGCGTCTTCTTGCACCAGGACGACCGTACTTTTTGCGTTCCACCATGCGGGGATCACGAGTAAGGTAACCGTTAGCGCGCAAGCTGGCGTAATTGCTTTGATCCACCTCACAAAGAGCGCGGGCAAGACCATGTCTGCAAGCACCTGCTTGTCCGTTAACACCGCCGCCATATACATTAATAAGTATGTCGTACTTTGTTTCGTTGGAGGTGACAACAAGGGGCTGGCGAACCATTTGCACATGTTCTCCCAAAGCAAAATACGCAGTTACATCCTTGTCATTTACGGTTATCTTTCCATTTCCGTCACGGACATAAACTCGTGCTACCGATGTTTTTCTTCTTCCTGTACCTATGCCTAAATTCTTAATCATCTTTAACCTCTGTTTTAAGCTTCTATTTTGACTGGTTTTTGGCTGCTGTGCGGATGTTCTGTTCCGGCATACAATTTAGCATTTTTTGCCAATTTTCTTCCAAGCGGCCCTTTGGGAAGCATCCCCTTAATAGCAAGCTCCAACGGCTGAGTTGGATGCCGTGCAATCAGCGTTTCATAATTACTGGTTTTAAGCCCACCGGCAAAACCTGTATGTTTATAATACAGCTTATTCTGTGCTTTTCTTCCGGTTACCTTTACTTTATCCGCGTTAATAACAACAACAAAATCCCCAACTTCCTGATTGGGAACAAAAATAGCCTTATTTTTGCCTCGGACAATGGTGGCAACCTTGGCTGCTACTCTGCCCAGAACCATACCTTCAGCATCGATAATAAACCATTTCCTGTCTATCGATTCGGGTTTTACAAATACTGTCTTCATATCTTTCTACCTTTATATTTTTATATGTAACGGGACTTAAAGAATAGTAAAAATTAAAAAAAATGTCAATAGGCGTGGTCACGCATTAATACAGAAAATCTGCGTAAATCAGTGTTAGTTGTGATCCTGCCTGTGGAAAATCTGTGGAAAAGGCATAAATTTGCAAAAAAAATCAAAATTTTTTCAAAAACGATAAAGCAAAATGGCACTTCCACACCATATATAGGCAAGGAATTTTTACCTCCGCGTTGCGGAGGCTCCTGTTAACGACGCCGCTTATGCGGTTAAATTTGGAGTTTTTATGAAAAAACTTAAGTATTGGTTTGTGCTTCTAATGCTTGTTTGGGCAGGGTGTACTACCCCGGAGCAGGATGCGCAAAGGCCCGCTCAGGGTCTTACCCTGATGACATGGAATGTACACAATCTGTTCGACGGCAAGGACGACGGTTTTGAGTACGTTGAATTCCAGCAAGCATCAGGATGGTCACAGGAAAAGTACCTGGACAGGATTAACTCGATATCCGCTGCGATATCTGAGATTCACAAACGGCCGGATATCATTCTTTTGCAAGAGGTTGAATCTTTGGTGGTGCTGGAAGATTTGGCAGTTGCTCTGGCTTCAGGCTATTCATGGAGCCACTTTGCCGGCAACCACGGGTCTGCCATTGGGCTGGGGATAATCAGCCGGCTGCCGTTGGGGGAGAGCATGGCTCATTCTATTGCAATAGAGGGTGAGACTTCCCCGCGTCCTGTTTTGGAAATCAGGATTGATGACGATGATGAACCATTTATCATTTTTATCTGCCACTGGAAATCAAAACTAGGCGGAGATGATGCCACAGAACATCTTCGCAGGGCAAGTGCAAGAGTGATTCTTCGCCGTATGCGCGAGTTATGGGAAGAAGAGCCGGAGTTGGGTATGATTGTCGCAGGAGACCTTAATTTAAACCACGACGATTTTTACAGGAGGGGTTCAGGTACAATAACCGCGCTTCTCCCCGATGATTCTTACTGCGCACAAATTGCGGGACTACAAAATGACTTTTTTGTATTAAGCTGCAACAAGCCGCCGCAGCCCATGTATTTTAGTGATGACTACATTGTTTTGTTTTCTCCATGGATGGAAGATTTGGAAAATGGTACATACTATTATGCCCACAACTGGGAAACAATTGATCATTTTTTACTGTCTTCTCATTTCTTTAATGATTTTGGCTGGGAGTATGAAAATGCATCGATAATAAATTATCATCCTTTTGCAGATGCCAATGGAATACCTGTAGGTTATAATCAACGGACAGGAAATGGATTAAGTGACCATTTACCGCTATTGGTAACTTTTAGGAGGGCAGGTAAATAAGAAGATGCTAAAATGATCTTTATTTATTCTTTTTAATAGAGGCAGATTTTGCATCAAGAGAATTAAGAAGTTGCTGAAGCCTGTCTTTTTCGATTAAATCGATAAGACGGGCTTCAGTGTATCTTTTTGCCTCTTCAGAATATTGCCCAACTGTAATACAAATACCTTTGCCGGCTTTAACATCTTTTAGATGTGAATGGAAGTCACGCACGACAAGTTCACCTATAGACCCCTGTGTTCTTATAAACCTAAACATGATAATATCTGACCATCTGGCTGTATCAATTTCTGCAAGAATATCCGCCCATTCACTTTTGTTAACTGAAATATCTGTAATTTTTACTCTGGAATGAGGGAAGTATGTTAATACCATCTTGCGGCATAGGGCGACAAAGTCTGCGGAAGAACCCATCAAAAATATTTGCAAATTATGGTTTGCGTTAAGTTCGATATATTTGGTTAAAAGAATATTTACATCTTTGTATGACGGATTCTCACTTTTTAATTGTTTAAGTATTGGGATTGCTTTTCCAATTTCATTCAGATTTATATAAGTTGTAGCAAGCCGATAGCGTATTTCTGCAAGAACATCGGCTTTAATATTTTGATGTCTAAGACCAATCTCAAAGTCCTGAGTTGCCATTTCATATTGTCTTGTATTTAAATGAATAAGACCCGCGTTCAAACAGGCGCTTGGCCCCATTACGGGGTCTGCTCTTAAATGGTTATAGACACGCAAAGCCTGCTCGGTCTGGTTGGCTTCCTGGTAACATTCTCCAAGGGTATAAAGTGATTCCTTGTCATCCGGGGCAATGTCTATAGCTTTGCGAATATAGTTCATTGCGTCTTTTGGACGTTTCAGGCGGAAGAGGGCATGACCCAAACTGCGTAGAATGGCAGGGTTGTCGGGATCTCTGGTGCGTGCGCTTGTTAAAAGCTGAACGGCTTTTTCATAATTTTTTCTGTCAAATTCCAGGACACCTAACTCAAAATTAACTTCAAAGCTGTCCTGTTTGTGGCCTCTTGCTGTTGTGAACGCTTTATAAGCCTGATCAAGCAGATTAAGTTTACGCGCTGATTTGCCGTATCGCAGGAAAACCTCATAAACATCGATACCTTGAATTGTACTAACTGAGAGTTGGTCAATTAAGCTTTCATAAGCTTTTATAGCTTTGTCCCAGTTTCCTTCCTCAAAATAGACACTGGCCATGGTATATAGGGCCTGGGGGTCGTTGGGGTTTTGAATAAGCCGTTTATTGGCGTCTTTTATAGCGGCATCGCGGTCTTTGGTCAACCTTCCACTTTCAATTGAAACCCGGCGGGTTCGGCTCATCATGAGAACAAAGACAGTAGCCACTATGGCAAGACCTAAAAAAGCAAGTAATATGTACATATATGTATAATTATCGGTTATTTTTTAGCTTTTTGATACCCCTATCCCCTTGACAAAGGTGAATTTCAGGCTTAAATTTTATAAATAAGGTTATTTAAGGAGATCCAATGGCATCAAATATTGGAATCAAGATCGCCAATGGAGAATTCTACCCCTTGGTAGAGGAGAATTCTTTAGTTAAGAAAAGGCTGATTCTTACCACGGTTCACGACAATCAACCCAGTGTACAAATTGACCTCTACAGAAGCAATGTAAACGGAATGACAGATGCTCAGTACATAGGTAGTCTTGTCGTAGAAAATATTAAGCCCAAACCAAAGGGCGACCCCTCTATAGAAATGGTTATTTCTTCTGATGAAAGCGGAGAAATTGTAGCCGATGCGATCGATCTGGATACAGAGGCAAACGGTGAACACTATGTGCTGACTGTTTCTTTAAAGTCTCTTGATGAGTCTGCCCGTGATATGGAAATCCCAGACTTTGAATTGGAATCCAATGAAGCACCGCCTTCCAGTCTTTATAACAAGGCAGAAAAGATTCGTAAGAGAAAAGAGAGAAGCTCTTTAATATGGGTTTTAATTTTAATTTTATTGCTCCTTCTTGGGCTTGCCACATGGATATTTTTCTTTGGCGGAAAAGAAGTTGTGCTTTCGGTATTTAATCGTATAAGCAACACTGAACAAACTCAGCCGGGGCCTGCAAGGCAAGAGCCTGAACCAGTTACTCCTGCACCATCACCAGCAACGCCTACTGCAACACCGGCACCTGCTCCTGCTCCTGAGCCAGCAACGCCTGAGCCGACACCGGCTCCTGCGCCAACGGTGGCACCAACACCTCCAACACCTCCGCCGGTTATTACAGCGCCGACCCAGCCTCCGGCTCCGCGTACAGGAACTGCCGCGCGTCGTGATAGACCTTCGGCACCTGTTGCATCTTACAATGTGCCTGCAACCATTCCGCGTGAAGGTGTAAATTACACCATTCGCTGGGGCGATACTTTATGGGATATTTCTGAAGCGTTTTATCGTAATCCGTGGCTTTATCCAAGAATTGCGCAGCACAATAATATTCGCAACCCGAATTTAATCATCTCCGGCAGAACAATCAGGATACCGCCCAGGAATTAGGGGTAACAAAGAATAGAGATAAAGTGAATCGTATTTTATTAATAATTCTTTTCTTTATTTTAAGTGTTGTTGCCTGCGGGCAGTCTCAGTCACAGAATGAATCTTTTTATCGCGGACTTATGGATAGCGCAAACGCGGTATCTCATTATGAAAGGGCGCTATCAAGTAACAATATTTATATAAGACGCGCCGCCGCTCAGGAACTTGCTGTTTTAATGGCTAATGGTACAGCGCTTTCATTAAGGACAACTCTAAAAATACGTCAAGAAGTACATGGTACATGGGCACGGGCTTTGGATTCTACAGGAATGTTAAGTGGTACACGCCGTTCTTTGCCAAACAAAGAAAAATCACTTGCTTTTTTATTAACAATGGATCAGGGTACAACAGATGAAGCAAGATTTTATGTTCTTAAAGAAAGCGAGTCCCTGCTTACCGGACAGGAAATTGCGGCAGCTAACGGGCATTTTGCAATATTCCATTTACGATACAATGACGCGCTTTTGTTTTTTCGTACCTTTCAGGAAGAAGGGGAATGGCCGGCTGTCATGCCGGATATTTTTTTAAAGTATCCGGTTCTTATAAATGATTTGGGAAGAGCTTTTCAGTATACAAGCTCCAGAATGGAAGGCCATGATCTTTTTTTACGATGGGCAACAAATTTATTGTTATCCAATCATGGTTATGCTTCAGGGCCTTCCTCCGAAGAAGCACGGTTTAGATTGCTGTTTTTTGCGGCTCGTATTGCAAGGCGTAACGGAAGAAATGTTCAGGCAATGGCTCTTTTTGAACAGAGTTTAGCTATTGCGCCAAATACGGAACAAACAGATGCATGTATTTGGTATATTTTGGATTTAGCATTAAGAGAAAACGACAATGTTTTTCTGCAAAAAATGGAGCAGTATATTTCCAGATGGCATAATAAAAATTATTATAATGATCTTCTGGAAAGATTTTTACAGACACTTGCCGCAAAACATGATTGGGACAGGATAATTAGTACATTTTATATAATAAAGGATTCAGGGACTTCCATTAAATCCGGTTATGCCTGGATTATTGCAAGGGTTATTGAAGAAGGTTATAGAACCACAGCGCAATTAGCGGACAGAATGGACTATTTAAATACCGCATATAGTGCAGTTGGCAATGAAATGACATCAGTTCTGTATTATCGTGATTTAAGTGCTAATATTCTTGGGAGGCCCTTTTTTTCAGGTCAATTGGCAAGACAGGAAGACATGGCTGTGGCGGTAAATACTGATAGAAGATCTGCATCGCGAAACCCTGTGCCGCAAGTATCCCCCGCAATACAATTTATTAATGGATTTTTTACATATCATGCTGAAGATCACGCGCTGCGTTATATCCGTCAATTAGAGAATGAACTTTCTATTGAAGATCTGCGTGCTGCGGCAGGCGCTCTTGATAACGCAGGTATGCATGTGCAGGTTATACGGCTTGTAACAAGGTATATGAACAGAGCGGACTTCACACCGGCAAGGCGTGATATTGAATTATTGTTTCCTCGTCCTTTTCAGGATTTAGTAGAAAAATACGCTGCGGAAACAAATAATCCGCCGGAAATACTTTTTGCGCTTATTCGCACGGAGAGTGCTTTTCAGCCGGCGGTTATTTCCCGTGCAGGTGCGGCGGGGTTAACCCAGCTTATGCCGGAAACTGCACAAGATATGGCAAACCGTATAAGAAGAAGCGGAGGCCCCGATTATTCCGGGGATAATCTTAAACTGGATGATCCTGAACAGAATATTCATATAGGATCGTTTTATCTGAACTATCTTAATGGGCGTTTTGAAAACAAATTGCTTTCACTTTTAGCTTATAATGGCGGTCAAACTCGTGTACGCCGCCTGCGAAACGCTGCGGCGCTTCCCGCAGACCTTTTTATGGAGACCATAAATATTTCAGAAACAAGGGATTACGGCAGAAAAGTTATGGGCGCCGCCGCTGTGTATAGGGAGTTGTATTATTGAAGTGGTCTTGCTCCCCACACCTGCACTGTATTAATCCTAAATAATAATATATAATATCCCCATGATTATAGCATCGATAGACATTCAAAACGGTAAAGTTGTCCAGTTAAAACAGGGTGAGGAACTTGTCCTTCAAAGAGACAATCCTTTGGAATTGGCTGACGAATTTAACCGTTACGGAGAAGTGGCGGTTATCGACCTTGATGCCGCAATGAACAAAGGCAGTAACCTTGATATGATAAAGCCCATTTTGCGCAGAGCAGAGTGCCGAGTTGGGGGCGGTATTCGTACGCCTGAACAGGCAAAAGAATTGATAAGCTGGGGAGCCAAAAAAATTATCATAGGGTCGGCGGCTTTTAGGGTTGACGGTAAGTTTGCCGTCAATATTCCATTTTTAAAATCGATGGCGGACAAAATTGGCCGTGAAAGATTGATAGTTGCCGTTGATGCACGAGGCGGCGAGATAACAGTTGATGGCTGGAAAACGCCCACAGGCTTAGACCTTATTGAAGCGGCAAAAGCTGTTGAACCCTTCGTGGGGGAATTGCTTTTTACCTGCGTAGAAAGAGAAGGCGGCATGGGGGGAATCGATTTAGAGCCTGTCCGCAAACTAAGAGAGGCGGTCTCCTGTCTTGTTACGGTTGCAGGCGGTGTTTCCACTCTGGAAGAAGCCGCGCAAATTGCCGCCCTTGGCTGTGATGTACAACTTGGAATGGCACTATACACCGGAAAAATCTCCCTGCCTGACGCCTTTATAGAATCCCTAAACTGGAAAAAAGCGGAAATGCTGCCTGTCATTGTTCAGTCCAATGACGGGCAGGTAATGATGACAGGCTTTACTGATAAAACTGCGTTAGCTGAAACTTTTAAGCGGGGTAATGTCTGTTTCCACAGCCGTACAAGAAATAAACTATGGATGAAGGGTGAAAACTCCGGCAATGTATTGACACTTGTTAAAATGCGAACCGACTGTGACAGGGATGCGCTTCTTGCCATTGCCGAGCCTGCAGGCCCTGTCTGCCACACGGGCGCATGGTCATGCTTTGAAACAAATAGAAAGTACACGATAGAGTTACTGCAAAAAATTGTTGCAGACAGGTTCCGCAATCCGGCTCCCGGCTCTTACACCGCAACTTTAGACGATAAACTTGTCCGTGAAAAAATCATGGAAGAAGCGGAAGAAGTCTGTACCGCAAAAACAAAGGATGAAGTTATTTGGGAAGCCGCCGATTTATTATTTTTTACAACCGTGCTTATGACAAAAGAAGGTGTAACAATAGAAGAAGTTCTTAATGAGCTTGACAGGCGGCACAAGAAGTAGAGCATGAGTAAATATTGGAATGAAAAAACAAAAAACATTTCTCCGTATATTCCGGGTGAACAGCCTAAGGACAGGAAATTTATTAAGCTTAACACCAATGAAAATCCGTATCCGCCCTCTCCAAAGGTAATAGAAGCAATTAAAAACGCCGTTAATGCCGATTTACGGCTATACCCTGATCCGGGAAGTACGGTATTCCGTGAAGCTGCCGCTAAAAAATACGGCGTAAAGCCGGAGCAGGTATTTGCGGGCAATGGATCGGATGAGATTTTGGCGTTTGCGTTTGCGGCTTTTTTTGAGGGAGGGGAGAAGACCTCGCGCGGAGGCGCGGAGGCGCAGAGGGTATTGTTTCCTGATATTACATACAGTTTTTATCCGGTATATGCGGATTTGTGGGATATTCCTTATAAGACTATTCCGTTGCGGGAGGATTTTTCTATAAATTGTGAGGATTATAAAATCCCGTCAGGCGGAGTGATTTTCCCTAATCCTAATGCGCCAACGGGTGTTCCCGTTCCGTTAGCTGAAATTACTTCTCTTGCGGAATGTTTGCAAGAACAGGGCAAAGTGCTGATTGTTGATGAAGCGTATGTCGCTTTTGGGGCGGTTACGGCGTATTCCTGCATTGGGAAATATCCCAATCTTTTAACAGTGCATACAATGTCAAAGTCCGCTTCCCTTGCGGGGCTGCGTTTTGGTTTTGCCATAGGGAGCGAGGAATTAATAGAAGGGCTTTGCCGTATCAGAGATTCTTTCAACTCCTACACAATTGACCGTCTTGCTATGGCAGGGGCAACAGCCGCAATTGAGGATTCCGCTTATTACGGTGAAATAACCGCAAAAATAATCGCAACCCGTGAGAGGACAGCAAAAGAACTCCGTGAAATTGGGTTTACCATACTGTCGTCTGCGGCTAACTTTTTATTTGCAAAAGCTCCTAACATATCAGGCGGTGAGCTCTTTGCGGCATTGAGGGAAAGGGGCATACTTGTTCGTCATTTTAACAAAGATAGAATTTCAGATTATTTACGCATAACAATTGGAACAGATGCGGAAATGGATGAATTAATAAAAGCTTGCAGGGAAATAATATGAAAATTATAAACAACAAAGATTTTGATGCTTATTGGAAAAGCCAAACAATACAGAGTATAGATAAAAAAACAGAAGCTATTGTAAAAAAAATAATTGCCGCTGTCCGTAAAGACGGTGATAAAGCTGTATTCAAGTTTGCCGCAAAATTTGATAGATCTTCTCCAAAGCAGCTTGAAGTTCCGGCAACAGAGCTAAAGCTTGCCTGTGATGAATTACGAAGAGATGATCCGGCTCTTGCTTCTGCATTGAAACTGGCGGCGGAAAATATAAACTATTTTTCTAAAAAACAAAGAGAGCAATTCTCTGATTTTGAAACAGAAACCCAAAGCGGTGTTTTTACAGGTCAAAAAATAATTCCTGTTCAAAGAGCGGCAGTTTATGCTCCCGGCGGAAGGTTTCCGCTAATTTCTTCTTTGCTTATGGCTCTTATTCCAGCAATTACCGCCGGTGTAAAAGAGATTTTCCTTGTGTCTCCGCCGGCAGAAAACGGTTTGCCAAACCGTAAAATACTTGCCGCCGCAAACATTACCGCTGAAGTTTGCGGAGTGCCAATCACAGACAGCAATTCCCCCTTACGAGTTTTTGCCATTGGCGGCGCTCAAGCTGTAGCCGCTTTTGCTTTTGGAACAGAGACTGTTCCCCGCGCAGATGTCATTGCAGGCCCGGGAAGCAGGTTTGTAATAGAAGCAAAACGGCAATTGTACGGACAAGTCGGCATCGATTTTCTTGCAGGGCCTTCTGATGTACTGATTATTGCAGAAAACAGTGAATCTGCTGAGGCGGTTGCGGCGGATATGCTTGCACAGGCGGAGCATGATCCGGATGCCAGAGCAAGAGCATTAGTGCCAAACAGGGAGTTTGCTGATAAGCTTGTTTCTGCTATTGAAAAGAGGCTTGCAACTTTGCCTACTGCAAAAACAGCAAGGGCTTCTTTGAATAATGGCGGGCTTATAATTGTTTATGAAAATATGGAAGAAGCTGTCCGCATTGCAAATGTAATTGCGCCGGAACATTTGGAACTGCAAACAGCGGATGACAACAAATGGATTCCGCTATTAAAAAATTACGGCTCTCTCTTTATTGGTGAACTTGCCGCAGAAGCCCTTGGAGATTATTCCGCAGGCATTAACCACACCCTGCCAACATTAAGCAACGCCCGCTTCACCGGTGGCCTAGGAGTGAGGCACTTCCTAAAAACCGTAACCACCCTACGCTGCACCCAAGGCGAGGGCTTTGAAAAAACCCGCAACGCCGCCGAAACTATCGCCAGAGCCGAAGGCCTGGAGGGACACGCGCTAAGTGCCGCTCTACGGGGTAATGTTTAGAAACCTAATCTAAATTGCTATAACCAAAGATGAATATTCCGCTAAAAGAGAATCACCTGTTATAAAACGCATGGGGTGGGTAATGGCTTGGGCTAATAGCATGTGATCAAATGGGTCTTTGTGTAAATTAGGGAGTTCAAGATATGTTTTTAAATAGGTATCTGTTATTGGCAGTTCAAAAAAATTGCTCTTTTTGGCTAATAAACGCATATTTTCAAGATCAAAAGGATACCTGTTTGCTCTTATTTTTATGGCAATTTCCCACCAAGAAACAGTGCTGATAAAAATATTTGTGTCTTTTGAGAAAATCAAAGATTTTATTTGGTTTATCCTTGAATTGTCTTCTGAAAGCCATATCAC
>Ga0099364_10001895_pt1 | contig 33800 bp, 25 predicted proteins | sample TergutTh196P3_FD_73070 | JGI IMG/M metagenome (GOLD analysis project Ga0099364, IMG submission 73070) | Microcerotermes parvus P3 segment gut microbial communities from Pointe-Noire, Republic of the Congo - Th196 P3 | ecosystem: Host-associated > Arthropoda: Insects > Digestive system > Gut ... | reverse complement strand
GATAAACGGAAACCGCAGACAGTTTTAACGCTGTTGGTGCGTCTGATTGAGCGGGGATTTTTAAACAGTGAAAAAATAGGCAAAGAAAGGATGTATAGTCCGATTGTTGACGAACAGGAATATTTACGGGCTGAAACTGAATCTTTTATTGAAAAGTATCATAAGAACTCGTTGTTAGGGTTAGTAAATACTTTATATAAAGGAAAAGATTTATCAGAAGCAGAAATCGGGGAGTTAAGAAAATTATTAGGAGAAAGGACGTGATTTAATGGAAAATTTAATAATAATGATTTTAACAAGCTCGCTGACGATGTCGGCTGTTATAATTGGGCTGATTTTGTTTAACAAGCTGTTTTCAGAGAAATATTCAGCTAAATGGCGTTATTATATATGGCTGATAGTGTTGGTCGGCTTGATTATACCGTTCAGACCGAGTATAACTATGCCGTTTGAGCCTGTGCGTGTTTCTGTTATAAATACAGAACAACAGACACTAAATAATTCTGTTGAACATCATGTCCGCGAAAACAGCGGGTTACATTTATCATTGGCAGAGAACACGGTTGACAAAGAAACAAGCGCAGTTTCAAGAGTTACGATTATGTTTATAATTTGGCTTACAGGCGTGATATTTGCAGTTGCATTTAGACTGCGCTGTCACAGTAAATTTACAGGAATGGTCAGACACTGGGCAGAAGATATAACTGATGGCAATCTGTTATCTTTATTTGAGCGAGTAAAATTTGACTTAAATATAAAACGGAATGTAGGGCTGAAAAAATTCAGGTTTATAACAAGTCCAGTGCTTGCGGGTTTTGTAAAGCCTGTGATTTTACTCCCTGACAGGCTTATTCATGATGATGAAATGCTGCTGATTCTGAAACATGAGCTTATACACTGCAAGCGCGGGGATTTATGGGTCAATCTGTTAGTGATTGCCGCCGCTGCTGTTCATTGGTTTAATCCGTTTGTTTATATCATGGCATCAGCGGTGCGTAATGACTGTGAAGGAGCGTGTGATGAAGCTGTACTCGGCGGTGAAAGCATGGAGAACAGGCAAATATATGCCGAAACGATAATAGGATTTATAGAAACAAAAAAAGCGGTGCGAACCGCATTAACAACAAACTTTTACGGAGGGAAAAATACCATGAAAAAGAGAATAATATCAATGATGAACACAGGCAGGAAAAACAGCAAAATTGCGATTTTATGCGCTTTTTTTGTGTTAGCGTCAACTTTATTGCCAAGTTCTGTAGTTACTGCAAGCAATTTAAGCCTTGATAATTTTATCAGCGGATTGGACGCGCAGTCCATTGCTCTTGATTTTACGGGCAGCGGTCAAGTAACAGGCTGCAAATTAGTGTATAACGCTGTTGCAAGATATGAAGTAACGGTTGCAACAGACAGTTATAAATTCGTAATTTATATAAATGCGTATTCGGGGGATATTGAAGAATTTACAAGGGATTCTGTAATACAAACACAGCAGGGGCCGCCCGCACCGCAGCCTGTAACAGTATCCCGGCAAACTGCAATAACAAATTCGTTGACGCATGAGCAAGCGCATAGCATCGCCATAGACTTCCTTGGGCGCGGAACTATAGTCAGACATGAAACCAAAAGTAATTATATCAAAGTTTGTATACAAGTCGGCAACGAGCATCACGACGTTAAGATAAATTATAACGGCACTGTCAGAGAACACAAAACAAGGGAAATAGAATTAGTTGCCTCGAAAGCGCGGGCTCATGACCAATCCGGCATCATTAGCTTTGAAAGGGCGGCGGCAATTGCAATAGAACGGGCAGGCGGCGGCGTTATAATCGAAAATAAGTTAGATTATAAGAAAAATGTGGGCTTGGTATATAAAATAAAATTAGTAATCGGGCAAACGGAATATAAGGTGGAGCTGTATGCTTCAAACGGTTCTATATATAAGTATGAATCGAAGTACAAGTCATAGCAAACGCAGCAACAATGGCTGAAGTCAGACAGTAAATCACGGATTCATCTGAAACGTAAAAACGTTAATTGCAAGCAATGCACGGGTATATACTTTCGTATAAATCCCGTGCGTTTGCCTGTTGGTGCTGCCGCCCCAAACCCAGCAAAGAGGAGTGCAAGCACTCCCCTTTTTAAGCCCGCGCTGCGGTCTGCTTTTTGCCGTCGGCAGTCATCGTTCATGAGATATATTTTCGCGTCCGCTGATTTGCGCCGGAGCTTTACGGTTGATGCCGAGCAGCCACTCAGCGTTCGATTGCGCCGCGACCAAGTCTGTGCGTAGCTGTTTGGCTTCGCGATAGCCGTGATATAAATTTTGTCTCTCGGCTTCGAGTGTCGCCCAATCTTTTCTAAGCGCATCTATTTTCGGCAGCGGATTATTTTTACTGAAACCAAGACCGTCAAAATAATTTTTAGCTGTCTGATGAAGCGTGATGTCGGCGCGGTGAGCTTCAAAAAAATCAGCACGCTTTTTCGGTGACTGTATCTTGTTATACTCTGCATAAATTTCGCGGGTCTTGCTGTAAGTGCCAATCTGTTTTTGCAGGTCGGAGATTTCTTTCTGCCGTGATTCGATTTCTTTAATGCGGTTCAGCTTTCCGTTAAAGTTAGAAGAAGCTGCTGCGGATTTTCTTACAAGTTCGTCATAGCTGTCGATACCTCGTTCACTAAGATAAATTAAAGTCTTTGCCGCTTGCTTCAAGTTATAAATCCGCGCCCAATTTTCGTAGGCTTCACCCTTGCCCTCTTTAATTTTTTGCTGAATGTCGATGAGCAAACTAAATTTCGTCTGACCCGTAATCACAAACGGGACGAATATAGATTCAGCAATGGGAGCAGGCTGCTGCCGCTCAACTTTACGAAGTCCTCTTAGCCGCTCAATAATAGCTTCGTAAGTGTAATCGTCACCGAGAGAACTGCACCGAGCAAAACGCACCGCGCCGGGAATCTTGAACGCGAGATTTTTATTATACTTGACTTCGCACCCCGCCTCGCGCATGGCGGCGATGAACCCGTCAAAGTCTTTTGCGTTTTCAAGAGCGGCGTCAATCATCTGCTCTAACTGCTCACGGTTGGACAACGGCTTAACATCACCCTGCCAGTTTGCGTAACTGCCTTTGGATGGTTTCGGATTTTCTACGATTGACAAACCGTTTTCAAGACAGAGGTGGTCGGCAATTCTGCGGACTGCGAACGATGAGCTTTTAAAATTTCTGAATTTTCTCGTGCAGTCAAGCGAGGTAGAATTTATAATCACATGGCTGTGTGCGTGAGCCTTGTCTGTATGGGTACAGCAGATGAAGGCGTGATTACCTTTCGTTAGTTTCATGGCGAGGTCGTACCCGATTTTATTTGCTGTCGCCGCATCGGTTTCGCCGGGCTTGAAGCTGATGCGGACATGATAGGCTATAACGTCACGCTCGCCTTGACTGCGCCCGGTGATAGCGGCATATTTATTTTTGCTGAACATGAACTCGTCGTCAACGATGAGCGGGTCACACTCGTAAGATGTGACCCATTCTCCGGTTTCTGTTTTGTCGGGATTTTCAACGTAATCAATACTGCGTCCGAGCGCGGCTGCTATCGTCCGCCCCTTGCCTATGTGCAACGGTTTTATCCATGTTACCGCCATCACTCCGCCTCCTTTACAGCCGCTTGATTATATTCCGGCAAATCCCTAATGTTCGGCGGCTTAATAAAACAACTGCCCGGCTTGGGATTTACTGCGTCAGAAAATAATGTTATGAGTTTGCCCATATCTAAGCGGGCTTCCGTTAATAGCTCAATCATTTCAGCTATATCTTCGCGGTATGCTTCGCCGCCGGAATTAACGCGCTTGGCAATTTGATTACTGTTGTTCGCCGTAATGCCGAGCAGTCTCCTGATTTCGTTCAGCGTTTCAGATTCAAATTTGAACACATGACCGTCTATGCACATCTTCCTGATGAACGCACTCATGTTACTGATGCCGGTTCGCGCCATGTTCTGCTCAAATAATTCTAACTCTTTCGGCGACATCTTGAAGTAGAATCCTTTGGTTTTAGTTTTTGGCATTATATTACCTCCATATTTTTTTCGTTTAACAGGGTCAAGGAGGACAACGCTTTAACATGACCCTCTTGACCTTCTTCATAATTATTAATAAACTTAGTTTCGATTGGCATTGCCCAGAACCAACGCTCACTCTTCTTGAATGAGTACACGCCGAGTTCAGACTTGGCGCGTTTCAGCGTTTTTTCTGATATGCCCTGCATTTCAGCAGCGCGTAGAATTTTTGCGGCTTCCTCCGCTCCGTTTGACAGCATATCCAATATCAGCCGCTGCGCTTTATCTGACTGGCTCTCCTGTGCTTGCCTCGCCCCGTTAAATAAATCATCAGCATTAATATCACACTCACCCTGCCAGTTAAATCCTGTAACAGGGTCGAAGCCGAAAGCAATCATCACACCTTTCGGGGCAAGATTTGATTTTGTGTGAACCATTACCCGCGTATATTCGTCAAGTTTATTGACGCTCATCACACTTCGGGCTGCGGAGTATATGTCGATACTGCCAAGCCCGCGATATGCCGCCCGTGTTCGCAAACTGCCTTTATTTAAGTGCCCCACGAGCAGAAAGGCGCAGTCATGGCGTTCCGCTACCTTGCCGAGATGCTTCATAACGGGTCTGACGCTGTTCGCGCTGTTCATATTTGCTCCGCGAAAATATGCTTGGACCGGGTCAAATATACATAATTTCGCTTGCGTCTTGATTATAGCCTGCTCTATTCTCTCGTCGGTGAACGAGAGCGCGTTCTCATCTTCGTCGATAGCATGAATCATATCGCAGTCCGCGCCAAGCATTTCAAGCCGGGGGCGGATTGTTTGATTATATGAATCTTCAGCGTTCTGCACTATTACTCGTGCAGGGGCGTCGAAAGCGAAGCCGCCCGGCAACGCGGTTCCCGTAGATACGGCGGCGGCAATCGCCAGAGCTACCGTTGTTTTGCCCATTTCGCCGTCACCCTGAATCATGCTGATTTTGCCGCTTGGAATATACGGCTCCCACAGCCAATTTACGGGTTCCGGCTGAATTTCGCTCATCGTGAGCATTTTTAATTCTGACATTAATTTACCTCCTGAAATTATGCCCCCTCACGATTCAATCGCAAGGGGGACTGCTTAAATTTACCACTCGCCTGTTACTCTGCCGTTTCGGATATACTGCTCAATTTCTTTCACGCTGTAACCGTTTTTCTTACCTTGTATAGCGGCTTTTGCGACGGTAACAACGTCCTTGTTGCTGAAACCATCTGAACGTGACATACGCCCTAATTGGTTTAAAACACTGCGGCAAACATATTGATTGCTGAACAGAAGCTCCAAATCCTCAATTTCGGAAGCGGCTTCCGATAATATACTTGCCGCTGTAAATACATAGGCAGTATCTGCTATTGAGCGTAAGGAACGATATTGTTTTCCATCCGTTATAACTTTTTCATAAAGTGCGGAGTGTTCCCCTGCTATAAGTTTAGAAATTCTCGGTCGTCCCCGACCTTGCCTTTTTTCCATGATATTCTCTCCTTTTTAATTATTATTTTTTTGAGTTGTAATCTATTTAAGATAAAAATAAATTACTCCTCTTATATATAGGAGAAATATAGGGGGTAAATCGGAACTCTTTTTTGAAAAAAGTTCAAAAAAATTTTTTATTTATGTGATATTATATAAAAAAAGTCAAGAAAGGCGGTGGAAATCAATGCGCGGACAGTTGAAAAGAGATTTGCGGAAAGAAGAATTGACCCGTATTGAAGAAGCTGCACGGACTGAAAAAGATTTTGAAAAATTAGAGAAAGAATGGGCTAAATGGGACTCAAACCGCAGACGGCGCGAACGCCGATATGAAATAAAGCTCGGCAGTTTGATAGAGCAAATCGTGGAAATAGGCGATAGCGGAGCAGTTATTCCGCAGCCGTTAGACCATCGGCACTGGCGGCAGATGATGCAGGGTAATTTTCTTGACGTTATTTTTGACTGTCCGTATGATATTCACGAGCTGACTTCAAGCAGAAATATTTCCGAATTAGTGGACGCATTAAACGATAATCAAAAAGAAATCCTGTATTTACGGGCAATCCGCCAATGGTCGCCGCAGAAGATAGCTGCCATGCGCGGACAAACTGACCGTAATATCCGTAAAGTTTATGATACGCTGATAGAAAGTCTGCGGCGCAAGTTATATAATCGATTATTATACAGATACGAGAGAAAACTGCCGCTTACACTTGCCCAGCAGGAATTTATGGCGGCATATAACCCCAAAGTGAAAGCAAAAAATAACCCGTTGACATAATAATCAACGGATAATGGAGGCAATTATATGCGTATGCGTGATATGTTCGGGCAGGCGACAGCCCGATGGGTTAGATATAATGATTATGCGTGTGTCAAAGACAGGCATGGTGAGTGGTACGTTGTGCCGACGACAAAATCAACGTCAACTATATATGATTCGCTTGAAAACGCCGAAGAAATGGTGGTAAACGCGCTTAATATCGGCTTGCGGTGCATGACGAGTGAGCCGGACGAGAACAGAATTGCGGCTGAAATATGCGTATTTGCTGAAAAATATGGTTTGCTCGGCTTTATGACCGCTCTGCCGACTACGGTTGAATTTATGAACTATGATACTGTATATCTGCCGAAGAACCGTTTTATCAGGGAGGAATCTATGTCGTCCGAGAAGTTCGCGAAGATATTTTTCCCGTTTGATGATGAACTGAACAAAAATCCCCCAAAGCATCATGTCGCTGATGACGGCTCTATCAAAGTATCACTCGCCGCCCGCGACAAGCCGAAAGCGATTGAGATGAGCTTTCAAAAAAGCTACGCCGAACCGTATGAGTGGCTCAAAAAGCAGTTTAAAGACTGGGCGTTGATGTTCTGCGCGAGCATATTATATTACGAAGAAACCGACCCGCTTATGGCAGATTTGCACCGCAAATCAATCAGCGTATTTGACGGGAATGTGCCATCGTTTCATATAGAGCTGTTCGATAAACCGACGCTTGTATGGGATTTTCACTCGCTGATGCTGATGGTGCATATCGTGTTGGGGCTTATACTGACTGACGAGAGGAAGCCGTTGCGGTCGTGCAAATACTGCAATCGGGCGTTTATCGCCAAGAACCCCAAAACGGAATTTTGTCGGCATGAGTGCAAAAACAGGTTTAACGTATATAAATCAAGGGGGCAGTAACTAAATAAAATATCAAAAATATCGTTTCTCTCATCGTGGGTATAGGTAATTTCAGAAGCCGCTTCCAAAATAAATCTCCCTTATTGTCGAATTTTGAAAAATAAAATTATAAAATTATAACAAAATGTAATTGACAACATTATATAAATATGATATAATAATTAAGTGCGAAGATAGTACGTGTTAAATTTTGAAAGGAGTTGTAAATGTCGAAACCTAAAATAAATGAAAAACGCACCAGCACTTTTATTCCCTATGATGTCTTTGATAAATTTAAGAGTGCAGCGCATAAAAAGGGCATTACAGTTTCGACCCTACTCAGAATGTTAATATTAGAGTATTTAGACAAACACATTGAAAAGGATTAATGTTTGCCCCGCCAAGAGTACACATTAATCCGCGCTTAATATAACGGAGCCAAAAGTGCCACCGTTTTTCAAAACGTGGATTAACTCCCACGCTGTCTATATTATAGCACTTTTAATTCCGTTTGTCAATACTAAAATTTTCAATAAGAAAGGAAAATTATTAAAATGACAATCGCAATAGAAGATTTAAAAAAAATGCGTGTATGGGTAAACTGGAAATATGAAGAACGTGGAGGAAAACAGACCAAACCTCCGATTAATTCGCATACCGATGGCTATGCAAAATCAAATAAGCCTGAAACTTGGGCTGATTTTAATACGGCAAGAAATAAATCAGAAAATATCGGCTTCGTGTTCGCTGACGGTATATGCGGCATTGATATTGACAACAAAGAACTCAATCCCGAACTCGACAAGCAAGCTGAATCTATTATCACACTCATGGATACATACACAGAACGAAGCCCATCAGGGACGGGCTGGCATATTATATTCAAGTGCGATGTATCTAAAATCCCAACGCTTAACGGCAAACTCGACAGTAAATATTACGTGAATAATCAAAAAACAGGCTTAGAGTGCTACTTCCCCGGCTTAACTAATAAATATTTTACTTATACCGGGCAGGGCAATAATAAAAATATTGAGGACAGGACAGAGCAAATTCTAATTTTTCTTAATAATTATATGCTGAAAGATAATTTTAAGAAAAAAAAATCTTCGGAAAATCCTTTAATAACTGAGCCCATCGGCACTGATACTGATATTATAGATAAAATCAGACAATCACAGCAGGGATATAAATTCAGTGCATTATTTGACAGAGGGGACACTTCCAGCTACAACGGCGATGACAGCTCGGCAGATTTAGCCTTATGTAATATTCTCGCATGGTGGCTTCAAGGCGACTTTAACGCTATAGACTATTATTTCAGACAGTCCCGATTATACCGCAAAAAATGGGAGCGTAATGACTACAGGACAAACACTATAAATAAGGCTATCGAGAACCAAAACGGGCAATTTAAAAGGCTGCCCGGCAGACCGAAAACTAAAAAGACTGGGCATAACTCTGATGAACGCTCTGATAAAGAAAAGAACAGGCAAGACGATATTATAACAATCGCGAGAACAGATGAATATTTAAATCAAATCAGTATATCTATAAAATATAATCAAATAACCCGTGATACTGATATACAAGGAGAAATCAGCAAATACGACCCGGAGCATATTAAAAATAATTTATTGACAGACGTTTACGACCAATTAAAATTAATTTATAAAAAATGCCCGAAAAGAGATTTTGTAGACCATATCGCATATATAGCCTCCAGAAACAGATATAATCCTGTGATTAACATGATAAACGAAGAAAAATGGGATAATATCGACAGATTGCCGGAATTATATTCGATTATGCGGATAACGCCTGACGATAAATTAAGCCAAGTATTAATTTTTAAATGGTACTGGCAAAATTTAAGCATGGCACGTAACGAACGCGGAGAATACGGCGCAGACGGGCTTTTAGTGCTGCAGGGTACACAAGGAATAGGCAAGACTACGCTTGCGCGTAAATCAGCCTTAAAAGACGAGTTTTTCGGCGAGGGTCTGCACGTAGATATAAAAAATAAAGACAGTATTATTGAGGCTACAAGCTGTTGGATTGGCGAACTCGGCGAGATTGAAAGCACTTTTAAAAGCGATATAAACGCGCTTAAAGCCTTTATAACTCGCACAAAGGATATTTACCGTATGCCATACGCCGCAGACTTTGATAAGCTATCCCGCCGGACTTCTTTTATTGGTACGTGCAACAGCGAGCAATTTTTAATAGATGAAACCGGAAACCGTCGTTTTTGGACTGTTCCTGTAAGAGAAATCGACCGCGAAGCATTAAATAAATTTAATTTTCTGCAGCTTTATCTGCAAATTAATCAAGAATACGCAAAAAATAATATACAGGGCTTCAGACTCACAGAGGACGAGCAAAAAATGCTTGCAGAGCGCAATTCAACGCATGAAAAGCCGATTAAAGCAGAAGAAGAAATCCGGGATATTTTATATAAAGCCGAACGCGATAATTTAATATTTGAAGATATGACCGTAAGTGAATTTAAAGAGTTATATCCGATATTAAGATATGACGTAAGGGAAATTGGCAGAGCATTAAATAAAATCGGCATAGAATTAGAAAGAAAACGGAAAGACGGACAACCACAGAAAATAGCTAAGTTACCGCGTCCGAAATACAGATTAGATATTAAAGATTTTAATTAAAAAAGCGTGTCCGTGTGTATGGCGTGTCTATGAGAAATAAATCTCATAGACACGCCTTTTCTATAGGTAAAATGGATATTATCTAAATAGCGTGTCCGTGTGTCTATGACTTTCCTATATACTTTAATACAAAATTTTTAAAAAAATAATTAATTATTTATTTTTTTAAAAAAAATTATCTTTTTATGTAAAAGTCATAGACACATAGACACAGTAGGGGGGGGTATATGGTAGAATGGGGTAAAAAGGTGTGTCTATGACTTTTTATTGTCATAGACACACTTAAGTCTAAATTTTCGATATATCTCCCATTATACCTATATAAAAAGGCGTGTCTATGACTTTTTACTCTCATAGACACGCTTTTTCTAATATTTATTTATATATTTTTCAAATCATCAGCCAAGTAAAGGTCAAGAGCTGCCCGTATAATCGAGGAAAAGTCTTTATCTTCCGGCTTATCGCTTTTAGCTGTCCGGGTTTTCAGGGCTTTTACATGGCGTTTTGTAATATAATAAGACTTGTGAATTAATTCGTCTAAATTATTATTTTTATTATTTTTATTTAATTCTGTACCAGTATTTATTACAGAATTATCGGGAATTATATTTTGCTCTGTTTCAGAGTTATTTCCCATGATATTTTTATATACTTCGTCTTTTTTATGGCTTGACAGTTTCGGCATATTATTTTTCCCCCTCTAATATTTCATCAATAAGAGCGTTATAATCGGCTATAAGCTCTTTGTTTTCGTTAATCGTAAATATATCTTGCTGTTCTATCTGTGAATCTTCAATGGCTGTCGCTTCTCTGATAGTAGTTTTAAATACAGGAATTTGAAGCTGCTGACAAATATCTATCCCAACGCTCTGCATTAATTTGTTAGCGTTTGTGTTAGCTTTAATTCTTGTAAATACTAATCCTCTTATATACCCTTTGCCGCCGCAATATTTTTGATTCTGCTTAACTGACAAATGAATTTCTTTTATAGCTTTGACAGAATATTTGCCTGCTGTAGTCGGAATTATAATCTCATCAGCCGCAGTAAAAGCGTTCGCAGTTAAATTCCCTAAATTCGGCGGCGTATCAACTAATATAAAATCATAAAGATTTTTGATTGGCTCTAATGCTTCCTTTAATTTATGTTCCCGTCCCATTTCGATTAGTTCTAATTCAGCATTATATAATAACTGATTAGCCGGGATAATATCGAACACATCTAAATGCTGAATACATTCCTCAGCTGTAGCTTCGCCCTTTATAAGTTCGTAAGCAGTCACGTATTTTTCGTTTTCAGCTTTAACGCTGTCTGATAAATCCCCCTGTGGTTCAAAGTCAACTACTAATACTTTATACCCTCGCCGTTTTAATCCTGCCGATACTATCCAAGTTGTTGTAGTTTTAGTAACGCCGCCTTTTTGATTGGCGAATACTATAATTTTGCCCATTCTAACACCTCTTTCTAATAATTAGCACTATAACACTAAATATCTATACAACTTTAATGCTATAGCACTATAAATCTAAATATCTATGGATACATATAATTATAGCACTATAGATATAAAATGTCAAGTATCTTTGTATCTATAGTGCTAATTGTTTTTTGAAAAAAGTAAGATACTGTAATTTTACAGCATCTTACGGTGTTTATTGTTGTTCTATTGTATTTTTAGCCTCTGCGACATCTTCTTCAGTTAAGCCTGTACTCTGAGCTATCTGTTTAATAGTGAGAATACCCATTTTAATTAGGTTTGTTGCCGTTTCTAATTTTCCTTTTCGTTCTCCTCGCAATTCTCCCTGCGCTTCTTTAATTTCAGCATATTCGCTCATTTCGGCTTTAGTTTCAGCTATGCCTTTAGCGTACATGACATCAGCGTATTCGATTTTATCAACCACTTCGCTCACTCCTTTCTCTAAGGCTGTACCGCCTATCGCTACTCCTAACTTTTCTTCCATCAACTTTGACAAACCCCCGATGTCGTAAAATACGGTGTCTAAAAATTTCGCCAAATTATCATGTAGATGTTCCGATATTTTTGTCAGCTCGACGAAAATCACTTCTATTAAGTCCGCGTCAATATCTTTTTCATAGATATAAACGCCGTTTTCATGGTAATTTCTTACCATATTATATTTATGCACGTATCGGCTGCTCTCTAAATAATCGAAATTACACAGCCACACGCTGTAAACTTTGTGGACTTCTGCGTATTTTTCAGCACTTGCCAGCGTATCGCGAAGCAAAGACGCGGCATAATATATTGCCCGCGTGACTAAATTATACTCGCTCGGCTTATCTTTTTGCATTTCAAAGTCAATAGTTACATTGACGTAAGTTATTTTATCGTTGCTGGGCAGTTTCATCTCGAACCGCATGGCGAACACGATGTCCATTCTTATTAGTTTCTCGCCGGAATCGCCGCTTTCTTCGTTGAGCAAATCAATCTCACTATGAAAACGCTCTGCATCGCTTGCATGATTGCGCGGACGTATATCTAATATACTTTCGGCGATTTCTTGCAGAGTATAGCTCTCAAAATCTGGCACGGCGTATTTCAACAACATAGCTGCAACTGATTTATATTTGAAAAGCGTTTTAAATTCAGTATCTTTCTTGATTGCGTCAGCGTCTAAATTCATCAGCTCATCTAACTTTGATACGGTGCTTTCTAAATTATCTTTTGGCATTTAATTTCCTCAACTTTCGATTATATCTTTATTATACCATAAGTCTTATATTTTTTCAAGTAGAATTTTCTTTTGATTTAACGAGCTTATAAAACGTAGTACGCTTCAAGCCGAGTTGCGCCATTGCTGACGTTGCCGTAATTTCGCCGCGCTTCCATGAATTATATAACTTGTCAAACTTCGACGGGAACGGAGTTCGTGGTCGCCCTAAATGCTGCCCTCGCTCTTTGGCTAACTTTATACCCTCTGCCTGACGCTGTTTAATATTCAGCCGCTCCGTTTCTGCGACGTATGATAAAATCTGCAAGACTATATCGGCGATAAAAGTCCCGGTTAAATCTTTATCGCTTGCGGTAGTATCAAGAAGCGGCAAATCAAGCACTTTTATATAAGCCTTGATTTCTTTAGTTATAATACGCCATTGTTCTGTTATTTCGTTGTAGTTTCTGCCGAGCCGGTCAATACTCTTTATTATCAGCGTGTCACCCTCACGCAGTGCGCGGAGTAAAACTTGATATTCAGCGCGGTTAAAATCCCTGCCACTTGCTTTGTCTATGAAGATAAATCTCTCGTCAACGCCAGCCGCAAGCAACGCTTCGACTTGCCGGGCTTCGTTTTGGTCATCTGTGCTAATTCTCGCGTACCCGAATATTTTATTTATCATTTTTTATAAATCTCCGTTTTTTTAACAGTATATCATATATATTCGCAAAAGTCAACGCTGTTTAACGCACATTCGCAAACTACCTCGCAAGTATTTGCAGACACAAGAAAAGCCGCTCATATCAGAACGGCTTTATTATTCGGTAAGGTACACCTTTAAGAACTTACTATCTATATTTTTCTGCCTGTACTCGGAACATCTCGGCGTATTTGCCGTTTACAGCCATAAGTTCATCGTGACTGCCGCTCTCAATGAGTTTGCCTTGCTCGAACATGAATATTTTATCAGCCATTCGCGTAGTAGATAATCTGTGAGATATAAATATTACGGTCTTATCGCGTTCAAGTTCAAGCATAGTGCTGTTTAATTCAAATTCTGCAATCGGGTCAAGCGCACTTGACGGTTCATCGAATATAATTACGGGACTGTCTTTATATAAACTGCGGCTTGTTGCGAGTTTTTGCCGTTCGCCGCCCGAAAGCTCCTCACCTTCGATAAATTCTTTAGTGAGCTGCGTATCAACGCCGCCCGGCATTTTTGCGATACGTTCGGCAATACCGCCTTTTTCAAGAGCAAGTGTGAGTTTTTCTGCGTTAGGTTCATCGTTTCCTGCAAGTATATTCTGCGCCGCTGTTGCGGCATAGATTTGGAAATCCTGAAATAATGTAGAAAATATATTGCGGTATTCGCCTACATCATAATTACGCACATCTTCATTTGCATACAGGATTTCGCCGGAACTTGGGTCATATAGCCTCATTAACAACTTTATAAGCGTTGTCTTGCCCGCCCCGTTATATCCGACAATCGCAACTTTTTCACCCTGATTTATTTTCAGCGTTACATCTGAAAGCGTTTTTTCACTTGCGCCGGGATAAGTAAAACTGACGCCGCGAAGTTCAATCCCGCCGGAAGTTTTAACAGGCTTCGCGTCCGGTTTTGATATAATTTTCTGCTCATAATTTAAGAAATCACGCATTTTATCAATATACAAGCTCTGCTCCCGCAGTCCGGCGATAGTTTCGGTTAAACTGCCGATTGTATTTTTCGCGCTCTGCGATGAACGATACAGTCCGAACAATGTGCCGAATCCAATTGCTCCCTGTACGACAGTGAGATACATCAGGTAAATCAGAAACAGAAAATCGAATAGAAACGCACTTGATAAATAACCTTGCAAAAATTCAAGCGCGGCAATTTTGCGCGTTCTCTTTTTAAGCACTTCATATACCTGAGTTTCGGCTTCGGAATAATCCTCGAAAAGCCGCTCTTTAACTCCGCTTAATCTTATTTCTTTCACGTAATCAGGCAGGTAAAAAATCCTGTTTACATAATCGCGCTTGCGTAATATCGGATTGAGCGACTGATTAAGCTCGAACCCGGCTTTTACGAATTTTGACCTGAATATATATGTTGCGATAAATGATACAACGATAAAAATAAAACTCGTGCTGTCCGCAAGCACTATATAACCGCCGTAAGTAATCAGCATAGCAATATTCATAAGCGTATTTCTTATATTCAGCATGACCGAATCAACGCGCTGTGTGACATTATTAAGCGCGAACACATAATCATTATAATATTCCGGGTTATCATAACAAGCAATATCTATATCTTTTGCTTTCTCGTATAATTTTTCCCGGACAGCTCTGTATATTTTTTCCCTGCCTCTTGGAGCAGTTCTGATTTCGCTGAACGAGTGATAGCCAAGGTCTATAAGTATAATACCTGTCATTATCAGAAGGAATCGCAGTACATCGGCAAACGGCCTGCCGTATTGAATGGCGTTTACTATAAAGACAATCTGATAAGTATGCTCAAAAAATATTTTTACCTGCCAGAAAATGCCGTGAAAAGTAAGATAAAACACGGCGGCAGGCGCGGCTTTGAAAGCTATGGCTACAATAAAAAGATTATTTGCGAGAACACGGCTGAACGGTAGCTGAGCCTGTTTATTATTTTTACTGCTCATAAATTTCCTCCTCAAACAAATAATTTTTAGCCTGCATACCGTACATATCAGCATATACGCCCCCGCGTGAAAGCAGTTCCCTGTGTGTCCCGTATTCTACAATCCCGCCGTTTTCGAGCATATATACACGGTCGCAGCTTGTAGCAGATGATAGCCTGTGCGATATGATAAAAGCGATTTTACCTTCGTTTTCATCGCTGGAGCATAACCGCATAATAGTTTCGTACATCATGTGTTCTGCAATCGGGTCAAGTGCGCTTGACGGTTCATCAAGAATTAAGATATGCGCTTCTTTTGCAAAGGCGCGGGCAGTCGCTAATTTTTGATATTCGCCGCCTGATAAAACCGCACCTTTATCTTCAAATTCCCGTGTAAGAATCGTATTTTCTCCGTTTTCAAGCGTTGATATTTTTTCATACGCGCCGCTCTCTTTCATGGCATTAATAGCGTGAACACGGTCATCTTCTGTTATAAGCCGCTTCATAAGCACGTTTTCGGCGGCTGACATAGAAAACATTTGAAAATCCTGAAACGCAACACCTATTTGAGCGCGGTATTCTTTTAAATCGTACTCGCGTATATCAATGCCGTTCAAAAATATTTGCCCCTCTGTCGGGTCGTATAACCGCATGATGAGCTTGACAAGCGTTGTCTTGCCCGCGCCGTTATGACCTACAAGCGCAACTTTTTCGCCTACTCTTACAGTCATATTTATATTTTTCAAAATATTCTGCCCGGATTCGCTGTAACGGAAAGTCACGTTCCGCAATTCTAACACATCAACCGATTTTACAGCCTGACCGGGCTGGTTTTCGTTTATCTTCGGCGTGTATGATAAAAAATCCCGCAGGTTCTGTATAAACTTTGCATTTTGCATACTTTCGATAATGCCGTCCCTTATGCCGAACAGCATCCATGTAGTGCTGACAATCGCGCTTGAAAGAACGATAAAATCGCCTATTTGTATCGTCTGCTTAACAATCGCAAGATACGCGCCGTAAATCCACATACCCTGAAAAGACACGGTGAAACATATAGCCTGCCCTGTAAAATCAAAAGCGTACATTTTTTTCCAATATTTATTTATGATTTTTATAACTCCGGCGAGGGCATCATCATATATTTTTATAATAACGCTGAAAATATCAGTAAGGCGCATTTCTTTTGAATACTGCGGCAGGTACATTACACGGTTCACGTAAGCCATACGGCGGTTATGCGGTATACGTTCCATGTCGCGTTCAAAGCGCAGTTTATTGCCGATTCTGCCGAAGAAAAATGAGCCTATGAATGAAACGAAAGAAAATACTCCTGCAATCAGGTTTATATCTACTATCGCGTAAATCACGAATATAGTGGCAATCGTAACGCCGACAAGTCCCGCGCACTCGTTGAGAACTGACTGCGAACGAGCAGAAGCCTCTGTTGCCGCTTTCGTGTATGTGTCAAAGAAATCAGGGTTTTCGTAACAGCTTAAATCTACTGCCGTAGCTTTAGCAAATAATTCGCGGCTTAATGCGAAAGTTACTTTTTGCTCCTCGCGCCTTTGAAATACATGATTATACCACGCAAAATACGCTGTTATTATAAGCATTGCGATAGTCGTTACTGATAAGAATACGGCAATATCCCTGAAAGTGCGTGTAATTTCGTCCGCTCCGAACAGATAACGCATGAATACTACAGTAAAAAATGCCCATTGAGCGCGCCTGAGCAGTTGAACAAGAAAAGTGTGAAAGACGTAAAACGGCGATATTTTTGATATTTTGCCCAGCATATATATATTATTTTTAATCGTATTGGGGCGGGTTTTCTTTTCCATATAATTTATTATCTCCTATCTAAGCTGTAACTAAATTTTTTTCTGTTTCTATTTTGCGGGCTACGCGTTTCATAATAATTATAAAAGCCGGGATTATAAATAAATCGGCGATTATCCATGCGGCGGGAGAAGCGAAACAAGCGGCTGTAAAGCCGAACAACGGCACAAAGATAATGCCTACCGCGCCCCTCGCTACCATTTCGAGCAAACCCGCCACAAGCACAACTTTTCCGTAGCCCAGCCCCTGTATAGACAAGCGGACTGTGTGTATCAACGATTGCGCCCAAAAGAAAACCGCGCAAGTAAGCATATATTGATAAGTCAAGTCAAGTAATTCTGTTGAATCCGCGTCAATAAATAGAAGCGCCATAGTCCTGCCGAATAATAAAATAATCAAAAATGCGATAATACTGTAAATAAGCCCTATGATTACGCCCGTTCTTACGCCCTTTTTTATCCTGTCCACGTTGCCCGCGCCCATATTTTGTGCGCTGAACGTAGTAACTGCCTGACCGATTGAAACCGTTATCATTGAGCATATACCGTCGAATCTGCTTGCGGCGGCAATCGCAGCCACAGAGAGAGAACCCAGCGCATTGACAGAGGCTTGAAGAAATACGCTCCCTATGCCTGTTACAGAGAATAACAAGCCCATCGGAATACCGTTTTCAAGCAGTTTTTTAATATGCGGCATACTCGGCTTCAAGTCTGCCCTTGTTACATGAAGTATATCAAATTTTTTAATTATCAAGAATATGCAGCCGAAAACAGAGAAAATCTGTGATATAACTGTCGCTAAAGCTACGCCCGTCATGCCCCATCCGAAAGCTAATATAAATAAAAAATCCAATCCGATATTGATAAGCGAGGAAATAACCAACAGAATAAACGGCGAGCGGCTGTCCCCAAGCGAGCGTATCATTCCTGCGAGGGTATTATACGCGAATACTGCCGGAATACCCCAAAATATAATTATTAGGTAATCATAAGCCATGTCTATTATATCAAACGGGGTATTTAATAACTCTAATATCGAACGACAGAATATAACGGCGATAACTGTAATAACCACAGAAAATATTGCGTACAGCCATATAATATTCCCGGCGAAACGCTTTAGCTCTGCATAATTTTTAGCTCCGAAACTCTGCGCGATATGTATCACAAAACCGCCTGAAAGTCCGCCGCAGAAGCCGAGTATTAAAAAGAACATTGAACCTGTAGAGCCGACAGCAGCCAACGCGCTTTCTCCGAGAATACGGCTTACAATCATTGTATCTGTGATACTGTAAAAATATTGAAAAAGAGTTCCTAAAAGCAGCGGTACAGCAAATCCAATAATCAGCTTTAACGGCGAACCGCTCGTCATATCCCTTGTCATTTTGTCCCGTCCTCTAATTCTTTCATAATATCTTTTATTTTAATGCTCTGCGGGCAACGCTCGTCACACGCGCCGCAACCGGTGCAGTCTGCGGGCTTGCCTTTTGATTCCGCATCTTTTAAAGCGTTTAAAGCCCAGCTGCCATCAATTTTATAACGGTTATATATTTCTAATATTTTCGGAATATCTATCTGCGCCGGACAGTCGTTACAGCAGTACCGGCAGTCTGTGCAGGGCACGATTAATTCAGAACGGGATGTTTCATACGCTTTAAACAGCAGTTTTTCCTGCTCGTCATTTAAATGCTCGCCGTTTAAAAAAAGCGCGGTGTTTTCTTTTATCTGTTCAAGCGTTGACATACCGCTTAAAACTACTTGAACGCCCGGCAGTTTTTTAAGCCATCTAAATGCCCATGAAGCAATACTCCAATCAGGCTGCGCTTCTTTTAATATCGCTTCGGATTCAGGCGAAAGCGAAGCTAAACGACCGCCCCTCGCCGGACTCATGGCAATTATGGGGATACCGAGCTTTTCTAAAATTTCATACTGCTGTTTTGTGTTCCCGTATAGCCAGTCAAAATAATTAAGCTGTATTTGCGCGAAATCCCATTTATGATGATTGGCGAAACTCGTCAGATTGTCAATATTTGCGTGGGACGAAAAGCCTAAATACTTTATGCGTCCTTTTTCTTTCTGCTCCTTGAAATATTCAACCGCGCCGCCGTCTATATATTCTTGATGAGTAGTATCAAAAATACCGTGAATTAAATAAAAATCAATATAATCCGTTTTCAAGCGGGCAAGCTGTTCTTCAAACACAGCTTTATAATCTTTACTTGCCATGATGAAAAATTTTGTCGCTAAATAATATGATTCTCTCGGATATTTCGTAAGCGCTTTACCTAAAAACTTTTCAGATTCGCCGTTATGATAAACATAGGCGGTATCATAATAATTTACGCCGTTTGCCATTGCGTAATCTATAATCTCATGAGCTTTCGCACGGTCAATCGGGGATTCCCAACTCCCGTCCTGCGTTGGAAGCCGCATATTTCCCATGCCTAAAAAAGAAGTCTTGATATTCTTAAAATCTTTGTAAAACATAATATTTCCTCCTGAATTTTAATATATTTTTATTTAATAAATTATCATGCCGCTTAATATATTGCCTGTAATTTCGTATGCCTCATCTATTGTCAGCTTGTCTTTGGGGTCAAAGTTGAACATTCTCGCGCCTTTCATAATATTTGTTTTATACAGCATTTCAACGCTTTCTCTCGCCCATGACGATACTTTTCTAATATCTGAATATATAAAGTCATTGTTAATTTTCATAAAAACAGCAGAGTTTTTACCGCTCACCGTAAAGCCGAACGTATCAAGCCTTAACCGCTCTGCTACAGTCAAATCATCACGCAGGATATATATTTCTATCTGCTCATCGCTTGGGATTATAAACTCATAGTCATCATCATGAGGGGAAATTTGAAATTTTATATAATATTCGCTGAGTATACTGCCGTCATCAGGTGATACTGACGCAAGAAGCTCTCTGAAATTGCTATGAGTGATAATTACGGGGATATTATATTCTGCGTCGAACTTCTCGTGCTTGTCTGCGATTTCTATTATTATTTCAGGATATTTATTTAAGATTTCCTGTATTTCTATTATCTCATCAGAAGTAATCTCGGCTTTTAATTCCCGGTAATGCAGAGTGACCGCATATTTTCCTGTGTATTTACTTATTATATAATCATAATCTGATTGCGGCAGAGAACTGTCAGCCAGCGTTGATTTTATATAAGCATAAGCTATTTCTTCATTCGGCAAGGCTTCTAAATACAACGGCTCGAACGATATAACCGGCGCGTAGCTTTGTATTATTCTGTACTCCATATTCATTTTAATTATATCGCTGTCGGTAACTGCGCTGTGATAATTCAGCATATTTATTAAATCCTGCTGTTCTTTTTTTGTTGCGCCTCTATCAAGTATATACGCCGCTGTTCTTTGGGTTACGGGTAAACTCGAAAGTAACTGTACTGCCATGTGTTCTGTTAATTCGGGTTCGCTTAAATCTTTTAAAATATAATAAGCCTCGAACACATCTCTGTCGCGCCTGTTAGTTACGGCTTTTCTTATTTGATTTTCAAGCATATTTTTTGAAATATAAGCGGGCAAGTGTGTAAGCGTGTCTTCTGCCTGTGCAGAATTTACAGAAATATATTTTAAAAGCGCATCAGTCATGTACGCACTCTGCTCACGGGTGACAGGCTTATCTTTTTTTATTTGACTGCGCCTGTCAAGCGAATTATTAATTATGTTGAGAAACTCGTCAGCATCGTTTATACTTAGTAAATTTATTTTGATTTCATACGGCAAGTCCATACTGTCAACGGAATTTATGAGCAATGCCGCGTATTCGCCGGAAGTGATAAGCTCGCTTGCGGGGACTTTCGGTTCAAAGAAACTCATTACGCCCAAAAGAAACGGGAGCAATAATAAAACAGCGATACAGACAGCTCCCGTTTTATTTATTTCCTTGCTTCTGCTTTTATTTTTATAACTTTTTTTATTTTCTTTATTTTCTATTTTGACAGGCAGATAATTATATCCTTCATGTCTTTCAAAACTCTTATCCATTTGGCTTACCCTCCGTTAATATTAATTATTTTTCTTTATTCAGTTTCCAGATTAAATAATCAAGGCAGTCGATTTTTTTTTGGCTGTCGCGAATGTCGTTCAGCAATAACTGCCGCTGATTAGTCAGTAACTTAATTTGGTTTTCGTTTTTTTTATCTTCGCTTAAATTCACAAAGCAATCTATCACATCTTTTTTACAGCCTGCGTCTTTTAAATTTTGAATTATACATTCCACAGTTACACCTCCCCGCTCGGTTATTATTTATAACTATAACATACTTTTTTTAAAATAGCAAATACTTTGTTTCTATAGTTTATTATGCTTGACAGGCATAATAAAAAGTGTTACAATATTTATGATATTTTATAGAAAGAGGTGCTGTATGGAACTACGGGTTTTAAAATATTTTCTTGCGGTGGCGCGGGAAGAAAACTTTTCTAAAGCCGCCGAAGCTCTGCATCTTTCACAGCCTACGCTCTCGCGGCAGATTCAAGATTTTGAGGACGAGCTGGGCAAGCAGTTAATAATTCGCGGCAAAAGAAAAATAACCCTCACCGATGAGGGGATGCTGCTCCGCAGGAGAGCGCAGGAAATAGTTGACTTAGCTGAAAAAACAGAAGCGGAACTAAAACAGTCGGACGAAACTATCGGCGGCAATATTTATATCGGCGCGGGCGAAACTGAAAATATGCGGCTTGTCGCAAAGACAATAAAATTATTGCAGGAAGATTACCCGCAAATCAAATTTCATCTGTTCAGCGGCATGATTAATGATGTAACAGAACGCCTTGACAAAGGGCTTCTTGATTTCGGAATTGTAATCGAGCCTTCGGACTTAACAAAATATAATTATATCCGTCTGCCGGGTTTAGATATTTCCGGAATACTGATGAGAAAAGACAGCCCATTCGCCGCTCGTGATATAATATCGCCCGATGATTTATCAGAAATGCCTTTGATTACTGGTCAGCGTGAACCGTCAGGAAACAACCCGAAAGTTGTGGGTACATTTAATCTTATTTATAACGCTGCTCTTATGGTTGAAGAAGGCGTCGGCAATGCCGTTTGCCTAAAAAGTTTGTATAGAGAAACAGAAAGCAGTCCGCTATGTTTCCGACCGCTCGAACCGAAATTTGAAATCGGATTAGTTCTGATATGGAAAAAATATCAGATTTTTTCTAAAGCCGCAGAGAAATTTTTGAGCTATATGCAAGATAAAATTGCGGAGGGATAAGTCGCAAAGTTTTTCAAACTTACTGAAAGCGTCATAACGCAGAAACGTTAATTGCAAGCAATGCACGGGTATATACTTTCGTATAAATCCCGTGCGTTTGCCTGTTGGTGCTGCCGCCCCAAACCCCGCGAAGATGAGCGCAAGCACTCCCCTTTTTAAGCCCGCGCTGCGGGCTGCTTTTTGCCTTCGGCAGTCATCGTTCATGAGAAATATTTTCGCGTCCGCTGATTTGCGCCGGAGCGTTACGGTTGATGCCGAGCAGCCACTCAGTATTAGATTGCGCCGTGACCAAGTATGTGCGCAGTTGTTTGGCTTCGCGATAGCCGTGATATAAATTTTTTCTCTCGCCTTCAAGCATCGCCCAATCTTTTCTAAGCGCATCTATTTTTGGCAGCGGATTATTTTTACTGAAACCAAGACCGTCAAAATAATTTTTCGCCTTCTGATGAAGCGTGATGTCCGCGCGGTGAGCTTCAAAAAAATCAGCGCGTTTTTTGGGCGACTGTATCTTGTTATACTCTGCATAAATTTCGCGGGTCTTGCTGTAAGTGCCAATCTGTTTTTGAAGGTCGGAGATTTCTTTTTGCCGTGATTCGATTTCTTTAATGCGGTTCAGCTTTCCGTTAAAATTAGAAGAAGCGGCAGCGGTTTTTCTTACAAGCTCATCGTAACTGTCGATACCTTGTTCACTAAGATAAATTAAAGTCTTTGCCGCTTGCTTCAAGTTATAAATCCGCGCCCAATTCTCGTAAGCCTCACCCTTGCCCTCTTTTATTTTTTGCTGAATGTCGATGAGCAAACTAAATTTTGTCTTACCCGTAATCACGAACGGGACGAACACAGTTTCAGCAACGGGAGCAGACTGCCGACGCTCAACTTTACGCAGTCCCCTGAGCCGCTCAATAATAGCTTCGTAAGTGTAGTCATCGCCGAGAGAGCTGCACCGGGCGAAACGTGCCGCGCCGGGAATCTTGAACGCGAGATTTTTATTATGTTTGACTTCGCAACCTGCCTCGCGCATGGCGGCGATGAACCCATCAAAGTCTTTTGCGTTTTCAAGTGCGGAGTCAATCATCTGCTCTAACTGCTCACGGTTGGACAACGGCTTAACATCACCCTGCCAGTTAGCGTAACTGCCCCGGCTCGGCTTCGGGTTTTCTACGATTGACAAACCGTTTTCAAGGCATAGGTGGTCGGCAATTCTGCGGACTGCAAACGATGAGCTTTTAAAATTTCTGAATTTTTTCGTGCAGTCAAGCGAGGTAGAATTTATAATCACATGGCTGTGGGCATGAGCCTTGTCCGTGTGAGTGCAACAGATGAATGCGTGATTACCTTTCGTTAGCTTCATGGCGAGGTCGTACCCGATTTTATTCGCCGTCGCCGCATCAGTTTCGCCGGGCTTGAAGCTGATGCGGACATGATAAGCTATAACGTCATGCTCGCCTTGACTTCGCCCGGTAATCGCGGCATATTTATTTTTGCTGAACATGAACTCATCGTCAACGATGAGCGGGTCACACTCGTAAGATGTGACCCATTCGCCGGTTTCTGTTTTGTCAGGATTTTCAACGTAATCAATACTGCGTCCGAGCGCGGCTGCTATCGTCCGCCCCTTGCCGATGTGCAAAGGCTTGAGCCATGTTACCGCCATCACTCCGCCCCCTTTACAGCCGCTTGGTTATACTCCGGCAAATCCCTAATGTTCGGCGGCTTGATAAATCGGCTGCCCGGCTTGGGATTTACTGCGTCCGAAAATAATGTGATGAGTTTGCCCATGCCCAAGCGTGCTTCCGTTAATATCTCAATCATTTCAGCTATATCTTCGCGGTATGCTTCGCCGCCAGAATTAACGCGCTTGGCAATTTGATTGCTGTTGTTCGCTGTAATGCTGAGCAGTCTTCTGATTTCGTTCAGCGTTTCAGATTCAAATTTAAACACATGACCGTCTATACACATCTTCCTGATGAACGCACTCATGTTGCTGATACCCGTTCGCGCCATGTTCTGCTCAAATAATTCTAATTCTCTCGGCGACATCTTGAAGTAGAATCCCTTTGTTTTGGTTTTTGGCATTATATTACCTCCGTATTTTTTTCGTTTAACAGGGTCAAGGGGGACAACGCTTTAACATGACCCTCTTGACCTTCTTCATAATTATTAATAAACTTCGTTTCGATTGGCATTGCCCAGAACCAACGCTCACTCTTCTTGAAAGAGTACACGCCGAGTTCGGACTTGGCGCGTTTCAGCGTTTTTTCTGATATGCCCTGCATTTCAGCAGCGTGTAGAATTTTTGCGGCTTCCTCCGCTCCGTTTGACAGCATATCTAATATCAGCCGCTGCGCTTTATCTGACTGTCTCTCCTGTGTTTGCCTCGCCCCGTTAAATAAATCATCAGCATTAATATCACACTCACCCTGCCAGCTAAATCCTGCAACAGGGTCGAAGCCGAAAGCAATCATTGCGCCTTTCGGAGCAAGATTTGATTTTGTGTGAACCATTACCCGCGTATATTCGTCAAGTTTATTGACGCTCATCACACTTCGGGCTGCGGAGTATATGTCGATACTGCCAAGCCCGCGATATGCCGCCCGTGTTCGCAAACTGCCTTTATTTAAGTGCCCCACGAGCAGAAAGGCGCAGTCATGGCGTTCCGCTACCTTGCCGAGATGCTTCATAACGGGTCTGACGCTGTTCGCGCTGTTCATATTTGCTCCGCGAAAATATGCTTGGACCGGGTCAAATATACATAATTTCGCTTGCGTCTTGATTATAGCCTGCTCTATTCTCTCGTCGGTGAACGAGAGCGCGTTCTCATCTTCGTCGATAGCATGAATCATATCGCAGTCCGCGCCAAGCATTTCAAGCCGGGGGCGGATTGTTTGATTATATGAATCTTCAGCGTTCTGCACTATTACTCGTGCAGGGGCGTCGAAAGCGAAGCCGCCCGGCAACGCGGTTCCCGTAGATACGGCGGCGGCAATCGCCAGAGCTACCGTTGTTTTGCCCATTTCGCCGTCACCCTGAATCATGCTGATTTTGCCGCTTGGAATATACGGCTCCCACAGCCAATTTACGGGTTCCGGCTGAATTTCGCTCATCGTGAGCATTTTTAATTCTGACATTAATTTACCTCCTGAAATTATGCCCCCTCACGATTCAATCGCAAGGGGGACTGCTTAAATTTACCACTCGCCTGTTACTCTGCCGTTTCGGATATACTGCTCAATTTCTTTCACGCTGTAACCGTTTTTCTTACCTTGTATAGCGGCTTTTGCGACGGTAACAACGTCCTTGTTGCTGAAACCATCTGAACGTGACATACGCCCTAATTGGTTTAAAACACTGCGGCAAACATATTGATTGCTGAACAGAAGCTCCAAATCCTCAATTTCGGAAGCGGCTTCCGATAATATACTTGCCGCTGTAAATACATAGGCAGTATCTGCTATTGAGCGTAAGGAACGATATTGTTTTCCATCCGTTATAACTTTTTCATAAAACTCATAGTGTTCCCCTGCTATAAGTTTAGAAATTCTCGGTCGTCCCCGACCTTGCCTTTTTTCCATGATATTCTCCTTTCGTGTTTCTATAATTGGGCAGACTTCTACATTTGCTCGCAGCGTGACGGCAAAACTTCTCCGACCCCATGCCTATTCGGGCATGAGGGTTCTTTAGTGTCGGGATTCTTGCTGACCGCCTCCCGATTTGCCCGAGCGGTTTCGTGCCGCATTTACCCCCTGGCACGACGCGGTTTGGCTGATTTCTCTGCCATTCTGAACACGAAAAGCCGACCCAGTAAAGGGACGTGATACGCCCGTTTCACCAAATCGGCTCATTTTTGCGTATTCAGTTATAAAACGGGCGTTTCGCCCGTTTGTGTTATTATTATATCATAAACTTTACTTCTTGTCAAGGCTAAAAGAACGGCAATTTTTCAAAAACAATTATCCCTTCATATATAGGAGAAATTCAGGTCTATTTCGGAACTCTTTTTTTAATCCTAATTACTGTCGAATCTTGCAAACGAAAGTTTTAAAAATTTAATAAAAAGTAATTGACTTTATTATATATTAATGTTATAATAAGTTATATATTGTTAAATAAAAGGTAGTGATGATATAAATATAGAATTACCAGAACTTTCAACAGTAAAGCAAGTTGCCGATTTTCTCCAAGTACATGAAATGACAGTTCGACGAGCTATAAAAAGCGGCGAATTGAAAGGATTAAAAGTTGGAAAAAATTGGCGAATAGAAAAACAGAGTTTAAATGACTGGTTAAAAAACCAAAACAAGCAAAATGAAAAGGATTAATGTTCCCCGCCAAGAGCACATTAATCCGCGCTTAATATAACGGAGCAAAAAGTGCCACCGTTTTTGAAAACGTGGATTAATCTCCCACGCTATTTCTATTATAGCACTTTTTATTCCGTTTGTCAATACTAAAATTTTCAATAAGAAAGGAAAATTATTAAAATGACAATCGTAATAGAAGATTTAAAAAAAATGCGTGTATGGGTAAACTGGAAATATGAAGAACGTGGAGGAAAACAGACCAAACCTCCGATTAACCCACATACCGATGGCTATGCAAAATCAAATAAGCCTGAAACCTGGGCTGATTTTAATACGGCAAGAAATAAATCAGAAAATATCGGCTTCGTATTCGCTGACGGTATATGCGGCATTGATATTGATAATAAAGAACGCAATCCCGAACTCGACAAGCAAGCTGAATCTATTATCGCACTAATGGATACATACACGGAACGAAGCCCATCAGGGACGGGCTGGCATATTATATTCAAGTGCGATGTATCTAAAATCCCAACGCTTAACGGCAAACTCGACAGCAAATATTACGTGAATAATCAGAAAACAGGCTTGGAGTGCTACTTCCCCGGCTTAACTAATAAATATTTTACTTATACCGGGCAGAGCAATAATAAAAATATTGAGGACAGGACAGAGCAAATTCAGATATTTCTTGATAATTATATGCTGAAAGATAATTTCAAGGCTAAAAATAACCGACAGGAGCGTGCAACAGTTCCGCAAACATATCAAACATCAACTGATATATTAGAAAAAGCGCGCAGAGCTAAAAACGGCGCAAAATTCAGCGCATTATTTGACAGGGGCGATATAAGCAGTTTTAAAAGCCACAGCGAGGCTGACCAAGCCTTATGTAATCTTCTCGCATGGTGGCTGCAGGGCGATTTTAACGAGATAGACAGCTATTTTAAGTTATCAGGCTTGTACCGTGGTGATAAATGGGAACGGAACGATTATAAAACAATAACTATAGAAAAAGCTATCGAAAGCTGTAACGGGCAATATTATGTGCCGAAACAACCGCCCGGCAGACCGAAAAAAGAAAAAGTCAAGAAAGAATATACGCCCGAAGAACAAGATATTTTAAAGCAGATTACAGATATTTACGGAGTTTATGATGAGGAAAAACTGACGATTTCTGCTGTCGCTCTTCATCTGTGGCAGAAAAATATAACCGTGAAATATAACGAAATTACGCGAAAAATCAACACAAAAGGCTTGGAAAAATGGGACGATGAATATCTAACCGGCAATTTGCCCGTAATTATTTATAATGATTTAAATTTAGAATATAAAAAATGTACGATGACTGTCACGCAGGATTTTTTAAAAGTTATAACTTTAAGAAACGCTTATAATCCCGTACTTGAAATGATAAACAGCAAAAATTGGGACGGAACGGACAGACTGCCGGAGTTATTCAGAATTATGAAGATTAAAGACGATGACAGATTAAGTAAGACGCTGATTTATAAGTGGCTGTGGCAGAATTTAAGCATACTCAGAAATAAAAAAGATGATAACTTCGGAGCTGACGGGCTGCTTGTGCTGAAAGGCGGGCAAGGCATAGGAAAAACAAGTTTCGCCCGTAAAATGGCGTTATCTGACGATTTTTTCGGCGAAAGTCTAACGCTTGATATTAGGGATAAAGATACGGTTTTACGCGCTATAAGCTGTTGGATAGGCGAACTTGGAGAAATCGAAAGCACTTTCAAGAGCGATATTAATGCGATTAAGGGCTTTATAACTCTATCCACAGATAAAGTCAGAGTACCTTACGGACGTGAAGCTGATGATATTCCGCGCCGGACGAGCTTCATCGGAACGTGTAACAGTGATGAGTATTTGATTGACGAAACGGGCAACCGCCGCTACTGGACTGTTCCGATTGATGAACGTATAGACTTAGAAGCACTTGATAAATTGGACGCCTTACAACTTTATTTACAAATATATGAGCAGTCCGCGAGAGATAATATTCAAGGTTTCCGGCTCACATGGGAAGAAAATCAGCAGCTTGCAGAGCGCAACGGGCATCATGAGAAATTATTAAAAGGCGAGCAGGAAATCAAGGATATTCTATATAAGGCTGAACAGGACAATTTAAAATTCGAGGAAATGACCGTGACAGAATTTAAAGAATTATATCCAGTTTTAAGAAGTTATCCAGCTAAACAAATCAGCTCTGTACTGAAAAAACATGGGATTTTAACAGATAGAAAAAGAAAAGACAACAAAGTACAAAGAGTAGCAATTTTGCCAAGACCCAAAGATGCTTATAAATTTAATATTTAAATCTCTTCTAGTGTGAACGCAAGTGAACGCAAGTGAACGCAAGTAAATTTTCGCTTGCGTTCACGTTTTTTTTTGATGTAATGGGCTATATAGCTCTACTGTGAACGCTGTGAACGTAATATTTTTTAAAAATTAAAAATAAAAAAAATAAATAAATCTATATATTAATTATTTATTATATATACTCTTATAGATATTCTGCGTTCATGCGTTCACTTTTTCGATATATATAATGTAAAATGGACTAAATCCCTGTGAACGCAATAAAAAAAACTGCGTTCACAGGGATTTTCGAATTTTCAGAGATATACAAGGTAAAATGGGATAAATCTACTGTGAACGCAACAAATTTGGTGTGAACGCATAAAATATAAAAAATACTGTTTTTCGGAATTATTCCTTATTTTTAATAATTTAAAATATATAATTAAACTATAATTAATTATAGTTTAATTAATTATAGTTTATTATTTATTGCCAATAAAAAATATGAGGAGCAGTAAAACACCTCATATCAAATTTGGATTGCAAGTTATTATAATCATTTAAAATTAAATTAATGAAATACTAAATGATTATAGTATTGTAATTTAAATATCTTGCTCGCTTAAATATTTATCAAGCATTTCTCTTATTAAATAGCTCATGTCAACATCGCGGTTTGCAGATAATATTCTTAGCTTACGATACTGCGCTTTTGTTATATAGTAAGCCTTCTGTGTTAAATCTTCGGCAGAAATATCAACAGATTTTTCAACGCCGACTATCGCGCCGACATTCGATTTTATATCTTGTCTTGCTTTCTCTTTATCTCTGATTCCCATTTTTGAAATCTCCTTTCAATATATAATTTGATATTTTTTGATAATCATAACTCAACGGGTGATGCTGGTTATAAAATACGAGCGGCAAGCCGGAGTAAATGCCTTTATTGGCTTCTGCTGATTTTCTTAAAGTGCCTATAACGTTATATTTTTCACGCATGACATCTAAAACTTCCCGATGGTCTTTAATTTGCTTCTCGTATAGTGTAGCAATGACGCCCATCACTTTTAAATCTTTATTTAACCCAAGTTCAGTTATATCAGTTACGGTGTTTATTAGAAGTTCAATGCCTCTGTAGGATAAATAAGTTGTCGCGCATGGTATTAAGACATATTGCGAAACAACAAGCGCGTTAATTGTAAACAACGAGAGCTGCGGCGGGCAGTCTATAAATATATAATCATATTTATCTGTTACACTCTGTAACGCTTGTTTTAATATGCTTTCTTTTGACTTGCTTGAAGAAAATTTTTCTTCGATACCTGATAGTAACGGATTAGATGGTATTATATCAAGATTATTCTTTATCTGATGAACGCAATCAGTAGCATTTTTTTTATCCTGAAGCAATGCCGCCATATCATTATTATTCTCGCCGTCAGCTTCAATACCTGCTGAAATTGACAGCGAACATTGAGCGTCTAAGTCAACCATCAGAACTTTTTTATTTTTTCTGCTGAGTAATGCTGCGATATTATAAGTGCTTGTGGTTTTAGTAACACCGCCTTTTTGATTTGCTACTGCTATATAAATCCCCATTTTATCACACCTTTCTAATTATGATTATAATACTATAATAATTTAATATTTATATATTATAATATTATAGTATATAAATATTAAATTATTATATCAATATAACAACTAAATTATTAAATAATATAAAATTAAAATATTTTAATCGTTTGATAATTTAGTATTAAGTAATTAAAATTGCAATAAAAATACACATACTCTATTCTGTATGTGTATTTAATAATTCTAATTTATAGATTAGTCCTGCTGTTCTATTGAGTTTTTAGCCTCTATAATATCTTCTTCCGGCAAACCTGTACTTTGAGCTATCTGTTTAATCGTAAGAAGTCCCATTTTTATTAGATTTATTGCCGTTTCTAATTTTCCTTTTCTCTCACCTTGTGCCTCTTTAATTTTGGCATATTCGCTCATCTCAGCTATTCCTTTAGCGTACATGACATCAGCGTATTCGATTTTATCAACCACTTCGCTCACTCCCTTCTCTAAGGCTGTACCGCCTATCGCTACTCCTAACTTTTCTTCCATTAACTTTGACAAACCCCCGATGTCGTAAAATACTGTGTCTAAAAATTGCGCCAAATCATCCTGTAAATGCTCCGATATTTTTGTCAGCTCAACGAAAATCACTTCTATTAAGTCCGCGTCAATATCTTTTTCGTAGATATAAACGCCGTTTTCATGATAATTTCTTACCATATTATATTTATGCACGTATCGGTTGCTCTCTAAATAATCGAAATTACACAGCCATACGCTGTAAACTTTGTGGACTTCTGCATATTTTTCAGCGCTTGCCAGCGTATCGCGAAGCAAAGACGCGGCATAATATATTGCCCGTGTAATTAAATTATACTCGCTCGGCTTATCTTTCTGCATCTCGAAGTCGATAGTCACGTTGACATAAGTTATTTTATCATTGCCGGGCAGCTTCATCTCGAACCGCATCGCAAATACGATGTCCATTCTTATTAGTTTCTCGCCGGAATCGCCGCTTTCTTCGTTGAGCAAATCAATCTCACTGTGGAATTTTTCCGCATCGCTTGCAGGATTGCGCGGGCGTATATCCAAGATACTTTCGGCGATTTCTTGTAGCGTATAGCTTTCAAAATCCGGCACAGCGTACTTCAACAGCATAGCCGCAACTGACTTATACTTGAAAAGCGTTTTAAATTCAGTATCCTTTTTAATTGCGTCAGCGTCTAAATTCATCAGCTCATCTAACTTTAATACGGCGCTTTCTAAATTATCTTTCGGCATTTGATTTCCTTTCAGAGTTTATCTTGATTTTATTATACCACAAGTCTTAAAATTTTTCAAGTAGAATTTTCTCTGATTTTAACTAACTTATAAAACGTAGTGCGCTTCAAGCCGAGATGTGTCATCGCCGCCGTTGCCGTAATCTCTCCGCGCTTCCATGAGGCGTACAGCTCGTCAAACTTCGGCGGAAACTCCATTCGCGGTCTGCCTAAATGTTGCCCTCGCTCTTTGGCTAACTTTATGCCCTCTGCCTGACGCTGCTTTATATTAAGCCGCTCTGTTTCCGCGACATACGATAAAATCTGCAAAACTATATCAGCGATAAAAGTCCCGGTCAAATCTTTATCACTTACTGTCGTATCAAGAAGCGGCAAATCAAGCACCTTTATATAAGCATTGATTTCTTTAGTTATAACGCGCCATTGCTCAGTAATTTCTTTGTAATTCCTGCCTAATCTGTCGATACTCTTTATAATCAGCGTATCACCCTCACGCAATGCGCGGAGTAAAACTTGATATTCAGCGCGGTTAAAATCCCTGCCGCTTGCTTTATCAATAAATATAAATCGCTCATCAACGCCCGCCGCAAGCAACGCTTCGACTTGGCGGGCTTCGTTTTGGTCATCTGTGCTTATTCTCGCGTACCCGAATATTTTATTTATCATTTTTATAAATCTCCGTTTTTTAACCAGTATATCATATATATCCGTAAAAGTCAACGCTGTTTAACGCACATTCGTAAACTGCCTCGTAAGCATTTGCAGACACAAGAAAAGCCGCTCATATCAGAACGGCTTTGTTGTTCGGCAAGGTACACGTTTTTGAATGTTATCCTACTGTTTTATCAATGGCTGAAAGAAAAGCCGAAAGCAAATGTTTCCAAGTCATCTGCCCTATAATCGTCTAAGTACGGAGAATAAGCCGTTACAGATGCTTCATTGTTTTTTACGTCAAATTCGATAATACGCAGGTAGCCCGCCCCGCCTTTATTATATTCCTGATAATTACCAAGAATCGCTTGGACTACGCGGTCTGTGATGCCGTCGCCGTCATCGTCAAGCTCGTGCGAAATCCTGTTCACCCCATGCCTGTGACCGCAAAGCACCAACTGCACGTTTGCATTATTCGCTACAACACGTTCATAGAGTTTTTCTCCGGCTGTGTTCAGACTTCCGTCTACCGCCATATAACTATGAAAACACAAAATAGCTATTCTGTCAGAATATTTATCCAGCACCTCGTTCAGCCATTCTATTGCTTCTCGTGTGTGCATATAACTTAGTCCGGCAATAATGAAACGGTGCGGCCCATATTCAAATAAATCATATCTTCCCATTCCGTTTTCATAGAAACCGCCGAGAGAAGGAAGCTCCCTGAACACTTCCAAGCCGTATCGTTTTGTATATTCGACATAAGACGCGTCAACAATGTCTGTATCATGGTTGCCCGCGACTACGAACAGAGGCAATTCCTCCATGAGGGGTTTTAGTGCTTTGTCCGCATTTTCCCATTGCTGGGCTTTTGCGTGTTTATTTACAACGTCCCCTGTGTGTATTACATACTGAATATTTTTCTGCGATTTATTATTAACTATCCACTCGGACATGGATAAAAATATCTCCGGGTATTTTTCGCTGTAATATTGCGTGTCAGTCATCCATACAATAGAAAATATATTATCTTCTTCTGCTTCGGGCGGGGCTATGGCAATGCTATCGGTCACAGCACATGCCGAGAAAAATAATATTAAAGCGAGAGTTAAGCTTATAAATTTTAGTTTTTTCATGTTTATATGCGCCTCCTTATTTAAGCACTATAAAATTTTTGCGCCTATCCTTGTTTTTTGCCTGAATTAGCGTAAATGGTTAATTGTTCTGCTACTGGAGTTCCCGTTTTTGGGCGCTTTTGATGAGTGTTTAAGAAGCTCGCTTGTTGATACGTTAAACCTAAACTCATGCTTTGTTCCGTTGTTGTTGATTTCGATTTCGCAAATCAACACGCCGAGATCGGAAGAGCACACG
>Ga0099364_10001894_pt1 | contig 33812 bp, 22 predicted proteins | sample TergutTh196P3_FD_73070 | JGI IMG/M metagenome (GOLD analysis project Ga0099364, IMG submission 73070) | Microcerotermes parvus P3 segment gut microbial communities from Pointe-Noire, Republic of the Congo - Th196 P3 | ecosystem: Host-associated > Arthropoda: Insects > Digestive system > Gut ... | reverse complement strand
CGCCTTCTAGGGCACAGTACAGTTCCCGAAGAATATCGGGGTCAGAGAAAAGGGACGAGAACACGCTCGCTTTAAATTTTTTGTTAGTTTTCATAATACTAACTCCTTGAATATATATTGCAGTCCGCATGGCTCACTTCGTTCGCCGCTGGAGATGAAATTATTTTACCGCAGACATTCGTCTGCTCTCCAGATAAGCGGACTGCCCCCAGAACACTTAGAAAACTAAGTATTTTAGATACCTATATATGGCGTCCAAATCCCGCCTTAATCCCTTATCCTGTACCGAATTACTGTCATTTGAGACAGTGCTTTTGAGACAGTAGCCGCTCCCAAACACGGCTATCCAGAGGCAATAAGTCCCTTTTTAGGGCTTTTTGTATATCCCCTTGGAGTTGTTGTGTTTGGGACAACCTCTAAGGGGTTTTTTGTCAGAAAAGGAGAAAGCGTATGGAAGTCATTATTTTGATCGTCTTATTAATTATTGGGTTTACTGCCCTGTCGTTATTAGAGTGGGCAGAAAAAGGAAGCCGCCGGCCTAAGAAGCATGACAAGGGGTTTCCCTATTCACGAAGAAGGAAAAAGAGTTCCTCCTAAATAATTGGCTCCCGCCAGGCGGAGTTATGCCTGGTAATTAAGGATCGTTTGCCGATGGTAGGCAAAAACAGGGTTGTAATTCTCCTTTCAGGTCCCTGTTAAGTGGTTCAATTCCACTACGATCCATAACCTTTCCGGGATGAGGGCATTAATCGTTCGTTGAACGAGCCTAATAATCTAAACGAGGTCTTCGGTAAACATTCCGGGAAGGTTAAATTCTGAAAGGAGAAAAATATGCACATTGAAAAAGAAACTGAAAAAGCGTTGTTGGTTAATCACAATGCGGTTCCGTTTTGGATCCAAAAGCGGTGGCTTAAGGCTGACGGAGATCTGACTAAGCAAGGGTGGAAGGCGTACCACATAGCAAGCCGGGAATACTGGAAACACTTTGGTTTTGATGCGATGAAGGAATTTGAGTTTGTCCAGGAGACAGAGAAAGCGGTACTGCTACGCTGCGTTGTAATGCTTCATGACGGCGCGGAGCAGATGCAGGAATTTTGGCTGCCTAAGACGATGCTCCGCAACTGGAATTTTGTATCAAAGAAGATTTGCGAGGTTGAAGCAAAGTTTCCGTTTGTCGGGACTTATGTGAAATGGAGCGGCAGGACTTTGCCTAAGCAAGAGACAAGGGTAAGGGTGAGAGTATGACAGCAACAATAAACTTGGAAGACAGCGGCGGTATGTGTGGACAGGCATGGCAATTCGCTCAATTTTTGAAAAGAATAACATTCAATGGCGTTAGGGAATGTGCTGTGGATAATGATGAAGCGTATGAGATGCTTGATATTATTGCGCATGTGCAAAAGCAATTAGCGGAACAAGGGATTGAGCCTAGATGATTTTAAAGGAGAAAAGCTAATGCCGATACTAGCGGAAAATAAGGGGGAGCGAATGAAAGAAAAAGAATATCACCCATGCAGTAAAGAAAAAGACTTTTGCGTAACACTTAAAAAATACACACAAACAAATGGTATGCCAAAAGGACTTAGCTTTTTAACGATAATGACTAAAGCGCCTAGTATTGGTTTCAAAACTATTGGTGTTGTCTACAGGGAGAAACCAAAGGATAACGGCATTTTATTAAACTATTGTCCGTTTTGTGGTAATGATTTAAGACCTTTCCGGGAAGAATATGTGAAACAAGGAGGGAAAAAGAATGAAATATAAACACATTTCTTTTGAAGAACTGGAAACAAAAACAAAAACGAAACAATTTCTTTGTAAGAATACATCACTATGTCCTACATTTAGTAAAAGAAAAGTAAAACTTTTTAGTAAAATGTTGTTTAAAACTACAATGAAAATTTTTAAGGAGCAAGAGAAAAAAATGATAAAGAACACAAAGGGTGAGTACGCTCCGTAGGAGCGAAAAAATAAAGCAAGGAGAGTAAAGTATGAAAACGATTTATTTGGAAAAAATTATCAGTGAGGACAACCGGAAGTACACAAAGGACGAGGGCTTTGAACAGCTTGTGAACAGCATTAAAGAGGTTGGGGTTATTGAGCCGCCGGTTGTGAGGGAAGTTGGCGACGGAACTTACAAGATCATTGCCGGGCGCCGGCGGATAGCGGCGGTCCGGAAACTTGCCAAGGGGAATAACGATGCGCAGGTTAACTGCGCTATTATTCCGGTTGAGGATCCCAGGAGCGATGACGATATCGCGCTTGCGGAAAATGTGAACCGCCAGGCGATGCACCCGCTTGACGAGGCGGCGCTGTTTTTTAAATTGGAATGCAGAGGGCTGCCGGTGAAGGAAATTGCAAAACTGTATGCGAGAAGCCCGCAGGATATTTACAAACGGCTGCGGCTCATGCGGCTGACTGAAGATTTGAAGATCGTGTTCCGGGAAAATATGATGGACATAGAAGCCGCAGCCATTATAGCGGAGCTTCCGGAAGATGATCAAAACGATTTTTATGTGGAGCAAAGTATAGACTGGGAGAATTGGAAGGATCATCCAGATATTTATGATGAAAAAGATAAAACAAATGGCGCCACTGCCGTGGCTTTCGTGCAAAAAAAACAGAAATACAAAATCAAAAAACTAATGAAAGGCTGTGCGGACTGCAAGAATCGGACGCATAACACGGACAACAGTTTGTTTACGGAATACGACAGTTATGATGATGTATGTCTTGATGCCGAGTGCTACCGCAAGAAGTGGTATGCTGCTATTGAAAAAGCCCTGAACGAGCAGATAAAATCCGGTACGGCGCCGGCGGATTACAAGATACTGTTTGACAAGGGAGTGCCTGCGGAGTTGTACAAGAAGGCAAGCTCTATAGAATTCAATGGCACTAAATGCGATGTACTGAAGCCTGCCAAATACGAGTTTACCCACGGAGAGACCGACAGGAAGAAAGATGCCTGCTGGCGCATTCGTGAACACGGTGACGGCCAAATAACGGTTGAGCGCATCGGGTACAAGGCGAAAGAAAAAGCGGATAAAGAGAAAGGCGTTGCGAAGCCTGAAACGAAAACTGAAAAAGAATATACTGTTAAAAAATACAGCCGTGAAGTGCTTGAAGCCGTGGCCAATGAGCGGGGAGTTGCAGTAACTGAAATTGTGAAAGAATTAAATGAAAGCAAATTTGGAGCTATTAATTTCCATGGTGATCTTGAAAAAATATTAACGGAGAAAATAATAACAATGCGAATTGAATCTGACAAGCCGCATGAGTATTTGCCCGTGTTTTTAGATTATATGCAATGTACAGAAAAAGATTCTAAGTACGGAAAGTATATAGAAAAGTTAACCGGACATAAATCTTTTATGGAAATTTCCAAGAATTTAACAGACAATGTTCAAAAATTATTCCATTATCTATTCTTGCTTAATTACGATGCAGATTGGGAAGAATTGCCCGATTTAGACGATGTAAAAAAAATAGAACCCGGCGAATATATATTCTTTGATTATTCCGGACTTACAAAAGAAGAATATACAAATTTATATATTCAGACAGGGAAAGAAGAGGTAGTCAAGATACTGAAAAAAGGAAAACCAAAAGCGGAGCTTGTGAAACACAATATGAAAACGGCCAAAGGGAAACCCAAAGCTGAAGACGAACCCGATCCTGATATGGGAATAGGCGATGAGAGCGATAAAGCTGACTAAGAAAAAAAGGGTGTGGCTGGAGAAGATATTCTTCAGCTGCATCTTGGCGCAGGATCCTTACACCGATTGGCGCCATGTAACGGAATATTACAAGGGCGTAACATGGCGCCATTTTGAAGGTAACAAGCACCGGGTATTGTGGCGGGTACTGGAGTCGTTTGATCTGGGTAATTTATCTTCACGGAGGGAAATTGTACTGAAGGAAAAGTACGAGGAACTGAAGGTGAGTATCCGGGAGAATGCAAAATCCGAAGAGGACAAAGAAGAGCGGCACGAATATATAAGGGAGCTTGTAACCGCATGGGAAGCGCAGTACGAGCTGGAGATAGAACTGATAGCATCGGCGAAGGCCTGGCTTGAGCGGGAACTTCAAAACGTGAACGCCTTCCTCTTAGTTGGGGGAAAGAAATACATGAACGAGCTGTACGGACTGTATCCGGCACCGAATGCGGCGGATTTTTTTGCGAACATTTTGGGGTTTGGTCCGGAGAAGGAGATCAAGCGCCTGTGCTGGAACTGTGCACTTGCCCATGACGTACCGCCGTACACAAAGTGCGAACTCTTGAACAAGAGAGTAAAAGCGGTTGATGGGTACGGCTGCGAGTATTGGCAGCAGCCGTTAAATCTGTGGGAAAAACTGACAGAGGAAATAAAAGGGGAAGAAGAATAAAAAATGGCAAAAAGAAAAGCGGCAAGCACAAATAATTACATAAACACCGGGCTTAAGAAAAAGAAGTCGGAGAAACGCGAAATGTCCGAAGCCGGACGGCTTGCCGCTTTTATAATCGATAAGATACCGAAAGATTATGATGTATGGGATGAACTAGATGTAAATGAAGTGCATCTTGTGCATAAGATAGTAGAGGCATGCGGAAGGTGGATACGGTACTGTCCGCAGATTGGCTGGATGGTTTATAAAGAAGATGAAGGCAGATGGACTGATTACGGCGCGGAGAGCGCGGTACAGCGCGTTATAACGCATTTTGGAGAGCTTTTAAACGAGAGTACCACGGAGACCTATCCGATAGAGAAAAGATTTGCCCGGCGCATACTGTCGTCAGCTGGGATAGGTGCTATAAAAAATATATTAAGAAGTGATGTGTCAATTACGGCGGATCAAAAGATGTTTGATGTGGATCCGTATCAGCTGAACTGCATGGGGGATATGTACGATCTGCGTACCGGAGAGATGAGGGCATCAACCCCTGAAGATTTATTTTTAATGAGTACGAGCTGCAAAGCATCGGGGTTGGAAAAAACTGAAAAAGGTTGGAAGCTTCCGGGAGTACCTAAAATATTTGAAGAATTTATGAAAAAGATAACAAGCAAAGACGGTGTGCAAAGAAGTGATTTGGCTTTTTACTTACTTTCATTTTTTGGATATTCTCTTACAGGTGATACCGGCGCGTCGTTCTTCGTCAATTTTCACGGGATCGGGAAGAACGGCAAATCGGTATTGTTAAAAATAATGTTGAAAATCTTTGGTGATTACGCAATGACATTGCACCCTGACACGGTAATTGAAAGTTTCACGCAGAGCCAGTTTGATGATTCGGAGCTTGTGGGAAAAAGGCTTGCGGTACTTATAGATGCACCGGAAGGGCGTTTAAAAATGGATAAGTTAAAATCGATTGTATCGGGCGAACAGATAACCGCAAGGCGGAAACATATGAAAAGCATACAGTTCTCTCCCGTTTGCAAGATAGCGATAGGCTCGAATCCCAGGTTGACACTGAAGGATACCGGGCTTGCGGTGCGCCGGCGTATCCGCATGGTGCCGTTTGACTATATAGTTTCTGATGATGAAGACGATCCGAATATCGGGAAGAATATGTATAAAGAGGAAGGTGAGCAGATACTTTCGCTGCTTATTTGGTTTGCGCAACAGTATTATAAAAACGGAGAAGGTCCAAAAGCGTTCCCGGAATGCAAGGTAGTAGATCAGGCGAGCGAGGAATACATAGAGAGTGAGGACCTTGTTGGCCGTTGGAAGAAAGAAAGGACTGAAGTCGCGGAGCCTGGAAAGAGTGAGGCCGCATCAGACTTGTACGAAGATTTCCGGAAGTGGTGTGATGACGAGGGTGTAAGGAAGAAAATGTCAAAGAATAAATTTGGCGAGTACCTTACAACGCATGTACCGAATAAGAAGAGAACCGAAGACGGTATATTGTACCAGGGCATAAGACTGAAGCCCCGGCCAATACTACAGCAGACAAGTCCGCCGCAGGCAAAGGGCGGCGGGTAGAACCCCCTGTATACTGCATAAAAAACAAAATAATTTTTATTTTCTCCCCCAAAACCATGTAGTACTTATGTCTTGAGTATTACATTTTAGCCGTTTTTTAATATTTTTCACAAACTGCGCGCCCTCTTCTGATTATAGAAGAAGTCGAAAAGTACGCAATTGCGTGCTTTTACATGTAGGACTGTAATACCCTGTAATACTCTCTTTAAGAGTATTACATTAAATAAGTCTATATCATATAAGGAATTACAGTAATAAATGTAACAATGTAATACTTTTTATATAATAATATTTTATATAAATAAAAAAAAGAAAGCTATATAAAATAGTTTTTGGCGGCAAAACTATTACACTATTACATTAATAAAAAAAATAAAATTTTTTTCTAAAAAGACTTGACAAACTTTGCGGAATGAATAAACAATTATACAAATAATAAAACAGTAGCCCCAAACCTACTGTCACAGTAATTTACGCACAAAGAAATTATTCGTGATGAGGGGCTATGGCTGAAACCAAAAGCAAAGAACAGGATTTATTCCCGGAAGCGCCGTTATGGTGGCATGGACTTAATCGTAAGCAGAGGTTATTCATTGAATACTACTGTACTGATAAGACTTGCTTCCTTAATGCGACAGCGGCGTATATAAAAGTTTATAGTGAAAAATCCGGGAAAACACTTTCCGAAGCCTCGATACAATCCAACGCATCCAGAATGCTGCGCGAACCTAAAGTAAGTACTGCCATAGGGAAACTCATGCGGTCTCTGCAAAATGAGAAAGACAGAATGAGTGAGTTTCAAATACTGAATACTATTGATATTCTATCAAATTATAATCCTGCGGACATTATAGACAACGACGGGAAACTTAAGAAATCACTTGAAGAACTAGGTCCTCTTGCCATGTGCATAACAGGGATAAAGAAGACCAGAAACGGCTATGAGGTAAAGCTAGCTGATAGATCTAAATATCTTGCAATATTTGGCAATTACCTTGATTTAATAAGACCAGTAGAAGGAAATACGATTGTCAATCCGGTTGTCTATATAAATGACAAAGAAGAAGAATCTGCTGTTAAGAATACACAGATAGCCGCAAGTGATGAAAGTGAAGATGCCGAGTACGAAGTCATGGGGGCTGCCTCATGAGTAAAAACATCGGCAAAATGACAGGTTTTGATCAGAGAATTGTGAATACGGTACTTTGGAAGCCGCATGAGAAACAATCGCTTGCGTTGAAGAAACAAGCGTTTGAATTGTTATTTGGTGGAGCTGCAGGCGGCGGCAAGAGCGACTTCTTATTGATTGACTATTACGCGGGAGTAAATAAATACGGCAAAGACTGGAGAGGTATTCTATTCCGAAGGACAATGCCGGAGCTTGAAGAATTAAAGATGAGGGCGTTGGAACTGTATCTTCCGTTGGGCGGACGGCTTACAAACAACAGCCGCGACTTTGTATTTCCAAACGGCGCCACTTTGAAGATGCGCTATCTTGAGCAGGACAAGGATGTATTGCGCTACCAGGGACACCAGTATACATGGATAGGGTTTGATGAGCTGGGAAATTATCCTACCGACTTTGCCTGGAGATATATGATAACCCGCGCAAGAAGCGCAGCCGGCGTACCATGTTACATGAGGGCGACCGCCAACCCGGGCGGCGTTGGCCACGCATGGATTAAAACGCGCTTTATTGACGGATTTGAACCTTACAAAACACATACGACGGTAGAAACCAACGGGCTTGTAAAGATACCGATAACAAGATGTTTCATACCTTCTAAGCTTGAAGACAACCCTACCCTTATGAAAAACGATCCGGATTACCAGCACAGATTGAAGCTACTTCCCGGACACTTGTACAGAGCGTTACGCCACGGAGACTGGGATATATTTGCAGGCCAGGTATTTGATGAGTTCAGGCGGGAGCTGCATGTAGTAAAGCCGTTTGCGCTTAAGCCGGGAGAGTGGAAAAAGTTCTATGCGTTTGACTGGGGATATGCCAAGCCGTTCAGTTTGGGTAAGTGGGCGGTAAACAGCGAAGGAAGAATGGTCCGTTACGGCGAATGGTACGGATGCGATCCTGACGAAATGGATGTGGGTATCAAGATGGGTACCGGCAATGTGGCAAAGAAAGCATGGGAAATGGCGGTACTTGAAGGGGTAACGGAAATAGTTGCTGACGGTGCGATGTGGAATAAAGACGATGACGGGCCTAGCAAGGCGGAGATATTTGAAGAAACCGGATTCAAAATGATACAGGCAAACAAAGACCGCATAAACGGATTATCGATGTTTCACCAGAGACTGCAATCAAAGGGAGGGGACGGACAGCCGATGTTACTTGTATTTGACCACTGCGTTGACTTTATACGAACAATACCGGTGCTTACACCCGATCCGCACAATCCCGAGGACATAAATACAAAACTGGAAGATCACATATACGACGAAAGCCGGTACGCGATAATGAGCGATTTTGCGCACAATCCTGCGACCGCGCTTAGGAAGCAGAACGGCGGTTATAACCTAAGGAAAAAAGCAAGCAAGGGCTGGGATCCGCTAAAGTGGGGGACTTATGGGAAAATATAAGAAAGAATTTGTTGATGAGATTAAAAGCCGCTTTGAATATTTGAAAAGCGAGAGGCAGAAACGCGAGGGTGATTGGAAGGAAGTGCAGAGGTTTGTGGCTCCGTCAGTGTTTGACTGGGACAATCCAGGCAACAAGACTCCGAAAAGGCCTGACAGACATACCTCAAGGCCGACGAATTATCTTAAAACATTGAGGAGCGGTGTTACAGGTTATTCCATATCTCCGAATATAGCATGGCTAAAGCTTGGATTTGAAAACTTTGATATATCGGGAGCGCACGGAGTAAAAGATTGGCTTGAAGAAGTGGAGAAAGTACTGTATGCGGAGTTTAACCGCAGCAATCTTTATCCGCAGAATTCTAAGTTTATAGAGTTTGCCGCAACTTACGGACACTCCGTGATGCTGATAGACGAGCAACTGGATGAAAACAGGCTGCGGTTTATGAACCTAAATACGCAGGAAACATATCTTGACATAAACGAACACGACGAGGTTGATACTGTGTTTCGCCGCTTTGTGATGACACTTAAGAACGCGGCATCGATGTTTGGGGAAGAAAATCTATCCGATACCAGGCGGCAGGATTTAAAGGACAAAAAGAAATGGTATAACGAAATTACTATTTTGCACGCCGTTTACAAGAGGGATAATTTTACCGGTGACAACAAGGCCAAGAATATGCCGTATGCTTCCGTATTTGTAGATCTTGACAGAGATCATCTTATTGATGAGTCAGGATACCGGGAGTTTCCGTTTGCGGTGTTTATTTGGGATACGATTAACGGCACGGCATACGGAGAATCACCCGCGATCAACGCGCTAGATGACATCAGATATCTTAATGTTATTGACGAATCAAAGATGAAAATGACACAGATGTCAGCAGACCCCGCATACAATGTGCCTGAATCTATGATGGAAGAAGCGCAGGTTGTACCGCACGGTTATAACTACTACACAAAAAAAGAAGAGATGATCTATCCGATTAATCCCGGGCAGAACTTTCCTATCACACTTGAAACGCACAAGGATGTGGAAAACAGGGTGAAGGACTGGTTTTATGTGGATTACTTCCTAGCCCTTATGAACCAGAGGCCGCAGGATTTGACTGCTACTTATGTTATGCAGCTGCAAGGGGAGAAGGCGGCGGTACTGTCTGACTTGGTAGTTAACCTTAATAACGCGCTTACAAAGATAATACAGCGGTCTTTTAATATTCTTTGGCAGCAGAGAAAGATACCACAGCCACCTGAAGCGATAAAGGGAAGCGGAGCGCAGTTGAAGGTTGACTTTATAGGCCCGCTTGCACAGGCGCAGAAGAAATTCCATGAGAGCGCGGGCATTAATAACGGCTTGCAGCTCATAGGAGCGGTAGCACAAATGACTCCGACTGCTATGGATGTTATAGATTTTGACCAGACGCTCAAGTCAGGGCTTGGAGGAATTGGATTCCCACAGAACGCCATAAGGGAAGACCGGGATATTGAAGCGTTACGCAAGGAAAGGGCGCAGCAGGAAGCGGAAAGGGCACAGAAAGAGGAAATGCAGCAACAGCAGGAAGCGGTAATGAACAACTATGACAAGATGAACAAGCCGACGCAGCCCGGAAGCGCAATAGATCAAATGGACAAAATGATGCAAATGCAAGAACAAGGAGGAATTATATGAGTAAGAAATTTGTTCCTAATTTCTGGAAGGACAAGAATCTGTCTGACGAAGAAAAAAATGCAATGTTGGTAGATGTAAACCGGGAGGTATTTTCTACTGATGGCGGAAAGATCGTGCTGAATATGTTATTGCACGATTTACGGGTGTTTGCCGCAGCTGACGATGACAGCGAGCGGGCACTTAATGAATATGGCAAGTTTTTTATCCGGGAGCGATTGGGGGTAAGCGATATTAAGTCCATAACGGACTTTATTGCCGAGACCGCCGTTTCCGGAAGGGGGTAATATGTTTGGTTTTGCGAACCTGTTAAGGGGGATGCTGACAACAATGGCCGCACCGGCGAGTACCGGAGAGGCCGCGACTACAGGCACAGTGCCTGATGCCGCAAGCGGATCGGCGGATAACGGGACACCTGCGCCCGGTAACGCGGAAGATAAATCATTGGCAAGCGCGTTTGGAGACAAGGGCGCGAACAATACGGCAGGCACTGAAGGACAGGGAACCGGCGGACCAACCCAGACAGGGGAAAAAGCTGCGGGGGACACAGGTACCGGAAGTGAAGCGGAATCAAAGCCGCCGGCGTGGTTTGAGCAGCTGCCGAAAGAAATGAGGGATAATCCTGAAACTGTTTCAAAGCTTGCGAAGTACCAGAAGATCGGCGATATGGCAAAGACGATCATGGAGCTTGAAGGGAAAGCGGCTGCGGCTGATACAGCTGCGGATATTCCCAAGACGGCGGAAGATTATTCATTTGCCAAAGACAAGGAGAGCGGCGGAGACAGCCTCGCACAGGTAGCCCACAGGGCAAGCCTTACGGCAGAACAGGCGGAGACCGTTTACAAGAGCATTAAAGAACTTGGAACGGCACGAATGCAGGCTATGGCGCAGGCGCAACAGCGGCAGTTATTGGAAACGGAAGCGGCGTTAAAAACCGAATACGGAGCCAAATACGCGGAAAAGATAGAGCTTCTGACAAGAGGCCTTGATGCCGCGGGGCCGAATGTGGGCAATCTCCTAAGACAGGCGGGGCTGGCTGGTAACCCGGAAATAGTAAAGGCCTTTATTGCTCTTGGAGAAACAACCGCGGAAAGCGGCAGTACCAGAGGCAATGGGGCTGCGGGGAGTCCTTTTGTTCCGACTTCGGAAGGGGGATCCCTTTACAAAGAAACATAGTTTCAAAACATAGGAGATTAATTTATGCCAACTTTAAATATGTCCGATCAAATGACGGCATTGGAAATCGTTAAGCGGGCTAACAACCCGGACGCTTGGCGGATTTTAGAGATCATGGCGCGTACAAACGAGATGCTGACCGATGTCCCTGCTTATGAAGCAAACAACGGAACCATCAACAAAGTTTTAGTGCGCAAGACAAAGCCGGAAGGCAAGACGCGCATTTACAACCGCGGTGTTGGAAGGACTGCCACGCAGACCAAAGAACACATGGACCGCATCGCTATGATGACGGCTTACTCGTTAGTAGATGCCTCGATGGTAGCCCATTCGGGGAATATCAACGCGGCGCGTATGAGCGAGGCGCAGGCGATTATCGAAGGTATGGGGCTTACGCAGTCCGAGCTTTTGATATACGGCGACGGCTCAAGGGATGACGAGTTTGACGGACTCATGGCAAGGCTTAACGATCCGAACGATCCGTGCTTTATCGACATGGGCGGAACAAACAATGGTGACGGTACAGGCGAGCTGACAAGCTTGTTCCTCTGCGCCATCGGCAAGAACCAGTTCCATCTTATTTACCCTAAAGGCTCAAGCTCCGTAGGCGTAAAGCATGTGGACAAAGGTATTGAAACCGTAACTGATGAAAACGGCGGCGAGTACGAAGCGTACAGAAGTTATTTTGAAGCGCAGTTTGGCATAGCCGTGCCAAATCCGGAATCGATTATCCGGCTTGCGAATATCCCTAAGGATATGACAGGCGATGACCTTGTTGACAGAATTCTTGCCGCGAAGCGAAAGCTTCCCAAGGGCGCGACAACATACGCCATGTACTCCAACCAGGGAATCCTTATCAAAATTGACAAGGCAGCCAGGGATAAGGGCAATGTGGTACACATGCAGGCGGATCCGTGGGGCAAGGAAATTACCCATATCAGGGAAATCCGATGCCGTCAGATGGATGTCATTCTTGACACCGAAAGCCGGGTAGCGTAAGGGGGCGCGTAATAATGACAGTAAATTTTTGTTATGACGAATTAAACAATTTCGGAAGCCTTACAACCGCAGGGACTTTCCCCAATGTTATTAACAGGGGGCCGCGTGATGAAGACAACACCGGAGAAGCTTCTGTCGAGCGCATGACGGTTGACCTGAAGCTTCCTGATGGTCCTCTTGCAGGCACTGGAAACCTGACGCTTAGAGTAGAAGGTTCCGACGAGGAAGGCACGGGTTACGAAACAATCGTATCAAGCGGAAACATCGCTATTGCGGACTTGAACAAAGACGGGTACGGCCTGCCCATGCCCAAGACAAAGTTCAAGTATATCCGCGCGGTTATTGCGGGATCGTTTACCGGAACGGTCCAGGCGATTATCAATTCTTACATCGGTAAGTAGGAGCGGCAATGGATTTGAAAGGTATTAAGAATTGGCTTTTTCAGAACAAAGACGAATTGGACAATAAGCTTGATTCAATGGCTATGGATAAGCTCATGGAGCTTGCAAAGGAATACAAGCTTGAGTTTGATTCTGCTGCTTCCAAACCTGTTATTGTCGCAGCTGTAAAAGCCGCCATCGAAAAAGAAAAGGCGCGGGGCGCGGACAAAGAACAGCCGGATACGACCGCACCGGGAAAGGTATTTAAGTACAGGTGCAAAACAAGATGCACCTACAAAGGCAAACTTGTCCGTGAGGGAGATATTATCTTCCTGGATAAGGAGCAGGATTTAACGCACTTTGAACTTGTCAAAGAGAGTCAATAAATAATTAGGAGGATTTTATGAAAGGATCTTAAAACCCGGCGGGAGAAGTCTACAAAGAGAACCGAAAGGTCGCCGCCGGCGAAACCGTTTCGTTGAAACGCGGCGGCGACTATTTTAACAGAAGGGGAATTGTTATGAGTTTGAATAACGCTTTTGGCGGAGATAGCAATATCGAAAAGATTATTTGCATTACGGAAAACATGGACAGGATTCAAAGGACTATAGACAAAATCCGTTTCAGTGACGAGCTTTTGGAAGCCCTGCCCGATGTCATAGTCAAGCTTGCCGCGGCCAAAGACGCGTGCATTGCGGAGTTGAAAACGCTATGAACATGAATATCGATCTTGTAAACCGCGCTCTGTATGCCACAGGGCATGAGGAATTAATCAAAGAAGAATTCAAGAATGACGAGGAGAAAAAACCTTTGTACGATTTGTGCAAAGCGTTTTATCTTTCCACATATCTTGAAGCCCTTTCCGAAGTTCCCTGGGTGTCCGCACGAAGACGCAGGCGGCTTATGAGGGTACGAAGGCCGCGCTTTAATACCGGTTACCGCTTTGCATATACCCTGCCTTACGACTGCGCGAGGCCTGTAGAGCTTTCCGGAAAAGGCGAGTACATCATTGAAGGCAGATTCCTTTGTACGGATGAAGAACGCGCGGAGCTTTTGTATATTACCAACGGCAAGAGGCTGCCAAGGCTCCGCATAGCGCAGGCTCCTAAACCGGGAGAACAGGCGGATATGGTTCTGTCTCCAGGCGAGGTTGACGAATACGATATTCCTATCGATGTGGAGTTTAACCCGGAAGATCCGGATGATGATGACAACGAAGAAGAAGAACTTGACGAGGGCGACATTGTGGAAGACACCGGAGAGGATTACCCGGAATACGATCCGCCGCAGTACGAGCCTAAGTTTTACGAGTACATAGAAATGACGCTTGCCGCAAAGTTTGCCATAAAGATTACCGACAAGCCGCAGTTGTCAAATATGCTGTTCCAGAAAGCGCAGTATATCAAAGACCAGGCTATTACCGCTTCCAAGAGCATGGCCAAGGCAAAGAAGCAACCTGTCCGATGGTGGGGCGAGATACTGGGTAAAGGGAAGGTGAGCTGATGTTAATAACTAATTTTTCAAGCGGCGAATTATCCAAGACTTTGTTTGGTAGAATAGACTTGCCCCAGTACTATAGCGGGGCAGCCAAGCTTGAAAACTTTGATGTAATTCCCACCGGTGGGATTAAGAGACGCGGTGGTATGAAGCGCCTGCGGGAACTGGAAGCCGGCGGCAGGCTGATTCCGTTTATTGTTAACAGGGATAAGAGCTTTTTGATTTATCTATCCCCCGGGGTTGTTAAGGTATTTAAATACCAGGAGAATGAACTTGTTGAAGCCTCTAATAATTTGGATAGCATAGAAACCATAAAAGGAAATTACTCTGATGGTATAAATTGGATAGCGGCGGATATGCCAGGAACTTACAATGACTATATTACCTATCTGAACGGCATGTTCTTCGCAGATAAGTATATCTCTGATGATGGTGTTAATTGGACCAGATGGGATATGCCTCCACCCACCAACAGCCCTTTTTACTCATCATCAATAAAAGGCGTTGCTTATGGTAACGGCATTTATGTAGCAGTAGGATCCATTGGTGCAAGGGGATATTCTACAGATGGCGTTAATTGGACAGATAATAGCAGTTCAGAAAGAAATACACTTAGGAGCGTTGCTTATGGCAACGGCAAATTTGTCGCAGTAGGTCAACATTGTGGAGCGGTATCCACAAACGGTATAGACTGGACAGAGGGTAGAATGTTCCCGGAAGATCCTTCCGGTGGCGATTTTTATAAAGTTGTTTTTGCTAACGATGTATTTGTCGCAGTGGGAAACAATGGTATTTGTGCATTATCTACAGACGGCGTTAGTTGGACACGCGGTGTGACAATGCGAACAGATGCGTTCCTGATTAATTATGCCTACGATGTTGCTTATGGCAACGGTATATTTGTCGCAGTAACTAATAGAGATGCTGTCTTTACATCTACAAACGGTCTAAACTGGATACCACAGCTTGCACCACTTGGCAAAGCTCGAGGTATCACATACGCCAACGGTGTATTTGTCGCAGTAGGTCAAGAGGGATTTAGTGCGGTATCAGTCGATGGCGTAAGCTGGATAGAAGGTGGTGAAATAGAACGTGGTGAAGTAAATACTACTTCCACAAGATGGAGCTATCTTGATTCTGTTGCTTATGGCAACGGCAAATTTGTCGCAGTGGGTTCAAATATTACAACAGTATCCGTATTACCGGATATTCCATCTGGTTCAAAATTATACCAAACTCTAAAAGAAATAGAAGAAGTACAATACGCGCAGAATTATGATGAAATGGTTTTATGCCATGAAAATTACCCACCAATAAGAGTAAAGGCAATGGGTGAGTCATTGTTTTTTGCCCCGCTTATTATGGATTTTGAAGTTGAGATTATTGCTGATAAAAATATTACAGGATATGAAATAGCCTCGATTGATAATGATAAATTTGACACGCAGTATATATCCAACGGTTGGCTGACTAGCGAAGGAAATTATCCGTCCGCGGTTTCTTATTTTAGCGGAAGATTAATATTCGCAAGCACTAAAAACAACAGACAAAGGGTATTCGCCAGTGCGATTCAAACCAATGAAGATAAAGAAAGAGGTAGATACAGATTTGCGACAAAGAAAATATTCCTCACGCAGAGAAGGGAATATTCTATATTGTTTGGTGAAATAGATACACATGATACCAGTATAATAGATATAAATTCTGATTATATTCCAATTTTTAATAAACCACAAAATCATTATTACATAGATTCGCCTTTGTATGATTCTGATACAAGAATTGAATATATTAATTTAAACCAAGTAAAACTTACAAAACAAGTAAGTAATTCTGTAGTAATAAATGATATAGTATTAATACTAAATATATTAAGTCAAAGAATATTAGAATGTGAAGAAATTGATAAAAACCCAAGTGTGTATCAAGTTTATCAAAGGAGATATGAATATACTTGGTTGCATGTTGGATGGCAATCATATCAGAGAGCTGAATATGAGGAATATATTGATTGTAAAATTTATTCAAATAAAATTGAAATTATTAACAGGAGAAGGTATAAACAAGGGACGAATAGTAGTTATAGTTGGGAAAACACGCAAACTGTGCGAAGCACAATTTATGCACCAAAAGATGCAGTAAAAGAAATAAGAAACGATGCGAATATTTATTTTAATACTCTAAATACCAAAATAAATGAAGTAATTTCCGTTATACAAAGTAACTTTATATCTAACACAGGGTATTGGGAAGAAGAAAACGATCAGTATACGGGGGTAAATACAGATAATGGCGGTAGTATTAATAATAATAATATAACCACAGCATACGATAATTATATTAAAAATATTAATGATACAATGTCATACAGTTTTGGCATACCGATAGAACCGTATTATGAAGAAGTATTTGACTATCCTGAAGAACTATTAGAAAGAGTGAGGGATAGAATACAAAATTCAAATAAAACTTATATCCCATTTTACACCAAAGAAAACATAGCTGATGAACATCCTACACCGGACTGTGGGTTTACGTTTGAAATAGCAAGCGATATGAGTGATGCTATCCGGTGGCTTACGGTTAACAAGGGAATTATTGTAGGGACAGAGACAAGCGAATGGATTATTCCGCCGGATATACATGCTACTAATGTACACGCGATCATGAACAGCAAGAACGGAAGTGACAAAATACAGGGAACCCCTGTAGGAGATGCTACCTGCTTTTTTACTTCCGGACGCAGAAGCCTTGTTGAATTCTATCCTAATGAAAACAACCATTTCCGGACAAATAATATGGCTATGCTTGCAACGCAGGTACTGCATGAAAGCCCCGCTAAAGAGTTTGATTATATGGCAGCTCCATATACAAAACTATTAGTTACGCGGGAAGACGGACAGATGGTAACACTTCTTTATGACCGCAGTACCGGAACATTTGCCTGGAGCCGTATTACTACCGGAGAGGTTACAAGGGACACTGTTACCCCTGAAGAAATAGAACAAGCAAGGAAGGCGCACCACAGCAAGAAGCTTACTTACGAACTTTCACCGGGACCGTTTAAACCGCCAAAGAAGCTTGTTCGTACTGTAGAGGGAAGAATAGAGAGCGCGGCGGTACTTCCGGGAAAGAGCGGGTTTGACGAAATATTTTTGATAGTGCAAAGAAACGGCGGATTTTATTTGGAGTTGCTGCAGGAAGACGGAGAAGTTTATCTTGACAGCTGGAGAGAATATAACGATGACAGAGAGGGTTATACTGATGACGCAATAGTCCATGAAGGAAAAATTGGCTACCCTTACACTTCCATCATTACATCGATGCCAATTCAGGCAAATCAGAAATTAAAGCAGACGAATATTAGAAACCTGAATATAAGGTTCAGTGATTCTTATATGCCTTATACAAGAGCGCTACCGGCGCGTGTGAAAAACAGCATAGACAGGCCGGAGCCGAACAGCGCGGTTGTACAATCGTACTTTAACGGTGGATGGGATAAGAATTTGCAGTTTGAAATAATCCATGAAAAACCGACCAGGTGCTGCATCCTGGCCGTATATGCGGAGGCGGAATAATGCTTTGGTTAGCAATGTTAGGTGGCGCTGCTGTAGGCGCGGTATTGGGTGGAATCTCAACTAGGGAGAGAGAAAAGCAGGATAAAGCTGTTATTAGACATCAGAAGGAACAGGCGTGGCAATCGTATCTTTATGGCAAAGAACATGGTGATACGCAATATGGGATAAATAAAAGAGAGGCGCATTACCAGCTGGGTGAACAGACAAAGGCTTTGAATCAGAATATGGATCTTTTTGCAGACCAGTACAATACCAGTCTTTTAGCGCAGGCTTACGCGACACAGGATGCGCGGATTCAAACTGCCGGCGCTACCGGTATGTCTTTGGCCGCGGAGGGTGCGAGCGGTACCCGGGGCAATGAAGCCAACGAAGCGATACGCGCATACGCGACTCAAGGGCTTGAACGCAATATTGATATTCAAAACCAACAGAACGCACATACGCTTAAGGGTACGATGCAGGATGCTAACAGGACGGTTACGGCCATAAATCATGAGAGAGCTTCATGGGCTCCGGGCGGATATAGGCATGAGCTTAAAGAATCGCAGGATAATTACAACCTGAATATGGCAGAACTTGGCCAACAAGACTTTGATAAACGCTTTGAATGGGCTACGCCTACGAAGTTGGATTATGTTACCAGCATCTTTGGCGGTGCTTCATCGGGTATGAATATTGGCTACGGTATGTGGGATATGGGTAGGAATCTCAATAGTAAATCAAGCCCGTGGCAGACACCATTTTAAGGAGGAGATTATGGCAAACAGGCATGCGACTATAATGGACGCTTTTAATGCAGCAGGCGGTGTTGTCCGTCAAGCGGCGCCGTTGACGGATGAAATGAGGCGGAAGAACCAGCTGGATGCTGGAAGGGCTGCCGGGGAAGTGCATACAAGTATGCAGAATTATCTGCGGGATAATCCTTGGAATTACAAGGGAGACCCCGAGAATGCGGAAGAATTACAAAAGTACAGAAACGAATATCAGGAGCAGCTGAACCGATATACGGATTCTTTATATGCAACAGCTCACCGCAACAACAATTCCGCTTACTACAGGGATTTAATCGGGCGGCAGAGAACTGACGCGCATGAAAAAAACAGAAACCATGTATTAGACAAAGAAGACGAGTGGCGCAGGGGGTATGCGATAAATCGATACCAACGAAACATTCAGGGTTACTTGGAAACTATGGATCCTAAAAGCGCATGGGAATACCAAAAAAACGAGCTTGAACTGCTTGCTACCACGCAGGAAATAACTCCGGAGATGAGAAAACAATTAGAAAATAACTACGCTCGCGCTTTGCGAGAAAAATTTTCTACCGACAGATACGCGCAGGTTAACTATAATATTAACAATCCTGCTAAATTAACCGCACAGATGAAAGCCGCTAAAGCGGATATAGACAAGACTTTTTCCGAGTTTATGCCCGCTATTGAAATTGATATTTGGGAAGACCGCGAAGTGCTTGATGAAGAGGGAAATGTTACAGGCACGGAGCGCGTAAGCCGCAAAGAGAGCCGCGCATGGTCTTATGAAGGCATGAAGGAAGCTGAAGAAAAACTTATGCACGATACATACTTTGGCATTATAAGCGAAGTGGAAGGATCTTTTCAAAGATTAAAAATAAAAGGACCACCTGACAAAGCTATCAGATTGGGAAGGTTATGGGGAGCGTATCACGATCTAACTTATGACCCTAACAATGAAGAAGAATATGGTTTTTCTAATTCTACATACCGCCATAGAACGGATGGATATTTTAACTGGCCAATGCTGGAAAGCGCATTGAGAAGCAGCAGAGGGAGCGGCGGAAGCGGTGACAAGCTAAAACCAAAAGATGTTGATCCGAAAAGGTGGGTACAATCGATAGATAGCGGTAATTTTTCTGTGCTTCTTAATGCTGCAACAGGCGAGACTACAGGCCGACATTTGAATCACATGGAAGCACTTGATAGTTGGCTTTATCATTATGAAGATGCGTGGAGAGGGCAATATGATGATCCTGACGGTATAATAGCGGATTTATCATGGACAAACGAGCTTTTTAACGCACTTGAAAAATATGAAACCGAACTGAAAAACATAGTAGAAAAAAGAGAAGATGGAAAAGATCTATGGAATTTATATGAAAGATTAAAAAATTCTGCTATTTACGAAGATGATAGAAGAAGCAATCCGTACAGAATCACAAACCGTGAAGACAGAAATAATAGAGAGCAATTTACAAGAAACCTAATGTTATTTGCTACAGACATGATATATAGCGGCGTTGGCAGTAAAGCAGAAATGGAAACTAGAATGAGATCTATAATTGTTGGAGAGGTTGACAGAAGACAGAGAGCAATAAGGACGAATTCTAATAGAAATATTTTAGAAGATCCGGAATTAATAAATAAAATGGCGGACTATCACCACGCAACAATAGAAGGCAAGGGAAAGGATCAGGTATTTTCAATAACAAACACAGCCTCTATAGGTAATTTTACAGTTACTGAAGTTGACGATGAAGATGTTGTATGGCTGCGTGAATCATTTAAAGAAAATTTTATGGCTGTAAGAAGCCAAGAATTAACTATGTTTAGAAGTATGATGGGGTTACCTGCGGATACAAATGTAAATCAAAGTATAATGCTCTCCGAAGACAATGAAAGAGATCCAATACCCAAAGGAATATTTATTATTGAATCCGGTCCGAATGCAGGAACATACCGTGTGAATTATGACAAAGATAATCGGAATAATCCTTTTGTTGAATACTTGGATGATGATGATAAATGGGTATCAACAGAACATTTAATGGAAAGACCGATGACACGAAACGAACAAAGGCAGACAGCAAGAAGACAAAGACGAGCGGAACAGGCAAAGCAAAGGGAGAGAGATAAAAGAATGACAGAACATTGGCTGGGCGGAGGAGCTTAAATGAGCGATATATTTGAAAGAGAAGAACAGCATAACCTTTTTAGACTTCCTGAAAAGCCGGAAGAATACAAGCCCGATCCGCCGCCGAATCCTATAGCGCAAACACAGATTGATCCTGCATTACCTGCAAAGCCTGTAGGACTGACGGAAGAAGAAAGAAGAGAAAGATACAGATTATTAGCTGAAGGAGACAGGGAAAGAGCCGATCGGCAAAGAAGTTTATCAACAAGAACAGGTGTAGAATTTTCTACAACTGAATTTCAAATACTTAACAAACTGCGTAAAGACGGAATTTTCACTGATGATGACATTTACAAATACGCATTTTCAAAACAGGTAGGAGATTATCTGGGGCTTCCTACTCCGTTTGTTTTTAACTACTACGATGAAATGTGGGCTTATATGTCCGGTGATATAGAAAACCGTTATACGCTGCCAAAGGGAAGATGGCAAGCAGTAAAAGATTCAATCCAAGTAGCTAAAAATAATTGGCCAATGGACGAAATGGGAAACCAGTTGTCCGCTTTGCACAGCCAGATAGAAAGGGCAAGAGGTCCGGAAAGAGATAAATTGCAAAAAGAAGCTGACGAGCTTTGGGAAAAAATATCAGCAATAAGGGATGAAAATGAAGAATTATTAAAAGGCATACCGAAGGATGCGCTTACATTTTTATTAACCACTATGATACAGTCTGCGCCGCTTCAGATGAAAACTATGGCGGGCGGTATCAAGATGGGTACTTATTTTGGAGCAGGCGCTGCCGTTGTCGGCGCGAAAGTGGGATCGGTTGTACCCGGAGTAGGTAATCTTGCTGGAGCTGCTACTGGTTTTGTTACAGGTTTTGGAACCGGTATGAAAGTTGGCGGAACTGAAGCAGGTGCTAGGGTAATGGCCGGTCTTATGTATGTGGATATGATTGCCGCCGGAATGGAACAGAAAAATGCCAGGGTATTATCACTTATAGGCGGCGGAATTAATGGTCTTATTGAATCCTCTTTGGGCGTTGTTGCAGGCGCAGGGAAGTCATTAACAAAGAGTATTGGAGGCAGGGTTTTATCACAGGAAGCGCAAAAAAGAATAGCCGCAGTAGCTTCTGATAATTTTGCAAAAAATATAGTAAGAGGAGTAACAACATCTGTGGCGGGCAGAAATGTGGCAACTAGAACAGTTATAGAAGTAATGAAGAACGCCGCAGAAGAAGGTCTTGAGGAAGCATTACAGTACTTTGTAGAACAAGGAATGCTTGCCATAGGCGATGCTATGCAAGACGATCCTGTGGAAAGAAACTTGTTTATGGATCCGCAGTACCGTGAGGAGCTGAAGCAGTCGGTTCTTGGCGGTATTGCCGGCGGTATCGGATTTGGTATTATGGGATTGCCGCTAACAATATCGGGGAATGTGGCGACTACGGCGCAGGAGATAAACGATGTAAAAAATCTTGCGCTAAATTTGAATGAAGAAGAATTCCGCACGGAGATGAAGAACAGGCCTATTGCATCGCAATTAAGCGATTCGCAGATAAACAGCATACGAGAAAGCGTAATGACTATGCGCGAAGCCGAGGAAGCTACCCGCGCCGAGGAGCTAAGGCATCGCAGGTTGTACGGCTCTGTCGATCAGAGCGGAGAAATTTTCCGTGAAGAGAGAGGAAACCTTTACGGTGAAATTACGCGCCATGTGGAAAGCGGCGGTTTGGAGAAAGGCGAGTATGTGGTAGGAAACCCTAACAGGAGCGAGAATAACGCATACGCGGTACTGGAATATGAAAAGCGCGGAGATAAAACGGAGATAACAGGGTTTAATATCGGCGAGGCTTACGAGGGTTTGCAGGAAGAAATATTGCGGAACTTTGCAAGCGAAATGGGAACGGAAATTAATTTTGACGGAACGGTTTACTCGCCTGTAGAAAACACCGCCACTGCCAGAAGGTTTGGGTTTGAAGCCGAGAAAGCATCCGGGAGAACGGATGCGGAATCCGCGCGGACATCGGCAAGGAATGCCGCTGCGTTTAGTTTTAGCAAACAGCAATATACGGCAGTTGACACCAAGGCGGATATAACGGCTAAAGAAAGTTTTGCACGGCAGATACGGGAAGCGGGTACAACGGTACAGGGAGCGCAGGTTGATGCGGTTGTTGATATTTACGATCAGGTTGGCCGTAAATGGTTTGGCATGGGCTTTGATTCTTTTATGAAACGCATGGCGCTTAATCCGGACCAGTTTGTTACAAGACAGAATATGACTGATACGCAGATTGGCGAATGGTACAGCTCCAAATATTCCGCGCAGGAATTGGCGGCAAGGGGTATCGATCTAAACAATCTGACTGAAGAACAGAGACAGACGGCTATGGATTCCGTCAAAGGATTTGCGGCTATTGGAATTGACGGAATTACAAATTCCATTACGGCTGCCAAGAAAGCGGATATATCGACATTTATTCACGAAGGAATACACGCCTTTACCAATTTGGCAAAGACTATGGATACGGAATTATACAATGAAATGATGAAGGCGGCAGGGCTGGACGCAGAAACGCTTGCAAAAGCAACGCCAGAACAACAGGCAGCCATGCTCCGTGATGCATGGGAGAAGCTTGCGCATCAGGCGGAAAGGTATTTCCATGACGGACACGCTGCCAATACCGCACAGAAGAATGTTTTTGAAAAGCTGAAAGAATTTTTAAAAGGCATTATTGATGTACTGGACAGCCGCAAAGAATTAACGCCTGAAATAAAAGCGTTATACGATAATTTGTTTAAAGATACGCAAAGTGATTCCGTAACGCAACAGGGCGATTCCGTAACAGGACAAGGGGATTCCGTAACAAAACAGGGCGATTCTATAACGCAGTCAGAGGAATTTGACATATACCAGGACGAATACGACAGGATAATCCGTGACGAAAGCCTGCCTATTGAACAGAGGTCAGAGGCCGCGGTTGAGAAGGCTAAGACTCTTTTCTCCGATGAGCTCAATAATAAATTTAAAAACGACCTTCAAAAATATAAAGACGGTACAATTAACCCGGGGCAATTATTATATGTAAACTCTGCCTCTGACTCTTATTCAAGATTGCCCAATAACGAATTTAGACTACCGGTATCTGTAATAAAAAAAGCGACAACCATGCATAAAGTCAAAATGGATACTATTGAACGGCTGCCTGAATTGATTAATTCACCCGTAATGATTCTTAATTCTCTTACCGATCCAAAAGCGTTTGTTCTTGTATTGGACGATATAGATATAGACGGAAACCCTATAATCGTTTCCCATAAAACAACGCTTAAAAAGATTAATACTATTTCCAGTATTTACGGAAAGGAAAATTTTGATAACTTCATAACAAATTGTATTAAGCAGGACAAAGTAATTGCCGCGGACAAAAATAAAGCCACCAAGTATGTCAGGCCGCAAGAGCTCCAATTGCTCAAGGGAACATTACTTGATGACTTATCATCTAAAATATCGCATATTTCAGATGATTTGTCAAGCCCTAAAGAAAATATTTTATTCCAGACGGCTTATCACGGCAGCCCATACCGGTTTGATCGCTTTGATACTTCCTACATGGGAATAGGAGAGGGTAATCAAGTATATGGCTGGGGGCTTTATTTTGCGAGTAAGAAAGAAGTATCAGAGTGGTATTACGAAGAATTGTCCAATACAACCCAGGATTTGTCAGAGTTAGGCAATATTGAGAAAGAAAGAATTTTATCGCTTGCCAAGGAAAGCGAACTGCTGAAATATCTAAAAACATGGCTTAAGGAAGATAAAGGTCAAAACAGAGATGTTCGATTTGATGACATAATTGAATACATTCAAGAAACTGGAGAAAGGGAAAATATTGAAGGATTATTCAAAACAATATCGTCCTTTACCGGCTCTGAAGAAAAAGCATTAAAACTTTTCAAAAACAATGATTTACAGTACAAACCCGGTCAAATCTATGAAGTAGATATCCCTGGTGATGAAGTTATGCTGGACTGGGATAAACCGTTTTCCGGGCAGCCGGAACAGGTAAAAGAAGGATTAAAAAAATTATACGCAGATAAAATGAGCGATAATTTTTCTGGAGTACCGGAGTATGACGGAGAAAAATTATACAAAGAAATTGTATTTGAAAACCGTATGAAAAAGGCCGCCAATCCTGAACAAGCGGCTTCATTATTATTGGCAAAATACGGTATCAAAGGTATCCGGTATCTGGACGGTTATAGCCGGGGTGCCGGGGAAGGTTCCCATAACTATGTTATATTCAATGACAACGAAATAAATATTTTGCAGACTTTTTTCCAGGACGACGGTGAGTTTGAAGCGTTTATGAATGATTATCCGGGGGTTGTAAAGCAGGCGGCTACATTTGATTCGGCGGAAGATTTGGCGGCGTATTATGAAGTGTTTGGGGATATAAACGAAGATGTGCTGCAAAGGGCGAATGATGCGGGTTACTTTGACCGTATTTATAAGGAAGCGCAGGAAGCAAAAAATACTACAGACACATCGGGAACTATTCCGGAATACGATTTTAATAAAAATATATCTGCTAAAAAAATAATTACAGCGTTACGCGCTTACGGCATAAGTGCGGAGAACGCGCTTGAAGCGGCACATCTTGCAAGGCTTGATAAAAATGAAGAAGCGGTATCATATCTTGAGGAATTGGGGGTATCGCGCATCGATGCAGAGGCGTATGCAGAACATGCGAAGGTATTTACCCGAGATGAATACAAGCAGATGCAGAAGGATGCAAAGGCGGAACAGGAAGCGGCGCCGAAAGAAACTGTTAAATTGGGCAGCGAACCCAACGAAGCGGTTAAAAAGTTTTTTTCTGAATTACATGAAAGTTCAAAAGAGATATACCCCGATGAAGATAACCATAAGTATTGGGAAAAAAAGGAAGCGGAGCTTGCCGCGGAAGGAAGGACAGCACACGATTTTGTTGAATGGGTAAATACTTCAAAAGGATTTGACGATCTTGTGCTAATCGCGGCGCGGACACAGCAAGACGGCGATATCCGCGGAGAAACCGAAGCGGAAACCCGTAGAAATGAAGCTATGGCAGCAAAGGCAAGGGCGGCGTTTACTAATCCGAACTGGGAAGTTGCATTTAAGAGTGTGCTTGCTGGAAAGAAAATTCCGGACAGTACTAAGAAAATATTAAAGGGAATGATAAAAAATAGGCCGCTTCAGTATATGGAAACATGGGCTGTTCTAAGCGGGGACGATACATGGCTTCCTAGCGAAACAGACGCGCAGAAAATAAAACGGCTTGATACTTCAGGTATGGTTGATGAGGAGTACTTGCAAAGACAGAACCCGGAAGAGCTGCAAAGGATTGGAGAGCGGCTTGGCCACGACAGAATACAGAAAAAAATACAAGACGGCAGCCTGCGCTTTGACGATCCGGACATGGAAAGCTTTGAAAAGCAACACAAGGAAAAACAGTCTGAAACACTGAAAAAGATTGAACAGAAAAAAGAAGAGCTAGGCGAATACCAGGATTGGCTCAAAGCAGCGGAAGAAAACGAAAGGCGCCATCAGATGATTGTCCGTCAATTGGCACGGAACAAAACAAATGAAGGTATTACGGAGCTAAAGAAAGGGCAAAAGAAATTACAGGAAGTCCAGGCGGATTACAGGCGTGTTATTAAAGACATGGAGCTAGAAGTAAAAAAATGGAAAATTACGCAAAGAAATAATTATCAAGAATTTTTGCGGCTGCTTAGGGAACAGACGGAACAGCAGGAGCAGATGGAAGCGTTTAATGAACTTAGGGAAATTAAAAAGCGCGATATGAAAATGGTATTGCGCCGCGTTGATTTAAAGAATGTCCATGTAACGCAAGCGGCTAACATTAAATGGATTCAGTCGCATTTTGACAGTTATATGCTTGCCGCCAAGTGGGTAGGTCCGGGAGCAAAGAGTTTACAGCAGCTCTATAACCAGTTTATAACAGATGAGGAGTACCGGAATACATTAAGAAAAAGGTTAGGCGGCGGTTATTACACGGCTATAGAAAGAACAATTTACAAGGATAGAAAAACAGGAGATGCTAGGGCTTACAGTGATTTGTCTTTGGAACAGCGCAGACGGCTTAAAGGTGCTTTACTTGACAACAAGAGTATCTTTGAAGAACTGGGAATTGATATTGATGAAAAGAGGAAACGCTACAGCCCGCAGGAATACGCGGCTATAGAAGCGTACATGAAAGATTTTATACCTGCCGACCTGCTTATAAAAATGCAGAACCTTGTGGAAGATGAGAACGGCGACCGCCACATGAAGATGGAAGACTGGACGGTTGAGGATATGCAGAGGCTTGCGGGAGTTGTCAGCAATTTGCGGAAGGAAGGGCGCGATGCCGAACAGGCACGGAAGGATGCAAGGAAGCAGCTTATTGAAGAGCGCATGGGCAAAACCCTGCAAACTTTGCGGGCGAATATGCCTAAGAATACGGAGCCCGAAGATAGATCAGATACTGCGGAGAAAAGAATCGAAGAAGAAAAGAAAACCCTTAGAGGGTTGTTCTATTCTACGCATAACGCAAGAAGGATGTTCCGCAGGCTTGAAGGGCATAAAGACGGATACTTTTATAATTCCATGACTAGAGCTGAATACGATGCGTTTAACCAGGAATGGAGCAACGCTCTTGCAAGGCGCGATAAAGTAGCGGAACAGTTTAAAAAACTGGGTATCAAAGAAACCGATCTTATAAAATATACTTTTGAATATGATGACGGCAGCGGCAGAAACAAACGAGCCACGCTGGATGAAATGCTGACATTTTATTACGCACAGTATAACGAGAGGGCTTTTCACGCGGTTGTGTTTGGGAATATGGCGACACCAGACGAGCGGGCAATTTTAGAGAAACTAGCAGGCAAAGAAGATTTAGCAGAACACATGGCATTGGAAGCTTCTATCGCACAGAGGTATTGGTCCAACATGGAAAAACTTAAAGTTTTCTTTGCACAGGAAGGAAACGAAAAATATCGCAAAGTAATGGATATTATTGGCAATGATTATGATGAGAACTACCAGAGACTGAAGGACTTTGTAGCGCGGGAATACAACGAGGAACTTGGAAGCGAGGCTTACTATATGCCGCTAAACAGGTTAGGTGAAGTGCCGAAAGAAGAAAACGATATACAAAAAGTGTTAGCAGATAACGGTCTTTCAAAATACATAGGTAAGGGATTCACTAAAGGTCGTGTTGATATTCCATCATTTGCGCAACAGCCGATTAGAACAGGCTTGTTTAGCACATGGGATTCTATGGTGCAAAAACAGGAACATCTTATGGCTTATGATTCTTTGCACCGTCAGATGAAGCATGTATTTGAAGGCGCGGACAATACAAGCGATCAAATACAAGCAGCATTGCGCGGCGGCTGGGGCAAAGAGTCTATTGACTTTATAAAGAAATGGACTAGCGAGCTTGCGGCCCCTGCGGTGCAGGAAGATGTGAAAAACTTAAACAAGATCCACAGGTTTATGAGAGGACACTTCCCGGCTGCCATGTTAGGTTGGAGAGTTGCAAGCATTTTGAAACAGGCTATAGAAAGCCCACCGCCGTTTTTCCAACACATGAATCCGGGCGAATACATTGCCGCAGGGATTTCCTGTTTAAGCCAGGAAACGCGGGAAATGATACACGAAAAGAGTACTTACATGAAGGTACGGTATTTTGATCCCGCGATGGCGGTAATGGCGAATATGCAAAAAGCGTATCTTGCGGGAAATATAGAAAAAGCGGAAGCAATATTTGCAAAGATTGCAAATGTCGGAATGAAAGGACAGGGTTGGATTGATGCGGTATGCGTTATGCCCGGTTGGCTTGCGGCGTACAAGCAAAAACTTGCGGATTTGAACAAGACCGCATCCGATACCATGACAGCACAGCAGATTGAAAGGGAAGCCGTACACCATGCGGATCAGGTAGTAAGAGACTGCCAGCCGTCATCGGTGCTTATGGATCAAGCGCAATTAATGAAAGGCAGCAAAGATCCGTTTTTTAGAATGCTTCAACAATTCCAAACACCGATTGTATCGATATTCCAACAGTTGTTTGTTGACACACCGGTAAACTTTAAGAACGGAAGAATACTGCAGGGACTTTGGACATGGGGCTTGTACGCACTAATAGCAATAACCATAGGCGCCATGCGCGATGACGAGGATGAAAAACTTGATCCGAAAAACCGCGCCATAGATGCTTTGATAATGCCGTTGGAAATGATACCGATGGCGGGAACGAGGATTTCATTTGCGGCGGAAGATTTATTGAAGACCGGGAAGATAAGGAATTTCAACCGCAGTAATTTCCCGGTAGTGGATTCCGCGTTTAAAACGGTAAATGCGATATCGGATAAGAACTGGAAGAAAGGCGGCGATGCCGCGCTTGAAGCTTTTGGATTCCTGACAGGCTTGCCGGTTGCTGCAAAGCGGGATATTCAGAAAGCGGTTGAGGAAGAAAACCCATTGAGAGTATTGGGTATTAAATAATGGAGGGTGAAAAATGAAAAAAGAAGGGTTGAAGGTTATTGCAAAAAACTTTATCGGGAATAGTGCGGAGTGGCAGAAGAATAATCCGAGGATACCGCGAGCTGTTTGGGCAATGGAAGAAACGCTGGACGGGAGAATACTTTTAAAAATTGGGGACGGCAAAACGCGATGGAATAGTTTGAAGTATTTTAATGTAGATAATATCCACAACTTGCCAGAACTGCTAGAAGCGGCAGAAAAGAACATTGCTAAGGCTGCGGAGCTGCACGAACTAATTGAAGCAGAAATACAGGCAAGGCAAGAAGCCGACGAAGAATTGGATCAGCGAATTACTGCGGAAGAACAGGCGAGGCAGGAAGCTGACGAAGAATTAGACAAGCGGATTGCAGCTGAAACACAAGCGAGGCAGGAAGCCGGCCAAGAATTAGATCAACGAATTACTGCGGAAGAACAGGCGAGGCAAGAAGCTGACGAAGAATTAGACAAACGGATTGCAGCTGAAACACAGACGAGGCAGGAAGCCGGCCAAGAATTGGATCAGCGAATTACTGCGGAAGAACAGGCACGGCAAGAAGCTGACGAAGAATTAGACAAGCGGATTGCAGCTGAAACACAAGCGAGGCAGGAAGCCGACCAAGGATTGGATCAGCGGATTACTGCGGAAGAACAGGCACGGCAAGAAGCTGACGAAGCATTAGACAAGCGGATTGCAGCTGAAACACAGGCGAGGCAGGAAGCCGGCCAAGAATTGGATCAGCGAATTACTGCGGAAGAACAGGCACGGCAGGAAGCTGACGAAGCATTAGACAAGCGGATTGCAGTTGAAACACAGGCAAGGCAGGAAGCCGGCCAAGAATTGGATCAGCGGATTACTGCGGAAGAACAGGCGAGGCAGGAAGCTGACGAAGCATTAGACAAGCGGATTGCAGCTGAAACACAGGCAAGGCAGCAGGGCGACCAAGGATTGGATCAACTAATTACTGCTGAAAAGCAGGCAAGACAACAGGGCGATGAAGATGCGCTTGCAGCTGCTAAAGAATATGTGAATAGCGCTAAAGAATCGATTGATAATTCTATTACAAATGTAACAGACAGGGTTGCAACAGTTGAGGGTAAGATACCTAGTCAGGCTACAGCCAGTAACCAATTGGCCGACAAGAATTTTGTAAATTCATCTATACAAAACATGGCTGCAAGGTATGTAACTGCCACTGCCACGGTAAATACACAATGGGCTACATTTGCAGCATTACAATCTGGACCGTGGTTTATCGATGGTGTATCAGGTACACCATCTAATAATGATTATGCAATTTTTATTGAAAGTGATAATTCTGTATGGCGAGCTAAGTTTATTTCAAATATGTGGATAAAAGAATATAAAATAAACGACACTCCATTTACTGCTGCCCAAATAGCTGCGCTAAATTCCGGAGTTACATCCCAAATAGTAACTAATACAAACAACCACATTGGTAACACAAACAATCCACACAATGTGACTAAAGCGCAAGTGGGATTAAGCAATGTAGCTAATGTCGATACAACTGATGCTGCTAATATTACCAAAGGAATTTTATCAATAGAGAGAATTGCAGATAAAGCGGTTACTACGGCTAAAATAGCAGATGTACAGGCAGATACTACGGCGACAAAATACACGCCATCTACTACCGCAATAACATTCGGTACATTCTTGCAAAATACATGGCGGATGTTTACTTGGCTTATATCAAGACTTGGTACAGCAGGGCATACACATAATGGTACAGCTGATAATGGACCTCAAATAGAAACTGCTGGTATTAAAGACGCTGCTGTAACTAATGCAAAACAAGCAAACATGGCAGCGAATACAATCAAAGGACGCAGAACTTCCGCTGGTGTACCAGAAGATTTAACAGCGGCTCAAGTTAGAACAATATTAAATGTTGCTGATGGTGCACAGGTTAATCCTGGTGTCGCCACCCAGTCAGCAGCAGGGTTAATGTCATCAAACGATAAACAAAAATTAGATAACATTGCTAATAATGCAACTGCATTAGAAATAGGTACTACAGCAACTACAGCGGCAGTAGGAAATCACACGCATAATATAACTCAAATTACAGCAGCTAATATTGCAATAGGCACTACAGAAAATATTGATAAATTTGCCACTGGTAATTTATCACGCACAATAGCACAATGGGTGCAGGATATAGGACAAAAAATAAATGGCTTGATTACAAATTCCGCAACCAAAACAGAAGTCAATAACAAAGAATCTCTGTTTTATCGGGCTACAGTAGAAACAGCAGCCGCCACAGCAGCTAAAGTATTGAGTATAACCGGAATTACAGCATTATCGCAATTGCAAGATAAAATACTGCTTGTAAAATATACTCTAGGCAATACGGTTGCAAATCCTACTTTTAATATTAATAGTTTGGGTGCAATACAAGTTAGATTAGGTAACGGTGTAGCAGCCGGAGCGCAACCGGCTGCATCCGTTGGTGGAGCTGCTACAAATCAAACCCTAATGTATATTTATAACGGCACTTACTTCTTGCAAATAGGATCGCAAGATTCAACCGATGCCGATACTACCAGTATTACAAATGTTTATGGGGCGGCAGCTAATCAGTACATAGTAAATAATCCAACCAATAGTACGGTTGCGGAGGGGCGTTATCCTCTTATTGGTATAACAGAGACCGGAACTATAGACAAAATAACCGCTACTACAAGTTCATCCGCTGCGGGGGCAAGAACTTTTACACCCCGGAAAATATCGTTGATAGAGAACATAAGATATGCGAGTGTAACTACTACAGCATGGACAGCCGGAGCCGTTTATGCAGGATCAGTATTTGCCCGAATGAGCATTGGCGTGACAAACTGGAAATTTGCAATCGGACAATATTGGAATAATGCGGCTATCCCTGTACTAACAGGAAACGGAACTAACCCTCCAAACCAAACTACATTATATATCGAGGGAACAAGAGACGGTGACTTCTTTACGCCGGAGGCATTTACTCTTACTTTGCGGAACACGGCTAAAGTGTATAAGAGGATAGGTCGTTTTGCAAACAGCGGGAGTTTTTATTTAACCGAATATCAAACTGTCTTTGTAAATAGAAACAACGATTGGTTAACACTAGAAGATGCAAAAGTAAGAGAAAGAATAATAGCAAGTGATGTAGTATCAAAGACAGCCAACGGACTTACCCCACAGTTACCAAATGAGACAACTGTAACTAAATATCTGCGACAAGATGGTACTTGGTCAGTACCACCTAACACTGTATATACACACCCTGCAAATCACCCTGCTAGTATAATAACTCAAGACGCAAATAACCGCTTTGTAACAGATACAGAGAAATCCACATGGAATGCAAAAGAGAATGCACAAACAGCAGTTACGGATACGGAAATTGACGCAGGTACATCTACAAGTGTAAGAAAATGGACTCCAGCGAATATTGCTAGAGCGGTTCGCAATGTTTTATTAACAGGTCTTGCAAACGGTACTAATGTAGCTATAGCAGCAGGGGATAGGTTATTAGCGGCTTTGGGCAAGCTACAAGCCCAGATAAATGCAAGAGAAGACAAATCGAGTAAGGGGCAGCCCAACGGTTATGCAGCACTTGACGCTAACACTAAATTATTATTATCCAATATGCCGGATGCTATCTTGGGGCAAATGCTCCATGCAGGTAGTGTCAATGCGTCAAATGCTCTAGCTACATTAACAGATAATGGTAAAACAAGATTAGGTACTACAAATAACACTATCACTCTGACAAATAACACAACAGCAACTACAGGTTATACAGCTAATCAGGGCAACTTCTATTTAGTATCAACCGCTGGAACCTTTGCCGGTATATCTTTTGCGGTTGGTGACTGGTTGGTAGCAAATGCAAGTGGTTGGGGTAAGATTGATAATACCGATGCGGTAACAGGTATAAAAGGAGAGGCTGAATCTACTTACAAAATAGGGAATGTTAATATAACTAAAGCTAATATTGGTTTGGGGAATGTTACAAATGATGCACAGGTTAAACAGAGCGAAAAGGGGCAAGCCGGTGGTGTGCCTATATTAGGTGCTAGTGTATCTGTTGTAACACCCAATGTACCGGCATTATTTAGCTCGGACGGTAGACTAATACCTGCCCATAGCGCTGTTATTATTGGAGCCGATGTCAGTGAAGCCAATGTAGGCTTAGGATTAGGGAGTCGAAGCTCTCCTAATACAGCACGAGTTGCTGTTATTGATTTCCACTGCGGCAGGAATAATATTGATTACGAAACTAGATTGATGGTGCATAGAGGCAATGGTGATGTCGGTAAGGGTATATTTGAGTTTCAAGCTAGCGAGAATCGTTTTCTTGGGTCTGTGTTTGTACCTACACCATCAACACCAACAAGTTAAGGAATTATTATGGGACAGTTAGCTAATTGTGAATATGTGTGTAATGCCATAAATAAAAAAATGGGAACGAACTTTACTCCGGTTGCAGGTACAGCAGG
>Ga0099364_10001893_pt1 | contig 33814 bp, 30 predicted proteins | sample TergutTh196P3_FD_73070 | JGI IMG/M metagenome (GOLD analysis project Ga0099364, IMG submission 73070) | Microcerotermes parvus P3 segment gut microbial communities from Pointe-Noire, Republic of the Congo - Th196 P3 | ecosystem: Host-associated > Arthropoda: Insects > Digestive system > Gut ... | reverse complement strand
GTAGCGGTCGTACCCCTTATAATGTGAAGGTTACAATTGATGCGCTTTCCAAGGCTAAATGGAAAAAGATAACAAAAATGTGCGCCAGGAGCATAGCTAGCATTGAACAGCTTGTAGAGGGAAAATTCCCAAAGGAACTTGATGCGCTTTTCAAAGAAAAAGGCGAGGGGCTGTTTCCGGCGCCAAAAGAAATAAAATTCTCTTGCGACTGCCCGGATTGGGCTTATATGTGCAAACATGTGGCGGCCGCGTTATATGGCATAGGAGCCAGGTTCGACGAGGATCCGGTGTTGTTCTTCAAACTCAGGGATATTAGAATCGAAGACTTGATTAAGAAATCCATCGAAGAGAAAATGGATAGTATGCTAAAAAATGCAGACAAAAAAACTAGCCGTGTAATCGAGGGCGCGGATATTGGCGGGTTGTTCGGAATCTGAATGGCATTCGCCATGGCATCTAGCCGCTAATTGACAGAACGGGTTCAGGGTAGGGCATAGGGGCGGATACCATCCGCCCTCAGCAGCACCCTCAACAGCCCTGGTTTTTGACGATTATTTTATTTCCGTTTTCCACATTCCGTGTAGGTTGCAGTAGGCGTATACCGCGACAGGCTTGTCGTCAGCAAAGCAAAAGCGCAGTTTCGGGTCTTCGCCCAGTTTCAGGCATTTGCGTTGGCCGCCAATTTCCGTTTCAACATACACGAAAGAAATATGGTGCCCCTCCTCCATAGGGTGCGGCACACTGCCGATTTGTACGTTTACGCTGTCGCCTGAAACGGTTACGCTGGGTAAATGCTTTTCGACGCTTGCTTCTGTGGTGTTGGCAATAAGCTCCGTCATATCTTCGCCGCAACACACCAGCGGGACACCCCTGTCCTCAATAAGCCCAATCATATTGCCGCAATGCTTACAGATAAAAAACTTTTGTTCTCCACACATAGTTATTGCCTCCTTCAAAAATATTTTTACTGCCGTACAAGCTTCCTAAACCCTCATGCGGGCAATTCTTCGTTTCCTGTAGTTGCCATTCTGCTTACACTCCGCTTACACTACGCTTCTGCAATTGCCATTCTGCTTACACTCCGCTTAACTTGCTGTTGCCTGGGAACGGGTTGTTAAACACCCTTGTGGCAAGCTCGTTGTCTAGTGAAAGCAACAACCCCCTGTCGGCGCCGATCATTTGTATCCTGCTTAAAATCTCAGACGCAGTAGCTTCTTCCTCAACCTGCTCATTGACATACCACATGACAAATTGATAACATGCATGGTCATTTTCCTGTAGGGCAAGGGTTGCAATAGCGTTGATGAGAGCTGTGACTTTTTGTTCATGGGCGACGACGGATTCGAAGGCTTTTTCGATATCGTCAAACAAAGCTTCGGGTTGCTGGATTGCGTAAAGGCTCGGAACTGCGCCCCGGTCCAAAATGTACTGGTATATGTTTATGCCGTGGGCCATTTCTTCCTTCGCTTGTATAAACAGCCAGTTGGCGGCGCCCTTCAAAGCCAGTTGATCCATACAGGAAGACATGGAGTGGTACAAATAAGCCGAATAGTATTCGGCATTTACCTGTTCGTTTAATGCTTTGGTTAGTTTTTCGCTGATCATTTATAAATCCTCCAAATTCTATTCCTTTTGCCACTGCCTAACAATTATAGAACAAACAAACATTAATCTCAATAGTATTCAAAGTTATTTGTGAAAAGAAATCTAAAATGTTAAAATATTTGGTGTATATAAAACTTATATGTGTACATAAATTTACATAAGGGGTTAATCAAATGAGCAAGATAAAAGATGGGCAGAGCGCCCAAGACTGGATATCGATGATGAAATCTTATGAAGGTGCCGTTTTGATGGGGCATCAGCTTCCCGACCATGATGCTGTCGGGGGTATGGCAGGTATGGCGGCGCTTGCGAGGGGGGCGGGCATTCCGGTTTCGATTGCCCCCGGTTTGCCGGCTGAGGGTTTGCAGTCGGCTATTGACAGCCTTGCGGCGGAAGAGATACCTATTATATCCAGCCCTCCCGAAAATCTTGCGCATTGTGTTATTATTGTTGCGGATACGCAACGTTCAACTTTTGCCGCCTACCCTGAGTGGTTGCCTAATGCTGGTGGCATAGCGGTTATTGACCATCATTTGGCAGGGCAAGGTTCAATAGAAGACCGGGTCCTTTCCTGGATCGACCCGGCGTCGTCCAGCACCAGCGAACTTGCCGCGTGTTTGCTCTACGACGCAGGGATCAACCCAACCATCAAACAGGCTGATTTGATGCTCGCCGGGATAACGCTTGACACGCACAGGTTTTTGGTCCGCGTTTCCGAGCGCACATTTAGGCAGGCGGCCCATCTATGCGGCTGGGGGGCGCGGGTGGAACGGATTAGGACGTTTTTTGAAGACAGGATCGAGTCTTTTATTGCGCGCTCGCAGGCTATACATAACGCAAAAATCGAGGATGGAATGGCTTTTTCGGTTTTGTCCGTAGATATAGAGGGCATTCGTGTGATTGCGGCACAGGCGGCTGACGACTTGATTTTCCTTCAGGGCATTCAGGGGGCTTTTGTAGCGTGTGCCGACAGGGGGACGACTGCGGTTAGCGTACGGGCGAGGGAGGGCTTGTCAGCCGTGCAATGGGTGTCTTCTCTAGGCGGCGGCGGCTCTCATGTGTCGGCAGGCATTCAATTTGAAGGGATTACGCCATGCCAAGCAATTGAGCGCATCCGGGAGGCTGTAAAAGAAACCGTGAAAGAATCCGTGAAAGAATCTGTGAAAGATTCTGTGAAAGAACCTGTGAAAGAACCTGTGAAAGAATCCGTGAAAGGATCCGTGAAAGAACCCGTTTAAGAGACCCCTGCTATTTTTCTATGTTTGCAAAACGAAACAGGGATTCGTCGCGGTCGTTTTTTTCAATGCCTGAAATATTTGGGTTTCGGAGTCCGACGTAGACTTGAGCATATAGCGGTATCAGATAAAACTGATCGGCTATCAGCTCGTATTCCGCTTCATGCAACAACTCGTTTCGCTTATGTGGGTCAGTCTCGGTATTTGAGCGTTCCACAAGTTCGTCGTATAGGCTGTTGGAAATGCCAGCGGCTGACGCGAAGCCGCCGTCCGACACGAATTGGGCTAGATAATTGACAGGGTCGGAATAATCCGCTGTCCAACTGTTGCGTATAAGCTCGTAATCACCGCTACGGCGTGCAGCAAAGTAGACGCCCATTTCCATACCTTCAAGTCTAATTGATATGCCAAGATTGTCTTTTAGCTGTGCCTGAAGCGCGATAGCGACGTCGCCGTTATTGCCGCTGTTCGGGTATTTGTACGATAATTCGGGAAATCCGGCTCCGCCCGGATAACCTGCCTCTGCAAGGAGCGCCCGGGCAAGCTCGATATCCTCTGTAAACAGTTGTGGCCGTTCTTCGCTGAATTTTTGGTTTGAACTGTTTGAAAGCATTGCTTTTGCGACATATGAGTATGACGGCTGGATATCGCGCCCCACAACGGTGCAGAGGTCTTCCCGCTGAATTCCGAGGGCGAACGCGCGCCTTACTCGGGGGTCGCGCATAACGGGCGCGTTGTTAAGGCTTATTTGCATGAACATGCTTGATTGCATATTCCAGTAATAGAGGTCAGGCTTGCCTTCGTATTGCGTAATCACAGTGTCAAGAAGCCCAGACGCCGTATCGACTTCCCCGGTCTCGTATGCCGCGACAGCCGCCATGTCATCCGAAATCACTAGCAATTCAATTGTTTCCAGTTCTACCTTGTCCGCTTGGTGATAATATGGGTTTTTATCCATTACGATAATTTCATCCTGCACATACCGGGTCATGTGAAAAGCCCCGTTCCCCGGGTGGGTTTCAGGTTCCATGTACCAATTGGGGTTTTCGGCTGTAGCGGCGCCGGCTTTAGACGGTGAGTAAACGGGAAGCGAAAGCAGTTTTAGAAAATACGGGCAAGGGCTGGGCATCGTGAATTGCAATGTACGCGAATCCAGGGCCTTCGCCCCAACAGCGGCTAGGGCCGCCGCGCTTGCGTCATTGTCCCTTGCTTCTTTGGCGCCTTCCAGAACATACAGCTCGCTAGTGTAGTATGAGCTACTGCCGGGCAACAAGGCCCTGTGTATGGTGTTGATAAAGTCCTCGGCTAGAACTGGGCTTCCGTCGCTCCACATGCCGTTTTCCCTTAAATAAAAAGTCCACACGGTCTGTTCATCGTTCACATCGTATGACTCTGCCGCTTCATAGACAATTTCCCCTTTGTCGTTAAACGAAATGAGCGGATCGACGCAAAGCGGTGCGAAGTTTGCGAATGTGCCAGCCGCGCCCCCAGCCGGGTCCAGCGTCCCCTCCATCGCGTTTATCTGTAGGGTGAGCTTATTTAGCTCCGGCTCCACCCTTGCACAAGCGTAGGAGCATACGCATACGAACATATACAGAACAAAGACAGCAGTTTTCTTAAACACAGAGTACAACCCCCTTATTCCAAGTACAGGCGCAGAGCCTTCTAAGATATTATACCCGAGGTTGCTAGCATTTGTCATTAGTTCCGAATGCATTACTTTAGGGGTTCTGGCTTGTTCTGGCTTGTGTTCTGGCTTGCCGATACTGTGTATTACAATGTATAGTGAATGTCAAGCAATAGTATTACAAAAACAAAACATTACATTAATTGAGAAGTACCTATTCAAATACCCCCTCTTCGTCATTGCGAGGAGCGCAGCGACGAAGCAATCTAGTTTGTGAAATCTCTGTTTTGCTGTATTTTCCCGTTAATTCGGTGTCTGGATTGCTTCGCTTTGCTCGCAATGACGAGGGGTATTTGAACAGTCACAGATGCAAAAATCGTGGTGTAGCTGATGCAAAAATCGGTGTAGCAGACGTAAAATCGTGGTGCTCCCTTAACTCAATTGGTGGCAGGCTACGGCTCGGTCGCCTATGTTTACAAGCGGTGGGCAACCTTCGAAGCAGATTTTTTTGCATTCCTGGCATCTTGTGGCGAACGAGCATTCGTCCTTGTTGCCTATGAGTGCGGCAGCTTCCCCTCTGAGAGGTATCCGCTCTTTTTCGCGTGCGCGGGCGCGGATTGGGTCAGGGGTTGGGATTGCGGACATGAGAGCCTTTGTGTATGGGTGGCCTGGGTTGGAATACACTGCGTCCGTGCTACCATACTCGACAATGCGCCCCCTGTACATCACAGCGACTGTGTTGCTGATATGGCGCACCATCGCCAGGTCGTGGGCGATAAATAGGTAAGCGATCCCCATTGACTTTTGTATTTTAACCAAAAGATTGACAATCTGCGCCTGAATCGAAACGTCAAGGGAGGAAATAGGCTCATCGCATATTATTAGTTCGGGGTTGAGCGCAAGCGCCCGCGAAATGCATATGCGCTGCCGCTGACCGCCGGAAAATTCGTGTGCGTAGCGCCGGATATGGTCAGGCTTCAAACCGACTGTCTCAAGTAGCTCCTGTACGCGCCCCTTCCTTACATCAGGCGGGTATGTGTTGTGTATTGCCATGGGTTCCGCGATAATCTCCCCAACGGAACTGCGGGGGTCAAGGCTATCGTACGGGTCTTGGAATATCATCTGCATACTGCGCCGAACCTGTTTTAGTTTTCGATTCGGAACATGGGTAATATCCGCCCCTTTGAACAGGATTCGTCCCTTTGTCGGGTTGTCAAGGCGAATGATTGTGCGCCCGAGCGTCGTTTTGCCGCAACCGCTCTCGCCAACCAAGCCAAGCGTCTCGCCAGGCATTATTGAAAAGGAAACGTCCTCGACCGCATGCAACGCATTACGTTGTATACGAAAATCCTTACAAAGGCGTTCAACTTCAAGAATTGGCGTGTTCATATGCCCCTGTGACCTACCCTTTCTCTACCCGAGAACGAAAAGATTTGCGCTTCTAGTTTGTATTAATAGCCAGCATATTAATAGCCAGCATATATTTTCGTTGTCGGGTATATTTATTTCGCCGCGATGAGAGGGGGTCTGCCTTCCGCAAGTTCTCGCGCAACCCTCTCCGCTGCATCTATACAACCATTCCAACAGCACCATCTGTGCGCAGGGCTGTTTGTTGCCCATTCCGGACGGTACCCTGCGCAAATATTCATTGCCTCGGCACACCTTGGCGCGAAAGCGCATCCACCAGGAAGCTTAAGCAAATCCGGGGGTGACCCAGGAATGGAAACTAGACTCTCGCGTTTACCGTCCTCAATATTGGCTATTGAGTGGAGCAATCCCTTCGTATATGGGTGCGATGGCGAGTAAAAAATCTCGTCGGCGCTACCCTCCTCGACAATTTCTCCTGCATACATAACCGCGATTCTGTCGCATATCGCGGCGACTATTCCAAGGTCGTGTGTGATCAGTATTACGGAAACGTTGTTTTTCTTCGCGTGTTCCTTTATCAGGAGCAACAACTGCGCCTGTGTGGTCACATCCAGGGCGGTTGTCGGTTCGTCAGCTATCAGGAGCTTTGGTTTGCACGACAATGCGATAGCAAAAATCACGCGCTGTCTCATTCCGCCGGAAAGCTCAAATGGGTATTGGTTCATACGGCGCCCGGGGCTAGTGATCCCTACTGAATCGAGCAAATCAACTGCTAGGCTCCAGGCTGTTTTCTTGTCATAGCCATAATGATATCTCATACCTTCCGTCATCTGCAACCCAATCTTCAGAACAGGGTTTAAAAATGTCAAAGGGTCCTGAAAAACCATAGCAATTTCTTTGCCACGAATGCTGTTCATCATTTCCGCGTGCTTTGCTAGGGCGCGATGGCGCAAACCCGCATAAGAGATGTTCTTCCCGTCAAATGTGACTTCGCCTGACGCAATGTGGCTGTTTTCGTGGAGGAGACGCATAATGGAAAGCATCGAAACGCTTTTCCCGGAACCGGACTCGCCAACGATGCCAAGTATTTCGCCCTTGTCTACATGGAAGCTGAGTCCGCGCACTGCGCGAAGAACCCCATGTTTTGTGGAGAACTCTGTCGTCAAATTCTTTACTTCCAATAGTGGCACCTCATCACCTCCGGCATTTTTGCAATAGGGCTAATAGCGTATTCGGGAATACTTATAGTTTTTGCAATCTCATTGTTTCCGGTGGCGGCAGTCGAGGCCCGTCACCTTCGGCTCTTCGGGTCAAGTGCTTCTTCGAGGCCTTTGCTAATAAATGTAAGCGCAAAAATGATCAGGCATATTAGCGCGACAGGAAACAAAATCTGGCTCGGGTAAATCTGAAAATATGGCTTTGCCTCCTGAGCCAAAGTGCCAAGGCTTGCTTGGGGGGCGGAAATACCTATGCCAATAAAGCTAAGGAACGCCTCCATGAAGATGGTCTGCGGAATCATTAGCGTCAGCGTCACGAGGATCGGCCCCATTGAGTTGGGCAGAATATGCTTGAAAAATATCCGCTTGTGCGACGCGCCGAGCACATACGAAGCAAGAGCGTATTCACGGTTTTTAAGCGCCATGACCTGAGCGCGTACAATACGCGCAACGCCAACCCACCCGGCGACGCATATTCCTATCAGGATGCTTTTTACGTTCGAGCCAAAAATAAGCATAATTAGGATGACGTAGAGCAACGACGGAATTGCGTAGAGAACGTCGCAGAACCGCATTAGTATCAGGTCAGCGGCACCGCCTAGATAACCTGATGCGCCGCCGTAAACCGTTCCGACGACAGCGCAAATTGCTGTGGATGCAATGCCTATAAACAAGCTGATTCTGGCACCATACATTGCACGTGTAAAAATATCGCGGCCGAACTTATCGGTTCCAAACCAATGAGCCGCGCCTGGCGGAAGGTTGCGTGCGGCGGCGTTGTGAGCGTCAACTGGATACGGGCTCAGTAGCCCCCCAAAAATAGCGAACAATACTATTACTGCCAGAAGAAACACGCCGGCTAGGGCCCAGCGGTTAGCACAAAAATGGAGCCAAACGTCTTTCGCGAAAGTCCTGCTCTCCATTGCGATATACTCATCGTTCTTTTTTGAAGGGTCAATTGGGTTAAGAAGCTCCTTTAATTGTGCTGTTGCGAAACCGTCCACTCGTAACGTAGCGAAACCGTCCACTCGTAACGTAGCGAAATCGTCCACTCGTAACGTAGCGAAATCGTCCACTCGTAACGTAGCGAAATCGTCCGCTTGTGACGAAGAGCTATTTGTTCGCGCAGACGGGCTATTAACGTTTGCGGTTGTGCCATTTTCCCGAGCAGATGAACTGTTCACGTGTTCAGTAGTGCCATTTTCCTGAGCAGATGAACTGTTCATGTGTTCAGTAGCACCATTTTCCAGTGCCGCAGTAGTGCCATTTTCCAGTGCCGTCGGGTCTCCGCCAGTATTCTCCATTCCCATATCCGCTCCTACAACAAACTAATTTAACAAGTTAAGCTCCTACGTCAAACTGTGATCCGTATTCTTGGGTCAACAATGCCGCAAATAATATCGGCAACAAGATTGCACACAATTATCATTGCGCCGACAAATATAGTCATTCCCATAATCAAAGTGTAGTCCCTGTTCGCAATCGCGTTGACAAACTCCTGCCCAATTCCGGGTATGGTAAATATGCTTTCCACAACGAAACTGCCCGTCATAAGGAACGCCAACATTGGCCCTGCGTTCGTTATGACGGGGATTAAGGTGTTCTTTAAAATATGTCTGTATCGGACGACGGTGCGTGGCAGCCCTTTTGCTCGCGCCATCGTGACGTAATCCATGCGCTGCGCTTCAGTGAAACTTGAGTGTACCAGCCGGGATATTTGAGCTATCGGGTAGACAGCGAGGGTCAATACAGGCAAGACAAAGTGTCGCGGGGACGTCAGCCCAATCACAGGGAACCATTTTAGCCACACGCCAAATACAATCAACAGAAAAATAGCCAGGATAAAATTGGGCATGCCAATCCCCAGCGTGGAAAGCGCCATTAGGGCACCGCGTACCGCTTTCCTCTTTGTCACTGCTTCCGCGACGCCGATGAGCGTCCCGAACAGAAGCGCGGCAGTGTACGCGACAAGCCCCAAAAGCATGGTTGTCGGAGCCCCTTTTGCAATAAGGGATACAACTGTAATGCCGGGCTTTTTGTATGAGACGCCTAAATCGCCGCGTGAGATCATTCCCAAATAGCCCAGATACTGTTCAAAAACAGGCTTGTCTAGCCCGTACACAGCGGAAATACCCGCAAGGGCTTCATCCGAAACATTATCGCCCTCAAAGGGGTTTCCGGGCATTAGCCGCGTCAGAAAGAATGTCGCTGTAATAAGTGCGAACATGGTTATAATCCCAATAAATAACCTCTTAAGAATATAAATGGTCATATTATCCTCTGCAAGCTCTATGCCTTTACTTTTTGTGGCTCGACGCCATCCACTTAAGAATATAAACGGTCATATTGTCCTTGGCAAGCTCTATGCCTTTACTTTTCTTGGCGCGGCGCCATCCACTTAAGAATATAAACGGTCATTTTGTCCTTGGCAAGCTCAATGCCTTTTTTCGTGGCGTGACGCCTTCCTTAACCGAATATAAACGGTCATATTATCCTCTGCAAGTTCTATGCCTTTTCTTTTCGTGGTTCGACGCCTGCCTTCAACACTTCCTTTATGATGGCAATCATCTTTTCGTTTTGGTACCTTGTCCCGACGGTAATTCTGGCGTACGGGAAATTGCCGCGTATGATGAGCCCACGGGATTTACACTTTTCCGAAAAATCGGAAGTGTCATTGCCTGTGTCTACATACAGGAAATTCGCCTGTGACGGAAAAACGCGGAAGCCAAGTTTTTCAAACTCCTCTACCAAATATTCCCTGCCGTCCTTAACGTAACGCATGCTCTTCTCAAGGAAATCGTCGTCGTCCAGTGCTGCCGATGCGCCCGCCAGTCCTAGGCGGTTGCCAATGAACGGCGTAACGCACCTCATCAGGTTTGCGTGAATCTCTTGGTTAGACAGGAGGTACCCAATACGGGCGGCTGCTAAGCCATATGCTTTTGAAAAGGTGCGCATGACTATCATCCTACGTTCATCGCTGATGCTGTCCGCAAGGCTGGAGTAGCCTGGATCGGTTGCAAATTCGATATACGCCTCATCGATTACCGTAATAACGTGCGGAGGTAGTGCGTCCACAAATTCGAGCAACTCGTCATGCTTTACCGTGCCGCCGGTGGGGTTGTTCGGGCTACATACATAGATAAGCTTTGTGTGTTCCGTTACCGCGCCTGCCATTGATTTCAAATCAAAGCTCCCATCCGGCAAGACTGGCAACGTTACTTCGGTTGCGCTCGCCCTAATAGCTGAACCCTTGTACAGAGTAAATGTCGGGGCGCAGTACAGCACTTCGTCCCCAGGGCAGAGAAAAGCGTCTCCAATCAGTGCAATTCCGCCGCTGCCGCCGCCTGTAACGACGACGTTGTGCCTTGTCAGATTGTAGCGTTCCCCAATCTTCTGGCGTAACTGATCACAAAACGTATCCGGGTAAATGTATGTATTTTCAAGCTCCGCTCTCATTGCTTCTAACGCCTTGGGAGACACGCCAAGCTGGTTTTCGTTTGATGCAAGCTTGTACATTTCCGTTACGGCATATTTTTTACGCACGTTTTCAAGAGAGTCGCCCGCAATGTACTTCGGAATCTTGCGGACCCCGGGTTTTGTCAAAGACTCAATTGTCGGTATCGTTTTTGAATTTGTCATATGTTTGAAAACCATATAATGCACCTGGCATCGCTTTTAATGCGTTTGGCATCGCTTTAATGCGTTTGGCATTACTTTTAATGCGTTTGGCATTACTATTGATGCACCTGGCATTACTTTCCTTTCATCGCGTATTTTATGTGTATGTGTTTGACCTGCGGTTTTCGTCGTATTCCAGAAATGTCATTTCCATAATCACACAGCGATCCGACAGGCACTCTTTCAGGTAATCGGTTATCTGTTGGCATGTTTCGAAGCCATATGCTGAAATGCTTATTCTTGCACCCGACTTTTCTATAAAGCTAAATATTGCCCTATATTTATCGCCAAGCGGGGCATCCTGCTCGTCGCTGTGTCGAATAAGAAGCACTGCCAATTCATATTTTTTTGCTTTCCCAGAAAGGAATAGCCCAATGGGGCTTGTGCTGAATTCCACCATCCTGCTGCTAACCGCGAGGTTGGCGAATCCATAAAGCCCCATCAGGATCAATATCGACACATAAAGCCAGTAAATGCCGCCTTTCCAATCCAAGCATACAATTATAGCCATTATCGAGGAAACAACAAAAAACAAAAGGCCTTTTTTCATTTTTTGCTTCCTCGTTTGATTGTAACGTTCAACGAGGAGGGGGTTGCCTGGGTGATCCTTTGACTGATCCTTTGACATTTTGATTTCCTTTCGCCTGTGAATTGTAGCCCTGGATAGCCGTTTTCTACTGTAACCTTGGTTAGCCGTTTTTGCAACGGTTTTGCAAATGCGGGCGGATATTGAATCCGCCCATACATTTTTGGTTAGTTGTTTTCTTTGGTAGGTGACGTTATCGCGGCAGTTTCTGCTTCTTTTGCTTCACGTAAGGCCATTTCGTCGTCAATTTGTTTCATACGCTTGTCGCCGAGGTCCACAAAGCACAATACAAGTGCGCCCGCGCAGGAGATGACGCCTACAAAGGCCAAGCAATTGATAATGCCAGCGGCCAGTTCCGGCGTCGCGGGGGCGTTCGCCTCAAAGCCAACGCTGGTTAGTAGCCATCCTCGGACAATGCTTGAACAAATAATGGCTAACTGTATTGACATCTGGTATACCGCCATATTGACGCCATCTGATTTAATACCGTATTTCCAATGACCGTAGTCGGCTGTACGCGCAAAGAGCGTAACCAGCACGCAAGTGAAAATATTAATGAATACGTTGGCCGAACCGCTCAATGCGATAAACGCGACCTGCCCATTAAACGCCCAGAGGAGCATTTGCGATAAGCCGGTGCCTATAGCGCTGATGATCCCGGTCTGTTTGGTCCCAAGAATTTTAACCAATAGCGGGGTGAGGACAATTGCGCTTAAAGCGCAAACGCGCGTCACAGTGTTGTATACGGCGAACAGGTTGAAGTCGGGCGATACGTATTTGTAATAGTATGGCGTCATGCCGCCTGCAAGCATATTACGCATGATGACGAAAACTGAGACAATCGTCAAAAGTAGCATCGGCTTGTTTGTAGCCATTTGATTCAGCATTTTGGAAAGGGGTATTTTCGGTGGCGGCTTTTGGCGGTCTTCCTTGGTCGGGGAACAAACTTTGTCAATGTCCCATGCCGCGAACCAGTTGGCGATGAACAGGCCAAAACTGAAGATTAAGGCTACGAGGAAGTAGGCCATAGCTTCCGTACCCATAGAAATTGTGAATGCCGTCAGCATCAAAGGGTATATAGCTCCAGAGATAGCTTTCCCTAATTCCTTGCCGAATGTGCGTGCAGACGACGCCAGGGCCCGTTTTGTCGGGTCTTTGGTGATAGCAGGGAAAAATGCGCCGCTAGCCACGGTCGAAACCTGATTAAAGACAGCCGCCGCAACGCTCAGAAGCACGATTGCGACCTTGACCCACATCTCGCCCGGTACGGCAAACGTAGGGATGAAATACATGATTGCGTAAGACAGCGCAAGCAGGAAACCGGACAAATTTATCCAGAGACCGTATTTACGTCTCTTTTCATAGATCGATTTGTCCATTGCAATGCCAATGACTGGCGACAGGACCGCTCGGAAAATTGTGCGGCCAACGTCGACCACTGCCGCAAAAGCGGGTGAGAACAACGCGACGTCGGTGAGGAATATGGAATTCATGTTAAAAATAAACGCACCGTAGAATTCCATGCCCAACTGGGTCAACCCGCTTGTATATACCAGGCGGTTAGCGTCCCTCATTCTTTTTGTAAGCTCTTTCTTTGGGATTTGTGGGGTTCCTTCCATTGAAGACACCTTCCTTTCATAGATGAGATATACTTTTCCTAAACAATAAGCTTTTCCTAAATAATAAGATTTTCTTTAGTGAAACATGTCGTTCCTAAACGATCTACTTTGCTTAAACAATCTGTTTCGAGTATTCGAGTATTCGAGTATTCACGTATTCACGTATTCGCGTATTCGCGTATTCGCGCATTCGCGCATTCGCGTATTCGCTTATTTGCAGGACTTCACGACGAGTGCGTCTACGACTACAACGCCCTTTCCTTTTTCGTAAACAAAAAGCGGGTTCAAATCCAATTCTTTTAGCGTATTTTTGTTCTGTGCCGCATACTCGGAAACTTTGACCATTACGTCCACAAGCGCGTCTACGTCCGCTAGCGGTTTGCCGCGAAAGCCGTTGAGCAGTTCGAAGGATTTAAGTCCGCGCAACATGGCATGCGCTTCATCTTTGTTGATCGGGCAAGGGTAAAGCACGACGTCTTTAAAAATTTCGACAAATACACCGCCTAGCCCTACCAGCAAATGCAGTCCGAATTGGCTGTCGTTTGTCACCCCGATTATGATTTCAACCCCTGCCGGGACCATTTCGTTAACCAAGACGCCGTCCAGGCGGGCATTTGGGTTAAATGCGGCACAGGACTTTAAAATATCATGGAACGCCACAATAGCCTCGCCCTCTGAACGAATGTTGAGCTTAATCCCACCTGCTTCTGTTTTGTGCGGGATGTCGGGCGAAAAGATTTTCATCACTAAGGGGTACTTGACTTCCTTTAAGATGAACTCTAAATCACTTTGCGTCCTGGCGGCGTACTGCTTGAACACCGGCAGCCCGTACCGGGCAATTTCCTGCTTGCTTTCATACTCGTTCAGTGCCTTTGGCGCACCCGTATGCGGCGCGTCGGCCACCGCAAGGCTCAATGAGGACTTTTCAGGTTCAAACGCCATGAATTTGGCGAGTTTGCCTAGCACGGAATATCCAATTTCCCCGCAAGAAGTGAGTACAATGCCGTTGGATTCCAAGAGGGAGCGGATTTCCAGGCCCTTTGTCGTCTCCTGCGTCCCAACCAGAAAAATCGGCTTTTTGCAACCCTGGCCTCTTGCCGCTAGCACCGCGTCAGTGATGGCTTTTGGAGGCCCGCCAGTTATTTTCTCCCTCACGTTTACTCCAAAAATAATGCCCCCGACATTCTTGTCGCGGTCCACGGCATGTATCACGTTTACAATGTTTTCGATTTTTGAGAACAGCGATGTTGTGCCGTCAAGGGGGTTGCCCGCCGTTGCAAAACCTGGAATATATTTCTTGATCTCGCTGATTGTCTCGGGCGAAAAGTCCGGCAGTTCAACACAATGCTTCTCCGAAAGATCTGCGCAGAGGGTGTTCTCGCCGCCTGATAGGTTCAGCCCAGCAAAAGTGGCGGGGTAGGGGAAGTTGCCAGCAAGGACGGAAAACATCTGTGCCGCGCATATGAATTCCTCGATCGAGTCAACTTCTATTACCCCAAACTTTTTGAAGACTGCGTCGTAAACCCTCGCCGAGCCAGCAAGGTTCCCGGTGTGCGATGCGGCGGCCTTTGCGCCTTTGGAGCTTTTGCCGGATTTCAGTACGACGACCGGCTTCTTTGCGAGGGCGGCCCTGGCTAGGGCTTGCCCCAGTTTTTCGGCGTCCTTTACGCCCTCAAGATAGACAGCGGCGACTAAAACCCGGCTGTCGTCTATCACAGCGTCCAAAAAATCCTCCAAGGTTGTACAGTTGCCGTTGCCAGTGCTGATAGCGTAGCTAATGTTGAAGAATGGCGTGTTTACCATGTTCTGCGCGATATAGCCGCTTTGAGCGATTACTGCTATCCCCCCGGCGCGGGTCTGCATGTCGAAATCGGTGGTGAGCCCCCAAAGGCTGATCTTGTCTTCGTTGTTCAGGAGCCCGCCGCAATTTGGGCCTAGAATTGGGAAATCGAATTTGTGCGACAATTCAGCCATCTTGCGTTCCAGCGCTTCACCTTCAGCCGAATGCTCTTCGGAAAAGCCGCTGGCGTACACAACGGCGGCGCCAACGCCTAGGCCTACAGCCTGTTCAAGGATGGGGAGTATGGCGTCGCGTGGCGTGCATACGACAACGCAATCCGAAACATGAGGCACATCGCTTAGGGAAGCGTAGCATGGTTGCCCGAACAATTCAGCCCGGGACGGGTTTACGAAATAGACCCCGCCGGGGACGGCACTCTTCAGTGCCTGACGCGCCGCCGATTCCCCAAATGACCCGGCGCGGTCCGTAGCGCCGACGACAGTGATAGAATCAGGTCTGAGAAGCTTTTCACAATTCATTCTTACGAATCCTCCTTATCCTCCTTATCTCCTTATCCTCCATAACATCTTTATCCTCCGTATCCTCCGTATCCTCCTTATCCACCCTATACGGCGTCGTAGCCGAGCGAGAAGGCGAGTTTGTTTGCGCTGTTGTACTCGCCCTTGCCCTTGCTGGCAAAATACCCGCACATCATGCGTTCGGCGTCTTCCCGTTCAAAAAGGCCGCTGAGTTTGATTACTGCGCCCAACATGACCAGGTTCTGCCCCCGTTTGTTTTTTGCATTTGCCGCCAGCCCCGCACAGTCTACTTTGTAGACTTTTTTGTCGGCTGGGTAGTTGTAATCCGGGGGTACAGACTGGCTATTTACGATAACGATGGCGCCCTGCCTTGTCTTTTCCATGTAGTCAAGAGACGGCTCGTTCATGGCGACGAGTATGTCAGCGCGGCTCATCAGCGGGTTGCCTATGCGGTCGCCTGGCTTGTCGCCCATTTTTACGACGCAGTTGGCTTTTCCGCCCCGCATGGAGGGGCCGTACGCGGGCATCCACGTTGCTTCCAAATCTTTTTCCGTAGCCATGTATGTCAGGATCATTCCGCCTGTGAGCACGCCCTGTCCGCCAAATCCAGCAAATATTACTTCTTTCATGGCTTCTTCGCCTCCTTTGCAGTTACGGCGGCATTCAAAGCGCCTTTATCAATATCTTTCGCTAAATCCTTATCAATTTCTTTCGCGGCACCAGCTTCCATGCCTTTCACCGCGTTCGCTTCCATGTCTTTTGCCGTGTCTTTGATAACGCCTAGCTTGTATACCTTCGTCACTTCATCTCTGATCCAGTTGTTTGCTTCGACAGGCGTCTTATGCCACGTCGTGGGGCATCCGCAGAGCACTTCCACTATCGAGTAGCCCAAGCCGCTCATCTGCACATCTATAGCCCTCCTCAACCGGGATTTAGTTTTATTGACCTCAGCCGGGCTGTACACTGCGCCACGTGCGGCGTAGACGACATTATTGAACATTGCGAGCATCTCGGGCCCCTGGAACGGTTCCCCCGTGCTTGCGGGGTCCCGCCCGTGCACGCTTGTCGTAGTCTTTTGCCCGGGCAGAGTCGACCAGCTCATCTGTCCTCCGGTCATGCCAAAGATGTTGTTGTTAATGACGACCGACGTGATGAGGGCGCCCCTGTACCCTGCGTTAAGCGTTTCGGAAAGGCCAATCGTGTATGCGTCGCCCTCGCCCTGGTACGTAAATACAAAATCGTCCGGCGCCCCGCACTTTACACCCTGTGCGACTGCGGCAGGGCGCCCGTGGGGGCATTGCAAATATGGGGCGTTCCAGAAACCGCCCAGATTGCATGCGCACCCGACTGCTTGAACCTCCCTGGAGTTCAGTTTCTTTTCTTCAATCAGCTCGGCCAATAAGCGTACGACTACTCCGTGGCCACATCCAGGGCAGAAGCTCGCCGGCCTTGAAATCATAGCAGGTCTTTTTCTTGCGGCCATCTCAATACCTCTCCTTTACTTCGCGATTTTTTACCTTCTCAAAGAACTCGGCGACGCCGTCCTCTTCAACGCACTCGAAGCCCGTTGCGAGCGAGTATACTGGTTTCAAGCCGTTGCCGCTTTTCTTTGCCGCCAGTGCGACGTCGTCCACCATTTGGCCTGTTTCGTTTGTCTCAACAGATATAAAAGCTTTCGGGCTGATTCCTGTAAAAGCCTTGTGAGGGAAGGGCCATAGGTGCATTGGGCGAATCATCCCAACTTTCTCGCCGCTTGCGCGTAGCGTGTCCAAGGCATCCCTGACGACCCTGGAAGGCATGCCGTACGCAACAAAGACATATTCCGCGTCTTCAGTATACACAGTCTCCCATTTTTCCAGTTCGCTTAGCATTTTTTGGTGATGGGCAACGTACTTCTCGGAGAATGGCTTGCTCGCTCGCCCGAAGAGGCCGATCTGGCGAATCTTGCGCCTTGGTTTAAACTCGGGCATTGTCACGCCCTCAATCATTTGCCCCAGGGCGGCTTCGGTAAGAATGACAACCGGGTTGGAGTATTCCTCCGCGACCTCGAAAGCGTCATACATCATATCAACGGCTTCTTGGTTTGTCGCTGGAGCCATCACGATGCAACGGTAGTCCCCATGCCCGCCGCCCCGCGTTTCACGGTTGTAGTCTGTCTGTGCGGAGTCGAGCGACCCCAGGCCATTGCCCCATCGGCATACGTTGACGATTACGCAAGCCATGTTGTGGGAACACATATACGATATTCCTTCCTGTTTCAAGCTGATGCCCGGCCCGCAGGAACTCGTCAACGACTTCTCGCCGGTCCAAGCGGCGCCTAAAACCATATTGACGGCTGCGATTTCGTTCTCCGCTTGAATGAAGTTACGCTCCAGCTCCGGCATGCGTTCGGACAGGTATTCCATGATTTCCGTCTGAGGGGTTATCGGGTATCCCGCATAAAATGTGCAACCACCCCTCAAAGCGGCTTCGGCAAGCGCAACATTTCCTTTTAATAGCTCTTTTGGCATTGTCACCCTCCTTCTACTCCAAAATTTCGAAAACTGTGTCGGGACACATTGTGTAGCAGATTCCGCAGGCTATGCATTTAGCGTCGTCCACAGTTACCGGGGCGTATCCGGATTTTCCCGCTGTCCCGCTGATAGACAAGGCATCCTTTGGGCAGTGCACAACGCAGATGCCGCAACTCTTACAGCGGTTTTCCTCAATTTTGATTTTGCTCAAAAACATCACTCCTTTTGCATTGATACTGCAAACCTTTTTGGGGCGAACCCCAACTGCATTGAAACTGTAAACCTTTTGGGGTGAACCCCGAACTGCATTAATACGGCATACCTTACTAGGGTGAACCCCGAACTGCATTAATACGGCATACCTTAATAGGGAGAACCCCCGTATTGCCCTGCTTATTTTGTCCCAGAACCACTTCCCTTCTTGTGATGGCAACCTCAAACAGCCTTATTTTCTTTTCTTTTTTGTTATTTGTTTGAATCATTTTATACCTTAGAGCAAAAAGACAAGCAATGAACGCAAATCTTTTCGCTTTCGGGTATGATTTTCCATTTGGTAGAGTATGCGCTATATATACCAAATGGGTAGAATGTTGTCTTGTTCAGACAGCGGGAGTATGCGGTCATTCGCACTGACGATCGCCCCCTCGCCACGTTTGTATACGCTATCGTTGTCCAAAAACCTGAATGTGCTAATGTCGCACACGTCAAGACTACTGTTTCTGTTAGCCTCTACTGGATACAGCTTGCCCGCGCTACTAATAATAAAATCAATCTCGTAGCCGTCTTTGTCGCGGTAAAAATACAGGTAATTCTTTGGGTCGAGACCTGCATTGCAAAAACTCTTCAATATCTCGCAGAAAACGAATGTCTCAAAAAATGCGTTCGCCATTGCGCCTGTTTCAATCTGTTCAGCAGTATGCCATTTGGTAAGGAATGCCATCAGCCCTGTGTCCAAAAAGTATATCTTTGGCGTTTTAACGGCTCGGCTTGCAATACTGCTACGGTAAGGCGACAATAAGAAAATCAGATTTGAAGCTCTCAGGATAGAAAGCCATTTTTCGCATGTTGGGCGGCTAATGCCAAGTTCTTTTGCGATGGCGTCGATATTGAACAGCTTGCCTGAATTGGCGGCGATGAACTGCATAAGCTGATAAAATTTTATCTCGTCGCCAATGTTTTCAATCTGTTTTACGTCGCGCTCAATGTATGTGTTGATATAGCTGTTGTAGAAAGAGTGCCAGTTCACCCCGGGGTCAGCGTGGAGTTCGGGGAACGCCCCCCTGTGAATTGCCTGCCAGACATCCGGGTACTCCCACTTAACGGGATTTCGGCCCTCAATGTATTCATCGGTTGGGATAAAGGGTGCCCTAAATCCGTCACTTTTGATTTCGCGCATCGACAGCCCAAATAACTCGAAAATGCCAACCCTGCCAGCAAGGCTTTCACTGAGGTTCTTCATTGTGTTGAACCGTTTTGAGCCTGAAAGGTAGAAGGAGCCTTTTTCTTTTGTTTTGTCGATGTGGATTTTAAAATAAGGGAACAACTCGGGGGCATATTGAATCTCGTCTATGAACAATGGCGTTTGGGACTTGCCTAAAAATAATTTCGGATTTGTCTTTGCGAGCGCACGCACGTCTATGTCGTCAAGGGTGACCTTTTCCAGTGTTTTGCCGCTGAATATTTGCTCGATAACCGTGCTTTTGCCGGTCTGCCTGCTTCCCGTGACCGCCATGGCACCGCGGATATATCCTTCGCCTGTCAAAAGCTCTTCAATGTGCCTTTTGATGTACATTCGCCAAAACCCCTTCGGCTAATTTAAATTTAATTATAATATAGCCGAACATGAAATTAATGTCAAGAGAAAAACTTCAAATTGCAAAAAAAAAATACCTTATGCACAAAAATCGCCCTTTCCTTATTAAGGTTATGAGTCTATCAAATTTAAATTTATTTCATAAATAGTATAGTGTTTAGTAGTATAGGCGTTAATTATCAAGTATAAGCTGTCGTTATCAAAGTAGAAGTCATAATTCCTATTTTCGTCGAAGTATAGTACTCGTGATTCGCGGTAACCTCTTTCCAAATGCTCTGGTGTGTGAAAATTGCCTACAACATCATATACTTGTATGAATTCTCCGTTGCCAAGCGCAATCAATACCGCTTCTTTATTAAACATGTTTTCAAACGCCACAATCTCGCCGGTTCCCATATCAAAATTTAGTGCAAATGCGTCTCCCAGCACTCTTGACGGCGTCCATACCTCGCCCTGATATTTTATGCTCAGCCACCTCTCGTCAAACCGCACAATTTGGCAGTCTAGCTGAAAACTCGTGCCATCGACAAAGTCCTTAGTATAAGTGTCAAAAAACAACCTAATTGCGTTATTTATTCGATCTGCAACCTCAGAATTAACAGAATCGACATTTGATTCTAAAGCTGTAATGGTTGGATATGTGATGCTTCCTATGCCCGACCTTGAAAAATCTGACAATGATATAGAGAAATGCTGCTGAAGCGATGATCCGAAGAAACTTGCTACTCTATCAATTCTTAATAATAGTGGTGACTCTGACACTTCTGCCGAGGTAGATTCGATGCACCCGGTAAGTCCCCAAAAACAGATTAGTATTATTGCCATGATTAAACTGTATATTTTTTTAAACATATTCACTAAAACACCTCAGAGATTATATCAAAATATTGCTGTCTATCTTCTAATCCATTAAGTCCACCATTTATTGATCTTGTGATTTCACGTACCGTGTCTTGCGCATTGAGTTCATTATTCACTGAGTTTTGATAGACTGTTGCTGGTGAACCATTGTTACCACCTGTTAAGTTATAATTCCATGCCCATCCCGCAGTTTCCCAAGGATAGTCGCTTGCCAATGTGTCGGCGCCGCCATCCATTATTGCATCAAATACGCTTCGACCATTTTCTTCTCTGCTATTTGCTTCCTGTTCCATTTGGCGAGCAAACTCATAGTAGTGTACTTTCCATGTAATTTGTATGTAACCTGATCCACGATATAGATTACCATCTCCATACTGCGCTACTGCTCTCGGATCAGGTCACCTTGTCAAGAACATATCTCCCAAGATTTCTTTTACTATCCTGAGTTTTTCTTTATTTTCTACCAGAAACTATTCGCTGTACTCGACCACCTTTTTCGGCGGACGGCCACGCTTGCGCTCGGATTTCTGTCGCGAGACATAAGCCGGGGCGCAGCCTTCCGGTATGTCAAAGTCGAATTCTTCGCAGATATCCACCTGTGCACCTATGAAAGGCGTGACTGCCTTGGTCCGGTTTGTGTGCTCAATCATGCGGATTGGCCTCATCTCGTCAAGTATGTCCAGCGAAGAGCGGAACATTTCACGAAGCCTTGTGCTTTTCCAGACATGGCGTACATAGGAACTCAGGATTAGGGAAACAAAAAGTATGAAGAGCCGCCCGGTCTTGCCCTCTTCCGACCAGCTTCTTTGCCTGTCGGCTACCATTTGATCCTTCATCTGCTGGAAGTACTTCTCTTGCTCGTCCCTGATGCCATATGTGCGGAATGCTTCCATGGCATCGAAGTCCACCCCATGTGTCACGATAGAGAAGAAACCGGAGAACCGCTGGGCTTTCTCAATCTTCTTTACGTTGGGTTCGAATGATTTGATTACCCTTGTGGCGGGGTCATAGGCAACAGTGTAGTAGTTATAAGTTCGTTTTATTGTCGCGTCGTCGTCCATGACGGCGCCGCTGGCCAGAAGCTCATTGAGGGAGGCTTCCTGTAACGACAGGGCTATGTCCAGCTCCATTAGTTCAAGGCCCCTGCGCACTGTGTCGAAGTACAGATTCAGTTTCAGGCGATCCGAGGCCCTCATGGATTGCCCGGTACTCTCGACTTTGTAATCCAGCTCGTATTGCTTGTGGTATATCTTCGCATCCGGATCGACCGTCATCCCGCCCGGGCGTGTGCCATAGTCTCCGAGTTCCTTGATCGCCTTTGCTGCGTCCCTCTGTCCGGTCTTGACACACATAACTGCAGACTGCCCGCGCAACAGATATTTCTCAAGGATGCGCAACGTGTCGTAGCCCCTGTCCGTGATCAGGACGAGATCCTTGAATCCGGCGTGGTCAAGGTCTGTAAGTATGGTGTCCAGGCTCCGTGAGTCGGGCATGTTTCCTGGAAACGTCCTGTAGTAGACCGGCATATGTCCGGAAAGGGTATACACGACAACTTCCGTGGTTTGTTCAAGCGGCAAGTGGTCCTTATTCTTGCCCCAGTGGATATCTGCAAGGCCGCCGCCATATGCGGACCTGCTTGTGGAGTCGACGGCGCACAGCTCGTCTTTCCCAAGCCTTGCAGCACGCAGTTTCAGAAGGTCCATGCGGTGCTGCTCCGTGATTGACTGGGTGAGCAGCGTAATCGCTTTGGGCGTCAGCTCCCTTGAGGAAGGGGATTTTGCAGCTCTCTGCCACCTCGCGACGCGGTTGTAGGTGAATTTCGTAAGGTAAGGAAAGACTGCGAGGGTGAAGATGTCATCCACGATCTCAAGGTTCCCGTGGAAGACAGTCTCAAGGTCTTTGCGGACACCGGTCCTTGATGCCACCTGTTCAAGGAGCCACACATCGCCGTACAATCGGTTGTGGCATTCCCCGCTGTATTCGAGCCTTCCGGGTTTTCGTAGCCCCGTAAGCTTCTCAGCTTCGCTCATGTCCCAGCTTTCGGGGAAGATGAGCTTGGAACGTTCTTCGGGCGAAGCCTGAAAAAATGGCGAACCGGGCATGAACCTCATTTTTTCGTCAACAGTACCCCAATGGATGTAGGGATACTTCTTCTTTCCGGTGTCTAGGTCAATGTATGGGGAGCGGGTGCTGGCATAGGTATAGCCATGTGTAACATGCGGCTTAACCCGATACTGGGCGGCTGGATCGACAGGTCTGGACAAACGATTCGACCTCCTCACTAGTTTATGATAGAATTCTACCACAAACTAGTGAGGAATGTCAAGAACAAATCGTCAAAAAACCTGATTCTACAGGGTTCTGGAGAGTCACTCTGGGTTTCTGGTAGAAAACTAAGAAAAACTCAGATTACTATAATATTTTTATTCATTTAATATCTTTATCCTTTCATTGTAGCACTTTTGTTCTCTTTATTAGTTCATGCTTTCATATGAGTCAAAACCATTATCAAGGGCACCGGGTGGTACTACTAAAAGTGCTAATGCCGCCGCGGACACCGTTAGGCTTGCCCCTCCGGAAAACGGTGCTGCTATCACTCCTCCCAATAAGGCTAATATCAATCCCGCTGCGACGACACCGCCCAAATCAGTATTCGGCTCTCTTTCACTTTCTCTTTTTCCGTACGGTGCAAGCCGAGGCTGTGTCGCCGGCTCTTTTTCTAGTTCAGGACCACGTTTCCTGTAATCATAGTATATTATCCCATTTACTGGATTAGTATAAATGATATCCCAGCCTGGATACAAGGCACTGGGAAAAGACACCAATGACGTACTCAACCTGCAAATCGCCGTCAATTAAAGATTTAAGCCGCAGAGCCTCATCGTATTGATACACAACAACTCTTCCGTCTGGATATTTTATACTTCTTCTCTCGCCTTCGGATCCTGAAATGTATTCAACTTTCTACTCAACATAATTTACTCACATATTATCACATGGTTTTATCTGAAGACAAGAAAAATCGGTAGTTTTACAGCATTATTGGTAGTTTTGTGAATTGCAAAAAAATTCAACTAAAAATTCCATTCTATCAATAATACATTTCAATGTACCTATAAGCCTTGTCAAAAACATCGCTATCCTTGATTTTATACTTGATCCATACCACGCTACGCAGTGCTTTTGTGACCTCCTGCTTGCCTGCTGTGGTGTTTTGCCAGCCATCAAAGCGTACAACTCTTACAATCGCATCGATATCGTTAACTATCCGCTCAACGATAATCGGCGTGTTTTCGTTTTTGACACTGTTGAAAAGCTCAGTTAGCGCAGCCTTGCCCTTATCCAGTTCTTCCTCCGGCACAACTTCCTTTTCGGCTTCGGCGGCTTCCTTTGCGAGTTCAAGGAGCATTTTCAAAAACTCAATGCTGGTGATCAAACCCTGCTCGTGCTTTTCGCGCAGTTCTTCGAGTCGCTGCCCCAACTGGACAAATTTCTGTTCACCGCCATGCTTGAGGATTCTGGCAACGAGGCCAATTTCAAGTTCTTTCACGTATTTTTTCGCATCTTTGTTATGCTCAAAGAAATCATCTATCAGGTCGGCTTCCAATTTTAGTATTTCCATATCTTCACAGACAGTCTCAACGGTAACATTTTGATGGACAAGCTCTATCGTTTTCGCACCGAGCGCGGCCCATATCAAACCACCGCGATTGTCAGCGGGTTTAACGGATTCATAAACCTTTGTCAGCCATAAATAATCTGATTTATATGTCCCAAGAAATGAATCCGGTGATAGAGCTTCCCACGCTCTGTTTAGTGCGCGATAATACGCGCCAAATGCGTCCTTTTCATTATTTGTGGGCAAGGCCTCCTGCGCTGACATCAAACCTTCCCAGCCCTCAATGGTGCGATCAACTCCGTGGAAATGTGAAAGACATTTATTCATCAATATTGGCAGTTGCTTTTTTACCTCCGCAATATTGGTGATTACCTGCTGTACGTTCTTCTCATCGAAGTCGAGCGCCTTTGCAACATCATCAAAAATACCAATATAATCAACAATCAATCCATGAGATTTTTCCTGTCCATATACACGGTTGGTTCGACATATGGCTTGAAGCAGAGTATGGTCTTTCATAGGTTTGTCCAGATACATTACCTGTAATACCGGCGCATCAAATCCCGTGAGCAACTTTGCGGTGACGATAACTAATTTTAGTGGGCTGTTTGATTCGCGAAAATAATCAAGCAACTTTCCTTCGGCGTCGCGATCGCGGCGAAAGTCTTTATACTTCCCTTCCTTGTCGTTATTGGTGTCTATAACAATGGTAGTCGCATCATCGCCCAAAAGAGTATCAAGTTCTTGTTTATACAACAAGCAACACTCGCGGTCATAGCAAACTACCTGCCCTTTAAAGCCGTTCGGTTCGATTCTCTCGCGGTAGTGCCTTGCTATATGTGAACATACTTTTCTTATGCGCTCCGGTGACTTCATAATCGCCCCCATTTTCACGCGCCGCGCAAGTTCAGAGCGCTCATCGTCTGTTAGACCATCGGTCATATCATTAAACGCGGCGTCTACAATATCTTGATTGACGTGCAAATCCACAGAGACGGGTTCAAAATAAAGAGGCAAAGTCGCGTTGTCACGAATTGAATCAGAAAATGAGTAGCGACTCAGATATCCACTTTTGTCTTCTAAGGCACCAAAGGTAAAAAAAGTATTTTTATCAGTACGGTTAATCGGAGTTCCCGTAAGCCCGAAAAAGAAAGCATTTGGCAGAGCCATTCTCATTTTTTCACCAAGGTCGCCCTCCTGTGTCCTGTGGGCCTCATCCACTATCAATATTATGTTGTCACGAGGATTCAATACGCCATCCACCTCACCAAACTTGAAAATCGTTGTTATAAGGATCTTCCGCATATCACCTCTAAAGAACGCTACAAGCTCCTCTTTGCTTGCCGCGCTTTGCAAGTTCGGAATATTACTGGCGTTGAATGTGGCGGTTATTTGCGTTTCAAGGTCGATTCGATCGTCTACAATTACTACGGTAGGGTTTTTGAGTTCTGGCGTCATACGGAGTTTCTGCGCGGCAAACACCATCAGAAGCGATTTTCCGCTGCCTTGGAAGTGCCATATCAACCCCTTTTTCGGATAACCGGCCTTAACGCGCTCTACAATAAGTCTTGCGCCTTCAAACTGCTGATAACGGCAAATCACTTTGTAATTCCGGAATTTATTATCTGAAGCAAAAAGAGTGAAAAATTGGAATATGTCCATTATTATTCCAGGCTTGAACATAGCTGCCACGCTACGGTTTACATCAGTAAGAGTCCCTTCTTTTTTATTATCCGGCGTATACCATGGCCCCCATAAATTGATTGGCATATTTACCGCACCGTATCGATAGTGCTTTCCATCGCTGGTAAAATTAAAAACATTTGGCACAAACATCTGAGGTATGCTCTTTTCATAAGCGGAAATATCACCAGCGCCGTCGAGCCATGTCACAGCGTTGCGGGTTGGCGTTTTCATTTCGCCGATTGCAACGGGGAAACCGTTTATAAGCAGGACAATATCAAGTCGCCTTCCGCCTTCTTCTTTTGGGTACACCCATTGATTTGTAACTATATATTCGTTTTGCTTCAAATCATCACCCGCGCCGAAAAAACGGATAGGAATCATACGGCCATCTTTCCCGAACGGATAAGAGTTTTCTTCGAACATCATCTTCTTGAACTGCTCGTTTTGTGTTACGAGGTTATGCGACTGGGCTGAGAGAATGACAGCTCGGAGCTTGTATATTACATCGTCAGCACAATCCGGCTTTTCAGCGATTTCAGGGTTCAACCGAATGAGCGCGTCGCGTACCATCGGCTCCACCATTACATCGGAATAAGAGCGCGGCAATTCATCGGCAGAAATGTATTTCCAACCGTTTTTGCTTATTGTTTCAATAAGCATTTGCTCAAGGTCTGACTCATAAAACATTTTATCGTCCTCCGTTTAGTCTATTATACAACAGTGAAGAACAACCAGCCTATGTCAGTGGCAAATTTTGATTTGTCAGCGGCTCGCACGAAGTCCGCGAAGCGGTTCTGGAGCTGGAGCGGGGGTAATCCTATCCGATAATTCTCTATGTATGATACAGGTACACGTCTTTGGCCTGCGCTTCCCGTCATGTTCGCGGCGGCATTTTTTCTGAATTTATCAAATGCAGTTATTTGATATATCCAATGCGGGGTAGAAACCCCGGATACAGGTCGTAAAACATGAAACTCTGTCGAACCAAACCCCACGCCATTGTTCAATTTTTCTATGATCGCACCCTTGCCGTTTTCCATACAAGGCGTTATCTTAGCAAATAAAACATCATTCTCTGCAAAGTAAGTAAACCCCGTCCGAACCTCTTCGTAGAGCCTAGTTTCGGTTAAACTCACCATGCCATTTTCAGAGACTGCTGCCATTGGGATGAATGTTACCTCAAACTCATCATTAAGTCGCTTATCCTCAGATTTTCGAGGGTTTATGATGCAACAGTCTTTCAATGAAGTCAGAGGAAATTCCTTGTCGTTTTTATCCGGGTCGCCGAACATCTCTATAAACCTCGATTTGAAATCAGGAGATATACTTCCGATGCGAGTTTTTCACGTTGCTCTGATTCACCATAGCATATTGGAGCGTGGTGTCTACACTTTGATGGCCGAGTAACTGCTGTACCTGCTCAATCGGCATACCCTTGTCAATCGCCATAGTTGCCAGTGTTCTCCGGAATTTGTGCGGGTGAACCTTCGGTATATTCAGTTTGCGGCCAAGTTCCCGGAGCCGGATTTCCACACCACTAATTTGCAAACGGTCATGTGGTTTTTGAAGCGATACAAACAGTGCCGGGTTTTCATCGGTGCGGCTTTCGAGATAATTCCGCAGATGTATTTTTGTCCGTGCGTCAAAGTAAACTAACCGTTCTTTATCTCCCTTGCCGATTACGACGCATTCCCTGCTGTTAAAATCAATATCTGCATAGTTCAGGTTTACTAGCTCACCCACTCGCATACCCGTGGACGCCAAAAGGTCAATTATCGCCAAATCTCGGATGGTTTCGCAGTTATCGCGCATGATTTCAAGTGCTTCGTCCGAATAGGTTTCCTTAACCGTTGTCCCCGTTTTCACCTTGCGGATGCGGCGCATAGGGCTTTTCAAGATAAGATTTTCTTCTTCCAACCACGAAAAGAAGCTGGACAGGATTCGCCGGATATTATCAATCGTCACCTTTCCCGCACTGCCATTTTTCTGATAATCATCAAGATAATGCCGCAGATCGTCGGTAGTTATATGCTTCATAGATTGATCTAATGCTAAAAGCATATTTTTCAGTGTGGATTCATAATAGCACAGAGATTTAGTCGAACAGCCTTCCACACGCTTTGCCGCTAGGAAACAGGTGAGCAGATTTTCATTGCTGCGTTCCTCCGGCTCTGTGGGCGGGGCGGCGGTTACGTCGCGCAGATAGTGGGCAAGCACCTTGTGAAGTTGCTCTATCTGATAATTGTCAAGATGCGCGAGCATTTCCTGCTCAATGTCTATAATTAGCCTGTTTTTCATTTTGTTTCCTCCTCGAATTTTATCTTTTTTTAAATCGGAGGAAACCATACTTAACGAGTTGCTTTAACGCAGTATTTCCACACAATAATCTTTAAGTTCCGCTATCCTGTTTTCAATTACTGCCCAAGTTTCCTCTATATTCATGTTATCATAATCATGGGCAAAAATATTCCGCATTGCCCGGATAGATCTCCAAGGCACTTTGTTGTATTCAAGCCGGAACTTGTCTGATAAATTTGAAGCAAGTTCTCCTATTTGCATAATACACATAGCACAAGCATTACGATATACAGAGTCATCTCGAAAAATTTCGAGAGTTCGGCCAAAACGCGCTGTAGTCTTTTCGATTTCTTCACAATATGCTATAATTCTATCCAAAATGTGTAAGTCTTTGTTATACTCAGCCATAAATTTGAACCTCTTCATCTTTAAATTTTTTATGAAACGCTTCATTCATGTTTTTGGTTAGAATCAAGTCTATCTTCTTTCCCAATGCTTCCTCTAAATCAAGACGCAGCTCTGCTATATCGTATAAGTCTCTGATATTTCCACCAACAATACGAAAGTCACAGTCACTTGTTTCTGTTGCGTCGCCACGCGCATATGAACCAAAAAGGAATACTTGTTCAATACCATGTTTTAGGGCTATTGCCTGAACTGCAGTTTGAATGCTTTCGCGCGTTAACATCACTAATCCTCCCATTTCTATGTGTGACCAAAGGCATCTCGTAATATAGCTTTATATGTCGCATCAAGCCGATCGATAGTTTGTTGCAGTGCAAATTTTGATTTGTCAGCGGCCTTAAGCAAAGATAAAAATTTCTCTTGAAGCTCAATCGGCGGAATAAGTATTCTTATATCTTGAAACTCCTGTGCATTTATATTTGCTTGCCCAATCGCCGCCTTACATATCAAGCGGAGTAGCTTTTTATAATTATCTGTGTTAAGGGTAGTAGACAGGTATTCGGGAAGCATTCGCTCATTGAGCCTTACACGGATTATATAGCCTGCTATTACCATTGGCGTGTCAAAATTATACACACAAGTCTTACCGACAAGTTCTCTGCTATTTGTACGATTAAACAACACATCACCACGACGAACAACACACTTTTCTAAGTCTTTATCGGGAATATCAATTCGCTTTGTATCGGTGAGATTAAGGCGTCCATCATAAGTTATATTATTCATTCTCAGATATACATATGCTCCATCTTCAACTGTAGGCTTACTTGTTCCATACCTAATATCGGTAACAACATCACGGATAGTCGATAATTCCCAACCGTGAACATTATTATCCGGGTCGCCGAACATCTCTATAAACCTCGATTTCACGAGCTGTTCTGTGAGTGTGAGTAGCTCCCTGTAAGCGTTACGGGTTTCAATGCCGGCCCAAAGTATTGAGGCAAGACGCCGTTGCTCTTCAAGTGGTGGTAGATTGAAAACCAGCTCTTTCAAATCACGCCAGTTAATTGTCGGCGAGAGGGAACCGACAGAGATTTTTATTGCTGAATCAAGAAAATAATCTGAACTGATAAATAACGGAAAGAAGCGGCTATCAACAATCACCTCTTTTGGGCGTAGCACCATGCCATGAGCGGAAAAGATACCGTCAAACGGTGCAATGGCGACTTTCTTTTGATATGCGCGGCGTTTCCCAAAAAGCACATCACCCTTCTTCATAAGTAATTTTTCGCCTATCGGGGCCACTTCAGAGCCAAATCGAGTTACATCTAATGTACCTGAATCCAAATGTTCAAGACCCAAATATACGTCTTTGTCGGCGACTGTTGGTTTCTTTTTCAAGGTGCTATTGATGACTATATCCTCAAACTTATGCCGCATACAGCAAACCTCCCCTCGAAAGGAGTGCTTGTGCTTTGCTCTGAATCAGCCAAATAAACCTAACTCTCATCGTCACTCCCTCCGCTCGAAGCTCCATCAGTGCTTGTTTTATATGAGCCCTCCGCCTGCTCTGCAACCCTAAGCAATTCAGGTTGTTGATACGGATATAGCTTTATTTCTTCCCGAATGTCCAAAAGCGACTTCAAATCCTCATACGCTGTCCGCATATCAAACATGGCGTCATACCATAAAGCGGCACACTCGGCAACCGAAAACATATCTACGGATTCTTCGCTTTTAAGCTCTTTGACATATAGCGGGATCGACAGCGACCAGCCGTTTTTTTCGGCGTCGGCGATTGTGATTATTTTTGCAAAGCCGTCAATATCTGAGTATCGTTCGTAAGTGTCCGAAATTTTTTTTATGTGAGTACTGTCCAGCCAGCTTTGCGTGTTCCCGCGCGTAACTTCGTTGACGGCGTTGATAATCAGAATCTGTCCGCGACGTTCCGGGCGTTTGTTCGTCCGGCAAATAATGATACACGCTTCCATTGGCGAATTGTAAAATAAATTCGCGCCCAGCCCGATAACACACTCAACCAAGTCGGAGCGTATCAGCTTCTCGCGTAGGGTTACTTCTTCGTTTCGGAACAGTACGCCATGCGGGAAAAGTATCGCACATCGTCCTGTCGTCGTATTAAGGCTTATTAGGATATGTTGAAAGAATGCGTAATCCGCACGGCTTTGAGTGGGCGTTCCGAGAAAATTGCGCCCGTACTTATCAGCGGCGAAAGCCTCCCGGTTCCACTGATTGATGGAGTATGGCGGATTGGCGACAATCATATCAAACCGTTGCAATTGCCCGTTTTCAATAAATGCCGGGGCTATCAACGTATCATCGTTGGCGATCTGAAAATCCTCGATGCCGTGTAAAAACAGGTTCATGCGGGCAATGGCCGAGGTAAGCGCGTTTATTTCCTGTCCGTATATTTTAACGTTCCTCCATTCTTTGCCCTGCGCTTTGAGATAGGCAATTGCAGATATGAGCATACCTGCACTGCCGCAAGTCGGATCGTATATCGCCTCTCCGGATTGGGGCTTCAGCATTTCGGTCATTAAATGGACGACGGTGCGGTTGGTGTAAAACTCCTGCGCCGTATGACCGCTGTCGTCGGCGAATTTTCTGATCAAATATTCGTAGCCTTGCCCAAGCTCGTCCTCCGGGCAGTTTTCTATGGAAAGCGTCAGTGTTGAGAAATGCTCTACTAGGTCTTTGAGCAGTTCATCCGGCAAACGGTTCTTATTTGTCCATGCGCCGTCACCAAAGACGCCGGATAGCTGTTGCGCGTTGGCCCGCTCGATTGCCCGAAAAGCGTTTACGATAGCAACGCCTACATTTTCATGTGCTTCACGTACATCTCGCCAGTGAGAGCCTTTCGGTATGGAAAAACGGTGGTTTTCAGGAAAATCCAGAGCCTCATTGTCGCTGTATTTCGCGAGGACGGCGGCGCGTTCTTCGTCGTACACGTCGCTGATCCTCTTGAAAAACAGCAGAGGAAATATGTACTGTTTGTATGAACCGGCGTCAATATGCGTCCGTAACAGGACGGCGGAGTTCCACAGATAGCTTTTTAATTCTTCAAGGGAAATACGTTTATTCATTGACATCCCCCCTCGAATAATACATTTGCGAGGTAAGCTCCACGGAAATCCCGTATTCCGCAAGCAAAGTTTTGAATCTATCCTCAGCGGCGTGGGCGGCATCAAGGGCTGCAAAGAACTTTTCTCTTATTTCGGCGGGCGACACGGTTTCTTTCGTAGCTTTTTCTATGTAGCCACTTACGGAAAGTAAGTGATCCTTTGTGTGGATTTCGTCCAGCGTCGCTATTTTTGCTTTTTCGGGAACATCCTCATAATCGGCGCACAGCTTATATATTTCCGCAATGTTCTCTTCGGTCATAATGTTTTGTGCTCGCTGTGCCGTATAAATGCCCGTCGCGTCTACAAGGCACACTTTGCCGATATGCGCGGCGGGCTTGTTGTTGTTAAGAACAAGAATACAGGCTGAAACGCCGGTGGAGTAGAAAACCCCGCCCGTAAGCGTTATGACAAACTCGAGCTTGTCCGATTCAATCATAGCTTTTCGGATACTGCCCTCCTTACCGCCGCGAAAAAGTACGCCCTGCGGCAGTACAACGGCGAGGCGCCCTTTGTTTTTATCCATTGATTTAACCATGTGCTGGAGCCATGCAAAATCGGCGTTGCTGTCGGTAGGGCTGCCCCACAGATTGCGCCCGAACACATCAAAGGAAAACTGTTCCGCGCCCCATGCCTTGAGCGAAAATGGCGGATTGGCAATAACGCAGTCAAAGGTCCGTAATTCGCCCCGGTAAAGGAAGTTTGGCGATCGGAGTGTGTCTCCCTGTGAAATATGGAAATCCTGTGCCCCGTGTAAAAATAGGTTCATCCGGGCAATAGCAGAGTTGGCGAGGTTTTTCTCCTGTCCGTAAATCCGGCCATACGTCTGTCTATCGTCGTTCATGTAGCGGATAGCCTCAATCAGCATTCCACCTGTGCCGCAGGCTGGATCATAAACCGTTTCGCCGGGTTTTGGCTCAAGAAGCATTACAAGCAGCTTGACTATGGTGCGCGGCGTGTAAAACTCGCCCGCGTTTTTCTTTGATAGGTCGGCGAATTTTTTAATCAAGTATTCATAGGCGTCGCCCATTACGTCGGAAGAGTAATTCTCATTACCGACCTTGATTTTAGACATATGTTCCACGAGGTCTTTTAGGCGCTCGTCGGACAGTTTGCTTTTATCAGTCCAGTTCGCGTCGTCAAAGCTTGAAAACACGCCGAACAGGGTGTCGGGATTTGCGCGCTCAATACCCGTCATAGCGTCAATGATTGCTTTACCGACATTTTCGTGGGAGTTTCGCACATTGTTCCAATGGCAGTTTTCGGGGACTACAAAGCGGTGATTTTCGGGGAATGCGGCATATTCCACGTCGCCGCCCGATTGCTCAAGAGCCTTTGCGGTTTCCTCATCGTATACATCAGACAGCCTTTTGAAAAACAGGATGGGCGTAACATAGCTTTTATACTCGTCCTGATTGATTGGCCCGCGCAGGATATTGCATGCGCCGAATAAATGCCGGAATAATTTCTCGCTTGTCGTTTCTTCGTGTGTGATAAACGACGCCTTGTAATCTTTGTCGGCGGCCAGCAATGACATCCGCATTGTTTCTTCGCGTGATTTACCGTCAATACTGCGTTTGTGTCCCTTCACTTTAACACTTTTCCCAGCAATGCTTTTTTCCAGCGCAGGCGGGTAGGCATTCTCAAAATCGTTTAGTATTTTAAGTAAGTGTTCGTCAAGGAATGTTAGCGCGTGTTTGCGAATTTCAATGGGTATACCGTAATATGCCTCTGCTATGCCGCCTGTGATGGCCGCAAGAGTGTCGCTGTCGCCGCCGATTGAGACGGCGTTTCTGATAGCGTCCTCAAATCCCGTGGATTCAAGAAACGCCATAATCGCCTGCGGAACAGTATCTTGGCAAGTTTCGTTAAATTGATAACTGTCACGGATTCCGTCCAGCGTGAAGTCCATTGGATAATAATGCGTATTTACATAGTCGCGGACCTCAAGAATGTTTTTCCCATCACGCGCCAAAAACACGCAGACAGCGGTAGCTTCCGCGCCTTTTATGCCTTCGGGGTGGTTGTGTGTCACTTCAGTTACTTTACGGGAAAGCATTATGGCTTCATCAAGGGTATTCGCCGCATAACCGCAGGCGGACACGCGCATAGCCGCGCCGTTGCCAAAGCTGTTATAAGGCCCCATATTATCCGAGTATACCCCCCGCCGGAACATGCCGCCGTAACCGCAGTTCGGATAAGGCCTGCCAACCTCGCGCATATAT